>ERZ761603.1559-NODE-1559-length-16967-cov-17.940870_pt1 | contig 16967 bp, 12 predicted proteins | sample MGYA00511879_ERZ761603 | MGnify/ENA primary metagenome ERZ761603 (study PRJEB28899, sample SAMN02850040) | bioreactor sludge metagenome | biome: EBPR Sludge; feature: EBPR Bioreactor; material: flocular biomat | place: Australia: Thorneside Wastwater Treatment... | reverse complement strand
AGCTCGCCAAGATCGAGGAGGCCAAGGACAGCGCGCTGATCCAGGTGCTGGACACGGCGATTCCGCCCGAGCGCAAGTCCAAGCCCAAGCGCGCGCTGATCGTGATCCTCGCCGTGCTCGCTGCCGGCTTCGTCGCGGTGCTGATCGCCTTCATGAAGGAGGCTGCCCTGCGCGCTGCGGAGGACCCCGAAAGCGCCGAACGCATGCAGTTGTTCAAGAAGTATCTGTCCTGGCGGTCGTAGGCGGACTGCGGGCAACGTGGACGTTTTCTGCAGGAGCGCCGCCAGGCGAGAATGGACCGGTAACCCGCGCGACGTGGGCGCATTGCTCGGCCGCTGCATTCGCGCCTTGCGGCGCTCCTACATGAACCCACGAATCTTCTGAAACCTCGGACGATAGCGATGTCGCCGCCTGCCAAGGGCCTTCCCTTCTACCGCCGCGTTCGCTTCGCCTGGACTGGCGTGTGCGATGCCTGGCGGCTGGAGGCCAGCTTCCGCAGCCAGTGTCTCGCGGCGCTCGCCACGCTCCTCGCGCTGGCGGCGCTGCGCCCCGGCTGGCTATGGAGCGCCACCGTCGTCGTGATGGTCGCCCTCGTCCTGGCCGCCGAGCTCATCAACACCGCCCTCGAAGCCGCCCTCGACGGACTCCACCCCGAACAGGCTGGCTTCGTCCGGATCGCCAAGGACTGCGCGGCGGCAGCGGTGCTGGTCCTCAGTGCGGCTTCGGTATTGGTGTTCGTCTGCATGCTGGCCGACTTGGTCGGGGTCGGATGACTCAATGCCGCGCCGGCTCGTACTCCGGCACCCAGCGCTTCAGCCCCGCGCGCACCTCGTCGTCGCTCACCGGTCCCGGCTGCGACAGCCATTGGGTGAGCTCGTCCAGGAAGGTCTCCGGCACCGGCCGCGAACGTGCGATGCGCAGCTTCGGATGCGGCGTCTCGCGCGTCTCCTCGGCATCCGCAAGCAGCTCCTCGTACAGCTTCTCCCCCGGTCGCAGCCCGGAAAACTCGATGCGGATCTCGTCCTCGGTGTAGCCCGACAGCCGGATCATGTTGCGCGCCAGGTCGACGATCTTTACGGGTGCGCCCATATCGAGCACGAAGATCTCGCCGCCGTGGCCCATCGAGGCGGCCTGCAGCACCAGTTGCGCCGCCTCGGGGATGGACATGAAGTAGCGGTTGATCTCGGGGTGGGTCACCGTCACCGGCCCGCCGCGGGCGATCTGCTCGGCGAACTTGGGGATCACGCTGCCGGTGCTGCCGAGCACGTTGCCGAAGCGAACCATCTCGAGCTGGGTGCCTTCGCCGCGGAGCCGACCCAGCGCCTCGCAGGCCATCTCGGCCAGGCGCTTGGTCGCACCCATCACGTTGGTGGGGTTGACCGCCTTGTCGGTGGAAATCAGCACGAAGCGTTCGGCACTATGGCGCTGCGCGTGCGTGGCCACTAAGAGGGTGCCGAGCACGTTGTTGCGCACCGCCTGCCAGGCGTTGCCCACCTCCATCAGCGGCACGTGCTTGTAGGCGGCGGCGTGGAAGATGAGCTGTGGCCTCCATTCGGCGAACACCTCCTCCAGACGCGCGGTGTCCTTTACATCGCCGGCCAACGGCACGATCGGTGTCTCGGGCTTGTGCACGCGGAACCATTGCTCGATGGTGTAGAGCGCGAACTCGCTTGCTTCCAACAGCACAAGTCGTGCCGGGACGAAGCGGGCGAGTTGCCTGCACAGCTCGCTGCCGATGGAACCGCCGGCGCCGGTGATCAGAACCGTCTTGCCGGTGATCATGGCCTGCACATGCGCCGAGTCGATCTTCACCGGCTCGCGGCCGAGCAGGTCTTCGATGTCGACGGGGCGCATGGCGTTGATCGCCACCTTGCCGCTCATCAGGTCGTCGATGCCGGGCACGGTGAAGACGTGCGCACCCGCCCGTATCGCGAGGTCTGTCGCGCGTTTATGTGCCGCGGACGCGGCGGAGGGCATCGCCAAGATCACATGGTTCGCGCGGTAGTCGCTCAAGACTCCAGTCAGGCCTTCTATGCTACCCACTACCGGATGGCCGAAGAGCTCAAGTCCCCACTTTGCCGGGTTGTCATCAACCAGGGCGACCACCCGCCAATCCGGGCTACGCTCCAGTTCGCGTACCAGCATTGCTCCCCCCGTCCCGGCCCCAACTACGACCACCGGCTTGCCCGCGCCGACGAGTCCGCCGTAAAGACGGTGCTCCTTCCATGTCCGCCAAGCGGCGCGCCCGCCTCCCATGATCATCATGAGCATCATCGGGTACAGCAAGATCATCGATCGCGGTAACGCGGGAGCGTTGCGGTCCAGTGCGAGCAACACGACTAAGGCCAGTGCCGAAATGGCGATCGCCTTCGTTACACGCTTCAGGTCGGGCAGGCTCGCGAACACCCACATGCCGCGATAGAGCCCTGCCACCCGACAGGCTACGCCATGAACCACGACCAGTGCCGTACCCGTGATCAGCATCTTCTCCGCGTAGTGATCCGGCCACTCCAGATTGAAGCGCAGCACGAACCCCCCCACCCAGGCCGCCACAGCGGCTAACAGGTCGAATAGAAAAACGAGAGTCGATCGCGCGTGCCGGATCATCATGGGTTGTGCACAGTTGTCAGGAGCGAATCCGATCGCCGGCTCCCTTGCCGGCCACAGTCAGGACGATGTACCGGAAATAGGACGCAATGCTATTGGCATGCAGCATGCGTGCGTCCGTCTCGGCGAGCAACTTCGGCGTCGACATGTCGATCCCATTGACCTGCGCCAGCCCGGTAATCCCTGGCCGTACATCGAATACGCCACGCTTGACACGTTCCTCGATTAGTTCGTGCTGGTTGAGCAAGCACGGCCGTGGACCGACGAGACTCATCTCGCCCTTTAGCACATTCCACAACTGGGGTAGCTCGTCGAGCTTCGTGCGGCGCAGAAACCGACCGAAAGGGGTGACGGCGCGCGCATCGGCCAAGTGTGTGGCGACCGATGCCGTGTCGGGATGCATCGTCCGGAACTTGAGCAGCACAAACGGCTTCTGAAATCGGCCTACCCGCTCCTGTCGGAACAGCGGTGAGCCTGTTTCAATAAAGCCGATTAGTGTGATCACTATGAACAGAGGCAACCCCAAAAGCATGGCAGCCGCAGCCAAAGAAAAATCAAGGAACCGTATCATTTGCGACCAACTAAATTGATATTTACAGAGGAGGGCCTGGATGTGCTATCAGGCGTGAAAGGGTCGCGGTCATGGCATCGGAGCGGCTTACTGGTGGCTTCCAGTCCATCAACGTTCGAGCTCGTTGCCAGTCGACAAGCATCGGACGAGTAAGGCTATCTAGGGTTCGGCTAAGACCTGGTATGACTGAAAAAATACGCAGAAAATATATTGGCACTGCAATGTTCTTTGTGCCCTTGCCGCAAGCTGAATTGATCCATTCAATCAATTCTATGACGCTGTAGTCAGATCCATCTCCAACCACGAATACCCCCCCGGGACGGTTCGGCTCAGCACACCGAAGGAGAAAGTCAGCCAAATTCTTCACGAAGATGAATGATCGCCGAGCGTGAGCGGCGCCAAAGGGCAGAGGCGCTCCACTGGAAACCAATCGGCATAGACGCAAAAAATTACCCGGGCAAGCCGCACCGTACACCATTGGTGCCCGGATGATTGTCAATCTCTTCCCGTTGGGCCCGAACAGCGCCGTAAGCTGCTGATCCGCTTCCAACTTGGACTGCGCATAAGGTGTCGTCGGCGACGGGGCCGACATCTCGTTAATCGGACGGACGCTCCAGCTTCCGAAGACGCTCAAGGAACTGAGATGGATCAGTCGACCAATCTTTCCATCAAGGACACTGGCTGCAAGCTGCAACGGTAGTTGCCGATTGGCGAAGTCAAAATCGGCAGTACTTTTCGCTATATGTGCAGCTCCTGCAACGTTGATTAGTGCATCGGCCGTACTACCGGTGAGGCCTCTCGCGTCGCTGATGCATGCTTGCTCACCGTACGGCCTTAATTCCTCGCACCGACGTCGCACCAACATCAAAACTTGATGACCGCACTCGACCGAAAGATGCACCAAGGCGCGTCCGATATAACCCGAGGCTCCAGCAATAACGAGCTTCATGGGCGTTCCCTTGGGGGCATGTCGAGGAGCTCCAGGTAATGTCCAGCGAGTGCATCGTAGCTGTGCCTTGCGAACACATAAGCATGCCCGCGGCGACCCATGGCCACTCGTTCGTTCATCGGCATCTCTGCAAGTCTGGCAAGCGCATCCGCAATTTTAGGGGTGTCGCCAGGATAGACGGAAAACCCCGCATCGCACTCCGCTACCGGATTATTTCCAGCGTCGATCGCGAACAACACGGGCAGCTGTGCCAGCATATAGTCGAATAGCTTGTTCGGGCTAACGCCAAAACGGAACAGCGGCTCTGGGCGCAGAGAGATGTAGCCTACCTGGCAGGCTTTCAGCAAAGCGGGGATCTCCTGTTTGGGTATCTGGTCGAATATCGCAACTCGATCCGTTAATCCCTTCATCGCAACTGTCGCTGCAATCGTAGAGCTTCGCTCCCCTCGCCCGACAATGACCGCGACCACACGCTGCTCCCCTTGCCGACGCAGCAGATCCATTGCCTCGATCAACGACTCGACGTGGTTCGGTGCCCCCAACGCACCCGCATAGACGACGACCAGCCGACCGGAGGCACGCCACTGCAGTGCTTGCGTCAGAGCCTCGCTGCTCGACCGCTCGAGATACTGCACGTGAGTGTCGACGCCGTTTGGGATGTAACGCCAACGTTCAGGTTCAAGCCCCCGTTCGACCATATGAGATAAGGTTTCAGGAAGTAGCGAGACAACCGCGTCTGCACGCTTGTATGCGTAGCGCTCAAGTTTGTCCGTTATGCGCACCAGTGGATGGCCTGGTTGCACACCCGCGAGTTCCGTAAGGCTGAGAGGCCACAGATCACGCACCTCGAAAACAGAACGCGCGCCAAAGCGGTGCGCGACACGATGACTGGTCGCGAATACGTATGGGTGCGGTGACGAAGCCACGACCATCGATGGACGACCATATCGTCGTGCGAGGCGATCTGCGTGAAATAGAAGCGAAGCGACAAGCGAGGCCATGTTCAGGATACGCCCGACGCGATTGCCCGCATACCCAGGGGTCTGGAGAAACTCATACGGCACCCCTTCGATATCGTGGCAACCGCGAAGTGAGCCTGGGGAATCCATCAGATGATGAAACGAGGCTGTGATGACCAGGGGATTCGCCCCCTGCTGCTGCCACGCACGCGACAACTCATAGGGCCGGCTGTAACGACCAACCCCTGGGCCTCCAGCATAAGGATGGATGTACCAGATGTTCGGAGCGCTCAAGATGCTGAAACCTTGAATCGATTCAGCCAGTGCGCAAGCGTACCCAGCCGGAAAACGAGAGACTGAGCGATCTCCCGCCCCGCCGGAGAGGCTGTGTGCCAAGCGTCGAGAACTGCCCGCAAATCGACCCAACGGTCCAAGGCTGAAACGGAGTCGAGACAAGCCCCTTCGATATGCTCCCCCAGCGCTCCATCCATCCAGCGCGATTGGGGCGTAACAAATCCCATCTTGTCCCGTCGATTGAGGACCGCGTCGGGGACAATGCCTCGCAGACCGCACCGAAGTACAGCCTTGGTTTGTCCTGCGCGCAGCTTGTGCTCGACTGGAAGCCGGATTGCAAACTCCACCAAGCGATAGTCCAGAAAGGGGACACGGCTCTCGACCGACCAGGCCATGGAGTTACGGTCCTCGTAACGCAAGAGGCTCGGTACGCTGTAGCGATTGAGATCGAGCAATTGCCGCTGCCGTATGTCCGGCGTCGCGCCTAGTGAGACCGCACTGGTCGTGCTCAGGGCGTGCGTGGTCGGTCGCAGCAAACGCTCCATATCAAAGCTGTGTCGGCGAAGAACGCGCGGGAGATAACGCGACCCTTCATGCCAGCTCCAGTATCCGCGATCACCTTTCAGCAATAATGCGAGTACTTCCCTAGACACGTCGATGACACGTCCCTGCCGCAACAGCGACATTACGTAGAAGGCGTAGAATTTTCTATAGCCGCCCAGGATCTCGTCGGCCCCTTGGCCGTCGAGCAGTACCGGGATCCCTGCTTCGCGAGCCTGTCGCATGATCAGCCATTGGGCATACAGGCTGGCAGACGAGAAGGGTTCTTCCTGGTGCCAGACAAGTTGTGCGAAATCCGAGATCAATCCTGCTTCGGTCGGCTCGGACATGTGCCCCGAGGCACCCACGGCATCGATGACACGTTGTGCCCATGGCCCCTCGTCGAATTCGGCCTCAGGGAATCGCGCAGTAAACGTATGGAGAGATCCCTTCGTCATCCTCGCCATTAGCGAGACGATGCTTGACGAATCCAGTCCCCCGGAAAGGCACGCGCCGACAGGAACGTCACTACGCATGCGCAACGCTACTGCTGACGTGATCAACTCCCGAAAGGTATCGCAGGCCTGTTCGAAAGAAGCTAAGTTTCCCGCAGGCGCAGAGAGGTCTAGCTGCCAGTATGCCTTGGGCGAAACCGTGAGGTCCTGTGGTGAAACGACCGCATAGCAACCGGATGGGAAGGCAACGATGCCATCGAAGAACGTGTGATTGGAGGTATTGACGGTCCCGTGAACAAGATAATCGTAGATGGCTTGGTCATTCGTCTTGATGGGTAGAGTGCCGGCCGCGAGCAAGCCTTTAATTTCGGACGAAAACCAGAGTGATCCGTTCTGGGTGCAGAAATGAAGTGGCTTGACGCCAAAGCGATCGCGAGAGAGAACGAGGCATTGCTCGACGCTATCCCAGATGGCCAAGGCCCACATTCCGTTGAACCGCGAAAAACAATCCGCACCCCATACGGAATAGGCTGCAAGGATCACTTCCGTGTCCGATTCAGACCGAAAGGTGCAACCTCGTCTTCGGAGTTCCTCACGCAGTTCGCGATAATTGTAGACTTCGCCGTTGTATGTGATCCAGTATCTGCCCCCGTCATAGCTCATCGGCTGATGACCACTGTCCGTGCAATCAATGATCGAAAGACGCCGATGCCCCAAGGCAAGGCGGCCGATGGATGCGTTGGACAGGTCTGGCTGCTCGCGCCAGAGGCCTGCATTTCCTTTGTCATCGAACAACACGTGACCGGCCCCGTCCGGGCCGCGATGAGCCTGCACGGCCGTCATCGCGAAGATCGAGCGCAGATCACGAACATTCCTGGATACCAGCCCAGCAATTCCGCACATCAGAATGCCCCCGCGTTTCGACCGATCATCTCAACTGCACTCCCCATCGGGCGTTGCCCAAAAAGCCTGCTGGGGATTGACTGATCAAAGTGCGTCGTAGATGGCGACAAGCTTCTGACCCTCGACTTCCCAGCAAACATCGTTCCGTACAAAAGACACGTTTCGTTTCCACGTTGAGAGGCGCGTGGTGTCACCAAAGAAATCTTCAATTAATCGGCCTATGGCTTCAGGGGTGCTCATGTCGCCAACCACGCCAATGTCGCGCCCTTTGACCATTTTCGTTATCTCAGGCAAGTCGCTGGCAAGGATCGGGAGCCCGGCGGCGATGAACTCGAAGAGCTTGTTTGGCGTACAGAGGTAATTGTTAAGACAAGTAGCTTGATAGGGAATGACTCCAGCATCTGCGGCCGCCGTGTAACGTGGCAGCTCTTCCTGTGCGACAGCATGGTGGAAGAAAACACGACTGCCTAGCTCGAGCTCTTTCACTTTCGCCGCCAGTGGTTTAGAGAGCGCACCATCGCCGAGGATGATCAGTGCAATCGAATCATCGCTGACATGGGCCATCGCTGCAACGAGCGATTCCAGGTTGCGTCCTGCCGACAACCCTCCCTGGAGGAGCAGAATCCGCGTTGACTCTGGAAGCTTGAATCGCCTATGGAAGAGTTTGGTGGGCTCCGGCGGCGCTGATGCACGGTCCGCGTTGTGGATCACGCCCACACGGCCTATTCCATACCGTTTTTCAAGTTCCGCTGCAATCGACGCATTGACCGTGATCACCGCATTACAGGCACGGATGTGCTTTGCTTCGATCTGAGCCCAGCGCTTCCGCTCGCGTTCGGAGAACTCCTGCTCGCAGTAGAGTTCATGGCTGTCATAGACGAGCTTCGCCCCACAGCGTTCCGCCTGCAGTCGGGCAACGGCGAGCATTGGCAAGTCATGCGCCACAAACACATCAGGCGAGTAGCGTGCTGCCGTATCCGCGAAGAGTCGGACAAAGAACGCCTCCTGATCCACCATATAACGCCAAGTCAGACGCTTCAGCGTGCGCATGGCGAATCCATTCATCGGAATCGCACCCCTGATCCAACGATAGGCCTGTAGAACCAGGGTCTCACGCGTTGCCGCGCTGCCGGCAGACAGTCGCACGATCCGACGGTCCCCGTCATCCCTTGCCGAATCGAGGGGCATCGCGACGATCGTAACCACCCAACCTGCGGCCTCGAGACTGTCTGCCTCGAGCAGAATGCGTCGGTCGATCTGACGGTCGGCGGTTAGCATCACTACCGACTTAGCTGCATGCTTCGACTCAGGCATTGACCTTCATGTCTCCGTCAATGAAGATCCGGTGCCAGAGCTCGAGACACAGCAGCCCCCAGACCACGCGCCCGAACTCGCGTTCGCTGTCAATTGCACGTTCGATCGCATTGACGTTATAGATACCCCGTTGCCGAACTCGATCGGAAAGCAGGATATCCCGTACGAACTCGCGTGCCACGCCCTTCGTCCACTGCGCGAGCGGTGTCGGGAAGCCCATCTTGTCCTGTCGGTCGAAGATCTTCTTCGGCACCGTGTTACGTACGGCTTCCTTGAACAGATGCTTCATGCGACCGCCGGCGAACTTGATATTCGGCGGAATGGTCGCCATGAACTCCACGATGCGGTGATCCAGCAAGGGGACGCGCGACTCGATCGATGCCGCCATGCTCGTGCGATCCTCCACGTGGAGCAAAGCCGGCAACGAGCCCTTCAGATCGAAATAGGTCATCCGGTTGATGAGCGAATGCAGTCCATCGCGGTTGAAGATCTGCTGGAAGGACTCAAAAGGCGAGTAGCCACTCGAGAGCAACTCGTTGCTGAACAGGTGGTTCATGCCTTCACTACGGTCGATCAAGCTGAAGTAGCGCTTGTCAGGTGCATCGAATAGCCCCTTGCTCCAAAACCCCTGGAGCATTGGACGATAGGTCTGCAGAAGCGGCAGGTTCGGGACAATCGATTCCAGGGAGACCGCGTATCGATGCTGGTCAGCGGTCTGATAGATCGCGCCGGCAAGGCACTTCTCGAGGTACGCAACCAGATAGCGCGTATAGCCGATGAAGAGTTCGTCGCCACCCTGCCCCCCGAGCACGACCTTCACATGCTCCGATGCCAGTTTCGACACGTAGTACTGCGGAATGACTCCTGGCCCCGCCAGCGGCTCGTCCATGTAGTACATCAGCTTCGGGAGTACATCGGGCAACTCGGAGCCCTGAATGTAGATCTCCTTGTAATCCGTCCCCGCAAAGGCGGAAACCGCTTTCGCATAGCCCGTTTCGTCGAACTGAGGACCTTCCGGAAAGGCCCCGGTAAAGGTCTTGATCCGCTCCCCCTGGAGCAGACCGGCGGCCAGGCATACGACCGTGCTTGAGTCCAGGCCGCCGGAAAGATGTGCGCCCAGCGGAACGTCCGAACGTAAATGCATACGGGTGGCGTCCTCGATCAAGCCAGCGAGATGGTCCACAAACCAGCGCTCGTCGTGGCCTTCGTCGATCTCATACCTGAGATCCCAGTACTGCCGCGTATGCAGCGAAAGGCGATCGCCATCGAGCTGGACCGTCATGCAATGACCCGGCTCGAGCTTGAGGATATTCTTGAAGAGCGTCTTGTCGCCCAAGCAGAACTGGAACGTGAGGTAGTCCTGCAGTCCTGGCCTGTCCGCCTCGGCTTTCACCACGCCCGAAGCAAGAATTGCCTTGATCTCGGAGCCGATCGCAAGCGTTCTTCCGTCAAATGCGTAATAGAATGGTTTGATACCGATCCGGTCACGCGCGCAGAACAAGCGGTGATTTCGCTCATCCCAGATCGCGAAAGCGAACATTCCTAGGAAGCGATCAATGCAATGCTCGCCCCATTCACGGTAGGCGTAGAGTAACACCTCGGTATCCGAATAGGAGTGAATCGGATGACCCTTGCCGATCAGTTCCCGCCGCAATTCGAGGTAGTTGTAAATCGCGCCATTGAACACGACGGTCAATTCCCCGTCTTGCGTGGTCATGGGCTGCCTGCCGTGCTCAGGGTCGATGATGGCGAGGCGCCGATGGCCGAGGAAGACGTTCGCGCTCTGTGAAACCGCGATGCCGTCACCGTCCGGCCCGCGATGAGCGATCGCCTTCATCATCTTCCCGAGCGCCGCCAAACGCGACCCGTGATCATGACCACTTCCCGTCAATCCGACAAATCCACACATAATCAGTCCTTGTTTAACTGCTTGATCTCATAACGAAGAGCATAGAAGTAACGATAGTCAGGCCCCCGGTACGGGTGACTGAGCGAGAGTGCTACGCTCTTCTCATGCGCCTGAAAGGGCATCTCCACTGGAGTGACGGGTGGCACCGACAAGTCAATCGAAATACGTTCTGCAGTTAGAAGGCTGCCGTTCGTCATGGAGAAGATCAAGTCGAAAGATCGGTCAGATGTCACTAGATCTCCACCGGGATTTCCAGGGTGTACCACGAAAACGTAATTTTCATCTGGAGTCAGCCCATCTATGGTCCATCGATGATTCTGATTTATCCCCGCTGCCCCAATATAGTTTGCGCCTTGGTGAGTAAGGTCGATATCCTTAAATTCTAGAACAGGGGTTCGCTTTAGGTGTATCGAGAGCGAATAGTGCTGGGGACGATCTGGTCCAATAACGCCAGTCTGATTGGAATTATTGAAAATATCTGCGCCCGTGAACGACTCTTTTTATCTCTATATGTATTAGAAATGATACTTACTTTTTCTGGAGAGTTGAAGTGCAAAGATCTCAACTCTTCGAAGGAAAGTGGGTGAAGGAAGTCGTCGTCAAGTCTCAGATAGAACGCATTGTAGGTTGGGTCGTAGAGATTCCATCTGCCGCTGTAATAGACCTCTGCAACCACATGGCTCATGCAATGTGGCTAATTCATGAGGTTGATGTAACGCCCTTCATGCCTTGGCTGGCTGCGAGCGCTAGGAGGGTGCCTGTGAATGTTCCACAGGCTCCGACTCGATGCTGGATTGTTGCGTCGGGGCTGCCATCCCCCTCAATGCCAACTCTGAACTGATCGATCTAGTCCATGAATCGCAAAATCTTTTCATGATCAGCAGTTGCCCAGATTGAGAGGCGATCGGACAAGCGGTTTATCTCCTCCGAAATAGGCGTTCTAAAGACGCTGAGCGGGCTGTCAGGATGGCTTCCGTCCAGATAAGGCTTTTCACCTAGTATCGGCGTATCCGTATCCTGCTTCGATTGCAGTGATCTGCCGAAGCAGGATACGACCCTGTCCGGTGAACGCTCCAAAGTCGATTCGAAGTCTCGTGACTGCGTGGCTAGGGGCGAGATGCATCCTAACAACCTGCCCCGGACCAGGTGAGCCCTCTCCCAGTGTGCGTCCGATCGAGCCGTCGGGAAGGAGTTCACGGACACGAACGAAGTCTGCACGGTTTTGCTCGCTCTCCCAGTGCAGACCGATCGCTGCGAGTGGAACTTCGCGGTCAAGTCCGACTACGACATAATTCGTGTCGTTCTCGAGCCCGGCGGTGTAGTCGTCATTCGGATCCCCATCAATGGAGTTCTCAAAGCCGTGGCCCGGATAGGTGCCGCTCGCGTCCAGTACCCGCAGGGTGATCGGCAGGGTGTTGCTCGCGTCTTGCTTTTCGACGATTGCAGCGACTCCGTCGCGTTGCCGCGCAAGAAAGTCCCGGTGGCGGTCTGCATATTGATAAAAGAACCAATCGTTGGTCAGATTTGCAATGCGTTGTAACTGTTCGACTTCGTACCGCTGGTAGTCAGGACCCTTGTACCAACCCATGTCTTGAGGGCGAATCGTGAAGACTGCCTCCTTCCATTGCTGATCGCCTTGAAGGTTCCGAACGCCTCCACGCAGCGGGACGAACGTCAAGCGATTGCCTTCGTGGATCGCCTGCGTCTTGACTGCGAAGGTGCCTTTGCTGGTGTCTTTGTACCTAATAATTAAACGATGCGGCGGCACATCAAAAGCGTCGGAAAAGCTACGATCTGGTAACTGAAGGGCAAAAAAGACGTTGTGCTGAGCTCCTCCTGCTACCGCCTCAGACCTAATCTTATAGCCGTCAGAGAACGCTCGAACGGTTCTGCCTTCGATAATCTGTTCAGTATTCCAATCGGCGCCAGATATACGAACTCCTCCCTCAGAATCGCCCTGGGCACCAACATCGACAAGGATCCGGCGTCCCGTCTGTGGATTCTCAATGAGGACCTCGTCGATTAACGGCGAAGCGATCCCATCGATCCAATCCAGTTGAATCAGCAGTTCTTTCTTCGGATTTTGATCATAGCGAAGCCAGTACCCGGTATCAAAAAGGTGAAGCCTGTTACGCAGTGCCTTGATGCCTTGATCTGCCAAGATGCGAGGGTGTCGGTCTGAAAGGGCACGCGCCGCGGAAGCGAGCTCCGGAATCGCCACAAGATGTGCGTTCAGAACGTGTGTGCCGTTCGGGACCTCCTCAAACCAAATGCTCGCCATGCGGTCGGTAGAAGCTATTCCTCCCGCCTCGATTGGAACCTGAAATGCGTTGGCAGCGCTTCGTAGTGCGCTCGACACAGCTTCAGCTTTCCCAATGTCATTGGTTAGTGCATAGGTGAGAGCTCTGATGGCATATGATTGGCCAAATGAAGATGGCCAAGGGGATTTTGTAGAAACATCGTTGTATGAGTTGTCGAATTCATATAGGTAAATTGCTGCGCCCGATGTTGATCTGAAGTTTTGGGGCGAAATTAGCCAAGCTAGAGCAGGTTCCCTATAAAGCTGACTGCGATCAAATCGCATTTCTGCATTGAATGGGATGGCATCGCCCTTAGTGAGGAGCTGATCCGCGATCATGAACGGGTGATATTCTCCTCTCTCGGCGTTGGCAGAATTGAACTGTCGAACTACTCCGTTCGGGTCGAGGTCGAATATCGGCTGCACCGGCGTTTGTATGGGGAGGGTGATAGCAGAAGGCGCGACTAGTTGGCCGTCTACTATCTGTGAGCCCATGGATAGGTACGCACGCGCGACATCGGCCCAAGCAACGAGTCTTGAGTCCTTCTCAGAGAGTTTCTTTAGGTACGTAGAGTGCTTGTCCGCGTAGGTGGCTCCGACCCAATAGCCTAGATCCGATGGGCGTACCGGTATGATCCACTTCCGCCAGTGGCCAGAGCCGGTCAGATGAAGATCGCCATCGCGCATGTCTCGGAAAGTCTGCCCGGGCGCAATTGAATGTTGCTGGATCGTGACATTGGCTGCGATATCGTCGTAGTACTCGATGATGAGTTCGTACCATTGGTCGCGGAGGTTGTCCTTCCACTCGCCGGGTAAAGAGACGTAGAAGTAGGTGTGCGGAGCCCGCATTTCGTCGGGCTTGTCGTCGAGCGCCGCGGGGATGAGTTTCCGTGCTGAACGACCGGCTACCTCTTCGATCTGTCCCCAGTGCGTCCCCGCGATGCGTGCCGCACCGGTAGTGTCCAACTCGTTTCCGACATCGACCGATACCTCCACCTTCGAAACAGGATCTCGCAGCGTGATCTTGTCGATCGCGAGTGTGTGAGCGGGAAAGCCGTACGGATTGGCAAACCTGAACAGCAGGTCTTCCTTGCGGGGATTGAGGTCGTACCGTAACCAGTAGCCTGTGTCGAATTTCGGAAGCCATCGATGCAGCGTGTCGGTACCCCGTTGGAGCCATGTCGCGATCGTCTCGTCGTTCGTTGCCTTGTGAAGGTCCGCCAGCGCAAGAAGTACCCGCATGTGGCCATTCAGGATATGGCCGGGGTTCTCGATTGGCTCAGGAATTTCCTCGAACCAGATATCGGCACCGGCTTCGAACAGGAAGCCACCTGCGTGAAGAGGAGTAAATAGAGGCTGCGCAGCCTTTTTCGCCAAATCGATATAGCGGCTTTCGCCGGTGCGCTCATATGCTACGAGCAGCGCTTGGATGCCCGTGGCCTGAGCAAAAGCGCTGGACCACGGGGCCTTGATCGAGATGTCGTTGTACGTGCTGTCGAAGTGGTACTGCCAGACCCACTGGCCGTGTTTGTCCTGGCGCAGGTTGTTCTCCAGCCAGTCGATGCAGGCCTGGAACTTCCGGTCATTCTCAATGCCGGAGATTCTTTCGTCGAAGACATTCTCCCCTGCATAAGCCAGTGCATAAACGGCGACTCCTGCGGGATTTATCCGCTCACCTACGCCGCTGATTCTAAGAATGGGCACGCCATTCCTGTCAAATAGCTGCTCGGCGCGATCTATATCCGTTTGCGCGGATGCTGGATAGGCGCGAGCAAAAGGAACGTGTGACCGAAGACTGAGGTAGTCGAGATCCTGATTGCAGCCGGCGAGGACGCCTGTGGCTGCAACAAGGGTGACGAGAGCCTTTCGTGAGCGCAGCGAGAGCGCCTTCAAACGGTTGTTCATGGTGTTGCCTCCGCTTCGCACACCGGGGGCCTTCTTTCGACCGCGGAGTTGAACACTGACCGCATTGCCTCCAGGTAGCTGACGGATTGAGTCCGCCAGGCAAATTCGCCCCGACGCATCTGGATGTGACGTCTCCAGTCCGGAATCTCCGTGCGTGAGAAGGCATGATCGATCGCCGCCGCGATGTCATCTGCGCATTGCATCGGGCGAGCAACGCCAAAGCCCTGCTGAACGACGAACCGATCCAACTCGGGCGACTCGTTTGCCAATATGGGAAGGCCGGCCTGGATGAATTCGAACAACTTGTTCGGCGTGCAGTAGTAGGAGTTCAGGTCGACATGAGGGTACGGGATGATGCCCATGTCTGCGGATGCGCTGTGCTGCAGGAGCTCTGATTGTGGAACTGCTGGCAGAAAGAAAACGCGTTTGTCGAGCAAGCCGTGCTTGCTTGCGATGGCGCGCAAGGTGTCTCCGAACGGGCCGAAGCCCATCATGATCAGGTCAACGTCGGGGGTGGCGACTTTCGAGAATGCAGCGACGAGGTTCTCGAGGTTTCGATTTGGAGCGAAACCGCCCTGGAATAGCAGGAGGCGTCTGTCCTTGCTGAGCCCGAGCTTCTCTCGCAGGAGGTCATACTTGAGCGACGGATCGAACGCAGCGGGAGGATCGATTGCGTTCAACAAGACCTTCGGCATGTCGATTGAGTAGCGCTCAGCCATCTCGCGTCCAATGGATTCATTGACAGCGAAGATCAGGTCGGCATGACGGATCAAGCGAGCTTCGGCAGCTGAGCAGATTCGGCGCTGTATCGCCGAAAAGGATTTTTGCTCTGGATAGAGTTCGTGCGCGTCATAAACGAGGGGGGCGTGGCGCTGGGCGGCAAGTTCGACGCCGGCTTCGAGGGCCGGCAGATCGTGCACCTGGATGACATCGCCCTCGAGGCTCGCTGCAGCGTTCACGAATGCACTTCGGAAGGGCAGGGGGTCGTGCAAGGAGCGGTTTCGATACACCAGCAAGAGCATCGCCCGATAGCACTGCCAGTTGCCCTTTGAAGCGAGCCGAAACGCCGCGTTGAAAGCGGAACGAAGCGCCGGAATTCGATTGGCTGCCCAGTTCAGGATCGTGTTCAGTCTCTGCTGACGCCTCATGTAACCGCGATATGTCGGGTTCTCCGGAACTATATTGGTGAGTCCGATACGGACAAGATCTATTCCCTCGGGCGTAACTTCCCTGCTGCTTTCCGGACCAAACGAGAGCGCCACAAGCGTTACCCGGCAACCGGTCGAAATGAGGGACTGGGCCTGGGCAACGACACGCCGGTCGAGATGCTGGTCGTGACAAAGCATCAAAATGGTCTGCGGATGCGGGGTGACACTCATGCTGGCTTACGCTCCCTTTGACTTGCGATGCGCGCGGAGAGTACGACGCATCCAATCGCCAAATCGTACTTCGGTTCGCTCTTTGAACTGCTCGAGCTCCAACTTCAACTGCTCGTAAGAAGACTGTAGTTGAAGCTCTTCATGATTGAGTTGACTCAGTTGGTGCCCTACACCGTCCTTATCTTGCGTTAGGGCATCTATGAGTCGCTGTTGTTGCATGATCTGCTCGGCGAGGTCATCGCATTTCTGCGTGGCGAGAGTTGCCTCTTGTTCACATGCAGCGATCAGTTTCCTTTGCTCGATCACTGTTCTTGCCAACTGGATTCGGTCCTCAAGACCCGTCTCGGCTCGAACCAGGGCGCGAACTGCGGACGTCTCGATCTGGTCGACTCGTAAAGAGGACGAAACAAGGGATTCGTAATCAATCCAGAGGTGGTCCGTTACCTGAATGCAGATCGTTGTGCCGGGTACGTGACAATAGTTCGTTCCGTCCTTGTGTGGGAACACGTAGGAGACCGAAGGAGTCTTGCCTTCGAGAGTGATCGACTCCAAGAAATCGATCGATGGCAGGCGGACGATAAGGCCGTAATAGCCGGCTCGGACCTCGCATGGAAGCGGGACTCTCGTTGGCGTGTCCGGGAAAAGATCGACATCACCGCTGAACACGAGGCCGGTGCCGTCCTCTACAACGATAGAAATCGCCCCGATTCTGCGTGCTGCAAAGCTCAACAGCGGCAGGCTTCCCGGATAGACCGGGAACTGTGCGACATATCCGCCGCCGACAGCTGAAACCATCCTTGCAGTCTGGGGATAGGGGTCGAGGTTGTTTGCCACACCCAGACGGGAAACCCACTGTGCAGCCGAGATCCGTTCGGTGTCGCAT
>ERZ761603.1558-NODE-1558-length-16968-cov-8.661739_pt1 | contig 16968 bp, 16 predicted proteins | sample MGYA00511879_ERZ761603 | MGnify/ENA primary metagenome ERZ761603 (study PRJEB28899, sample SAMN02850040) | bioreactor sludge metagenome | biome: EBPR Sludge; feature: EBPR Bioreactor; material: flocular biomat | place: Australia: Thorneside Wastwater Treatment... | reverse complement strand
GCCCTGCGGCGTCGCGTTCGGCGGACAGCGGATGGGCCGGGCGCCTCCCCGACGCGCTCGCGCCGTTCCGCGACGTGCTGCTGCACCTCGATCAGCACGAGACGCTGTTCGAAGAGGCGCTCGTGGCCATGCTCGGTGGGCCACCCGTCGGGCTTCGCCTCCAACGCAAGCTCGCGACGTTGCTCGCGGACCCGTCGATGCGAAGCTGGTTGCCGTTCGACGTGGAGGTCCACGACGACGCGGGGAAGCGGTCCTACGTGAAGCAGGTTCGGAGGTAGGGGATGGCGGCGGTTTCAGAGCAGGTGCGGCAGCAGATCTTCGAGAGCCTCCGGCACGGGCGTGTTCCTGGCGTTGGCCTTGACGCGTTCGCCGTCGGCATCGACGACATCCTGCGCGAGATGCAGCGTCAGTTCGACATGGTGCGCCATGATCAAGGGGGCGTGAAGTTCCTCCGAGGCGACTACGGCTGCGGCAAGACCTTCGTCTCCCGGCTGGCTTCGCTGCGGGCGATGGAGCAGGGCTTCGCCACGTCGACCCTGGTCGTGTCTCCGAACGACACGCGCTTTCATCGCTTTGACGAGGTCTATCGGAAGATCGTGGCAGGCCTCTCCACCCCGACGTGCCCCCGTGGTGCCCTTGGGGACATCCTCGACCGGTGGGTGGGCGGCATCGAGGGGGAGTTGGAGGCGGAGGGTGTGGACCTGGCCGCCCCGGACTTCGACGACCGCGTCAGCGAGCGCATCGGCAAGAAGCTCGACGCGTTGACGCGCGGCCGTGCGCCGGAAGACTTCGTGAGGGTGCTGCGTGCGTGGTTCCAGCTCCGCCAGGAGGGCAACTTCACCGACGCTGGGGCGCTCTTGTCTTGGTTGGGGGGCTCTGACCATGTGCCCGCGCCGGTGCTACGCAAGGCTGGCGTCAAGGGGAAGATCACCGGGACCGAGGCGCTCCTCTACCTTCGGGGGATCGTGGAGATCATCCGCACCGCAGGGCACGCCGGCCTTGTCGTCGTCGTCGACGAGCTGGAGACCATCCTCAGGGCGCGGCGTGACGTGCGCGCGTTGACGATGAACGGCCTTCGTCAGATCGTGGACGCTGCGCCAGATTTCCCGCGGCTGCTGTGGGTGTTCACGGGCACGCCAGAGTTCTTCGACAGCCCCCGTGGGGTGCGAGGCCTGGCGCCGTTGGACGAGCGCATCGGGTTCAAGCGCCAGGGTGGCTTCGCCTCGTTGAAGCAACCGCAGCTTGAGCTGCGCCCATTCGACGCCCAGCGCCTCGTGGACGTCGCGCTGCGGCTCCGCGAGCTGTACCCCGCCACGCCGAGGTTGGAGTCGGTGCTCGATCCCTCGACGATCCGCACCATCGTGGACGCCGTCAGCAGCGGCCTGGGCGGTGACGTCGGTATCGTTCCCCGCCAGTTCCTCCGTGAGTTCATCAACGTGATGGACCTCGTCGACGAGCGCGCGGACTACGACCCGCGCAGCCACTACGACTTCAAGGCGGAGCTGGACCTCACGGACGCCGAACGCTTCAAGCTCAACGGCGCGCCGCCCCTGCCGGATGAGGACGGCGGTGGATACGAGTTCGTCGACCTGTCCCGGCTCGCTGAAGCATGAGTTCGTTCTCCCGTCTCCATCCTCGGCTTCAGCGGGCGATCGTCGACCGTCTCGGTTGGCGTTCCCTCCGGCCGGTTCAGGAGCAGGCGACGGCGGCCATCCTGGACGGGAAGAACGCGGTGGTCCTGGCGCCTACGGCCGGCGGCAAGACGGAAGCGTCGATGTTCCCGGTCCTGTCGCAGCTCGTGGACGCCGGCGTGATGCTGCCGGGGGCGCTGTACGTCGCGCCGATCAAGGCGCTGCTCAACAACCAGGAGGAGCGGCTCGAACAGTACGCCGAGATGGTGGGGTTGCGAGCCTTCAAGTGGCACGGCGACACCACCCAGGCCGCCCGGCGAAACTGGTTGCGGGACCCGGGCGAGCTTCTGCTCACGACACCGGAGAGCTTGGAGGTCCTGCTTGTCTCGCCGCGGGTGCCCACCGAGAACCTGTTCGCGCACGTACAGGCGATCGTCATCGACGAGGTCCACGCGTTCGCCGGGACGGACCGTGGCGCGCACCTCCTCGCGGTGATCGAGCGATTGTCCAAGCTGATCGGCCGGGACATTCAGCGGATCGGCCTCTCGGCGACCGTCGGGAATCCGGACGGCATCCTGGCCTGGCTGTCGGGCTCCTCGCAGCGCGGCGGCGTCGTGGTGGACCCAGGGGGCACGCCTCCGAAGCGCGAGGTCCTGATCGCGGTGCCAGGGCCGATGGTGGCGATCGCGCGCGACGCCGCGAACCTCGCCCGCGGCCAGAAGTCGCTGTGCTTCGCGGAGTCGCGGGCGGCGACCGAGACGATCTCCGCGGCCATGCAGGGCGGTGGGCTGGAGGTGCTCGTCCATCACAGCTCAGTCTCGCATGAGGAGCGCCAGCGCGCCGAGGAGCGGTTCGCCCGCGGCGCGAACACGTGCATCGTGTGCACCTCGACGCTGGAGCTGGGCATCGACGTGGGTGACCTGGATCGGGTCCTCCAGGTCAACGCGCCGCGGACGGTGGCCTCGCTGCTCCAACGCATCGGCCGGACGGGACGTCGCGCCGGGCGTCCGCAGAGCATGGTGTTCTTGTGCGAGACGTCCATGGACGCCCTCCAGGCGGCGGCGCTGCTGTCGTTGGTGCAGCGGGGCTGGGTCGAGTCGGTGCCGCGGCCAGGCCGCATGTGGCACGTCCTGGCGCACCAGCTGCTGGCGTGGACGCTTCAGCACGGGTCGCTCGACGTCGACCAGGCATGGGAGGTGCTCCGCAACGTGGACGGGGTCCGGGACCTCCAGCGGAAGGACGTCGACCGGTTGGTCGTGCACCTGGAGGGCCTGGGGATGGTCGACCGGGTCGGACCGCTGCTGGTCATGGGCACCAAGGCCGAGCGTAAGTACGGTCGCCGCAACTTCCTGGAGCTGTACTCGGTCTTCACCTCGCCGCAGATGTTCGCCGTCAAGACCGTCGCCGGCCGGGAGCTCGGCTCGCTGGACGAGGACTTCGTCGAGCAGCTCGTCGAGGACATGTCGTCGTTCCTGCTCGGCGGGTCTGCATGGCAGGTCGTCAGGATCGATCGGAGCGGCCGTCAGGTGACGGTCGAACCCGCCGCCTACGGCAAGAAGCCCGCCTGGGGGGGCCACGCCCCCGTGCTCATGTCGCTGGAGGTGTGCGCCGAGATGAAGAGGATCCTCGTCGAGCGTCCGAGCCTCGCGTTCCTGCATCCAACGGCGCGCGTCGCCGTGCAGGAGTTGACCGATGAGCTGTCCGAGACGCTGGATCGGGGCGGAATTCAGGTCGAGGCGGACCAGATCCGGTGGTGGACCTTCGCTGGCGGGCGTGTCAACCAGACCTTGCGGCTGGGGCTGGCGGTCGCGTCAGGGTGGAAGGTGTTCGCGGACAACTTCGGGATCAGTCTCCGAGGCGACGGCTTGTCGCTCGCGGAGTTGGACCGTTGCGTTCGGGAACTCCGCCAGCCGGAGTGGTGGAGCGATCGGAGCAACCTCGCGGCGCTGCTCGACCGGATGCCGAGCTACCGGGTTTCGAAGTTCCAGCATCTGTTGCCCGTGGAGGCGCAGTATGAGATCACCGCGGCGATGCTGTTGGACCTCGGCGCTGCGTTGAGGTGGTTGAACGAGCGGCCGGGGCTGAGCGTCGGTCATTTTCCCGCGATCGAGGAGGTACGGTGAGGAACATCGTTGTTGAAGGGCGGTCGGACGAGGAGCTTGAGGCTGAAGGATGTCGGGTGATTCGCCCTTCCGGGATTTCTCCAGTGAACCTCCTCTGGCTGCTCGGGAGCACCGAGCCGCCCGGTGAGTGGTTGGCGCGCGACACTGGACCCGAGTGGGCATCGATTTCAATGCAAGAACGAGAATTTCTGGTACGCCTAGACAAGTGGACGAAGGTTTTCCCCGCTCTTTCATCAGGTCAAGCGCGGGCATATGCGCGACACCCTACGCTTGCGGTGCTTGACCACGCTGCCAACTGCCAACCGGGTGGTTCTCCTGCCGGGGATTGAGGAGAATGGAAGGACGAAGCCGGCGTGACACGCAGCCTCCGGAAGCGCCCCCCTTTCCGGTGCTGAGGCGCACAACGTCGCGGCCGCCCAAGCGCCGATGACGGATGGGTAGAACGACCTGCTTCTGGCCATCCTTCCGAACCAGCCTTCTGACCCCCAGAACCCCGGCCGCTGGCGCCCTCGCGGCGCGCCGACTTCTGGACACGTGTCCGCCACCACCACCACCACGCCCACTCGGTTCGCGTCACGGACCGAGTCACCTCCGCGATTGCATGGCCCGGGGGTAGCAGCACCGGACAGGGTGCCGCTCCCGATCAAGGTCCTCCGCCAACCACCATAGCGACGCCCGCACGCAGACGCCCTCCATCAGGAAGTCCGACCAGCGGCGGCAAACTCGAAGACGCTGCGCAAAATCGAACCTACGACGCGGAACATCCAGGGACATCATTTCGGGACCCGAGTTTGCTCTCCCAGTCCCGGCGGATCTTGTCGCTGCCGGCGCTTCGTGCTGTAGATCGCGCGCGGACTTGCAGATCACGGCCGCTGGATCGTCTCGCCGCCGGAAGCAAGGCGGGAAGCCGGCCGCCGCGGATCGAGTGAACTGCCGGATGGACGTGGGCCGGCCGGACTTCCTGTCCTACGGCCGTCCAGGGACTGCAAGCACCTCACCACATGGCGCGGCGGTGCTCGCGATCTATATGCCGCCCGATCGCAGTGATGAGACGGCAGACTTTGCCCCCGACTCACTTGCCCGAGCGTCGTCCGTAGTGGTACGATGAGGTACATCGCGAAATGAAGGACCGTGACGTTGAACAATCTGCGCCTGCCGCCGCCGTCGGACCGCAACCGCTTCGAGGCCGCGGAGCCTTGGCCCCACTTGGTCATCGACGACATGATGCCCCAGCCGGCACGCGACCGTCTCGCCGCCGAGTTGGCCAAGTTGCCCTTTCGGTGGCGACGGGTCCGGGAGGAGTTCTACGAGCACGAGGTGTGCAACTTTGTGGAACTCGCCGTTCACGTCGGGGGTTCCCTCGCGGCGCTAGTCGACCATCTGGGGTCCTCGACCGTCCGGCGTGCTCTCGCGGCTGTCGCGGGTATGCCCGAGGTGCGCCTCGAAGCGGTGACCGGGCACCGTCTGCTCGACGGCGATAGCATCGGACTGCACAGCGACGCGAGCGACGAGCGTTCCTCGTTGCGACTCGTGCTCTGCGCCGCCACGGTGGCGCAGTTCGAGGGCGGGGCGATCGAGCTATACGGGGAAGGTGGTTCCGGATTGATCTCCGTGCCCTATGTCCCGGGTCGGGGGTTTCTATTCCGCCTGTCGGCGTCATCCTGGCACGCCGTGTCCGCAGTCCGCAGTCCGGGAGGCGACCCCAGATTCACGGTGGTCGCAACGTACGGTAAGCCTTGACCTTGGGAGGGCCCGTGCAAACTCTTTCCGCGGACATGCTTTTCGCCGCGCATATGAATGACGAAATCGACGCCGTCTTCGCGCCGATCGACGGGCTGCTCACGCCAGACGCATGGCACCAGCTTCGGGTGAGCTTTCCGGACCCTAGTCTGTTCGCGCCGCACTCGGGGGTCGTCTTCGTGCGACCGGGCGAACCAGTTCAACTGCACCTACTTGACTTGGTGGACCACGACGCGGGATTGGGTGAGGTCACCCTTGGCGGCCTCGCGGCGCCGTGGCGGGCCTTCGTGGAACAGCTCCGGACCCATCCCGGGTACCGTGCCTTGCTCGCCCGTTGCGCGGGCACGGGTACCTTCCGTCTCCGGTGCTCGTGGCACCTTCGTGGGACGCGCTCCACAGCCCCGCCGCACCGTGACGCCGACCAGAAGCTCGCGACGCACCTCTTCTACTTCGTCGGTCCGGACGAGTGGGACGCCGCCTGGGGCGGTGAGACGATCTTCCTCGGCGGTCGCGATTCCAGCTCGGAGGATCCTGCGACCATCGAGCATTTCTCCACACGCCGCGTCATCCCGTGCCTAGGCAACAAAAGCCTGCTGTTCCGCAACACGGCATTGGCTTGGCACTGCGTACTCCCGCTGGGTTGCCCCCCGGGAGTGCTTCGGCGGACGTTCAACGTCTTCGCGGAGATCATTCCCGAGGACCCCTCGCAGGACGCCCGGGAGCGCGAATGAAGCCAACATCGCAGACGCTGGACGGTGCCGACGGTGTGCGGAAGCCGTTGGGAACCCCCGACGCCGCCGCGCTCAAATGGATCCTGGGGGAGCACCCGGGGCTTTGGCTCCCGCTGGCAGCATCGGTCCTCGGGCAGTGGCTCGAGTCGGCGCTCCAGGTAACCGTCGCGACGGTACTCGGTTGGGCTTCGATGCGCGTCACGGATGCCACCGACACGTCCATAGGGCTTCCCTGGGGCCTGGACGCCGTCGTCGGGTCGGGCTCCGACGCGGTCGGTCGCGCGCTTTTGCTGGCGCTCGGTTTCACAGTCGTCGCGGGCATACTCGACATCCTGGTCGCGTGGACGCTCACCTGGGGACACGCGTCCGTGCTCCCGTCGCTGACGCGAGCCGCGCTGCAGAGCCTGCTGCCGGCCCGGGGCATGCTGCCGCTCGAAGCGAGCACGGCCATCCAGCGCTGGTTGCTGAAGTCGGACGTGAGCCGGTTCGTCGTAGGCACGGTCGCGCAGTTCTTCGGCGCGCTGGGATCGGTCGTCATCGTAGTTGTGGCGGCGTGGCGTGCTACCCCGGTCGGAGGTGGCGTCGCCACAGCCGGCCTCCTGTTCTGGATCGCGGTCGCGCTGCCGATCGCGGCCCAGGCAATCCGCGCGACCCGGAACGCGGCGGTGGCGCACGAGGTGACAGGGAGCCTCTTGCGCGCCACGAGCGACCTCGGCGAGTCGCTCTGGCACGCGCCTCACGAGCGTCGCTGGGTGGCTGGCTTCGTCGCCGCGATTCCGGGCCTTCGACGTGCCGTTCAGGTCGAAGGGGCGTGGGGCTCGCTGATGTTCGGAGGCTTGACTACAATCAGCAACGCGCTGCCGCTCGTGGTTCTACTCGCGGTCGCGGCTACAGGAAACCTCGGGACGATGGTCTCCACCTACCTCTACGTGTCGAGGCTGACCGGGCCCCTCGGGGGGCTCGCCTCCACGCTGCCGAACCTCCAGCAGGAACTGGTCTCCATTCAGCGCGTATATGAGGCGTTCAAGCGGCCGGGGGACGCCTCGACGGGGCCCGTCAACGTCCAGGGGCGGGAGGTCGAGGTGCGAGGACTGGTCGCTCAGACGGCGTCCGCTGCACCTGCGGTGCGGTACCGCGACTACGTCGGCGGGGGGCTGATCGCGGTGGTGGGGCCGACGGGGTCAGGCAAGTCTACGCTGCTCCGGGTGCTCGCGGGGATCGTCGTGCCCCAGGCAGGGAGGGTGACCTTCGGCGGTATGATTCCCGACGGGACGGACGCTTGGCGCGAGCAGTGTGCCCTGATGCCCCAGGAACCTGGGTTGATCCGGGCCGCTGCGGGCGCGGCCAACTCACCGTCTGTCCTAGGCTTGATGACAGCGATCCGGCCGGATCCGCTTGGTGACGACAAGGGGGGCGGCGCTTGGAGCGTGGGGGAGCGTCGTGCGCGCGCTCTAGGGCACGTCCTTTCCACAGGCGCTCCACTTCTCCTGCTCGACGAGCCGCTCGCGGGCATGGACGCTGACCTCGCACGCCTTGCGGCTGCAGCGATGCGCGAGGCGGCTTCGCAGGGCAGGACGGTAGTGGTGGCGCTGCACGAGCGGGACGTTGCTGTTGTCGGTCCCGACGTGCTTCTGCCGCTCTGGGCCGAGAACGTGTCCGCGTGACGGCCGGGCAGCATGCGCGGGGTCGATACTGGGTCGGATGGTCGCGGATTCGTGCTTCGCCCGGATTCGACAGAAGAATATTTCGTTGCCCCAAGTCTCCAACTTCCCCGATCGCTTCTCCAAGGCCCCCCTTCCTGACCGTGGATCGAACGCTTGCCATGCCTGGCCCGCGTGACCATCTCCGCCACGAGGTGACCGTGCATTTGCGCTTCGACCCCCAACGCCTCGCCGATGGCTCTCTGCGGCGCTACGACGCCTCCTTGACGACACCGACAAGAAAGGCTATATCTCAGTTAGCTATTGGAGGCACTCGTGGCATACGGAGGTAAATATTGTTCCTGTGACCCAGTGCATGGGCCAGGTTGTCACGATTGCATGTTGCCCAACGGGGGGTACGCTCGCGATCGGGCTCGTTCGTCGGGCATCCCACAGGTCCTTCAGAAGTCTAGGAGTGGTTGCCTTTCGATTGTCATCATTGGTCTTATTCCTATTCTGTTTGGCGTGTCGTGGTTCTCAGCCTGAGCAACTAAACTCCGCTCAACCCCGCTCAATTCCTGGGAGCCGGCCGGGGCCGGCCGTTCGGGTCGCTTCTGATTGTGAGGTCACTTTGCAAGCGTTCGCTCTGATGGTGTGTCTGGGAAGATCATACTGGGAGCATTCTGATCTGACTATTTATCGGATTTCCGATAATTCTCGGATTGCTGGGCTTTTCGAGGCCAGAAAGGAAGCCGTTTCGGGATACTGTGCGGCGTCAGGAAAGTCTCATCCAGATTGGTCGCTCCTAGAGAGGGATGTGCAATCAAATTATCGGCGGGGCTCTTTTTGGTGGCTATCTGTTGTGTGGCATGGTCTGAGAGACTACGTGTTAGTCGTTTTCGGTGCTCTCATGTCTCTTGCTGTGATTGGACTGCTGCTCACAGGATCTAAAAGTGATGGTGCTTTGTTCGTAGATTCGTGGTTAAGTGTAGCTCTACCCGTAGCCTTGGCCGCACTTCAATGGCATTATTTGTCCGAAGATAGCGAGAGTGGGTTGGACTACAAGAGTAGGGGCCTTTGGGTTCTTGACGTCGACCTCAAACAACTCTCTAGATGGCAGCATTTCACTTCGTTGGTTCCTCTCGCTGAAGCTTGGGAGTTGGGGGTGAACTCTGACCGGCAGAAGACAAGCTAACTGATGTATGGCACCCTATGGCACCCTGTTCAGTCGGTTTCAGATAGTATGGGGTCGGGGGGCGAGGCACATGCGCCGGCTGACCAGGGCCCTGGTATGCGCTTCATCCGTGTGCGCGGCGGTGGTCGGCTCAGACCTAGGGTGCGCCAAGCATCGTAAGGTCCTCGGCGGCGCCGATCCATGGTTCCTCATCGCCGTCGCCACGTGAACACGAGCGTAGACCGCGCCTCTCCCTCCCCCACGCGTGGCACCGAGTGGTGGGAGTCCGGCCCCAACCGGAAGCACACCCAGGCATCTGCCGCGAACGGGATCTCGACGATCGGGCGACCGGTGGTTTCGCAGACGACGAAGGCTCCGCCCTCGCTCGGGGCCGGCCCGACCATCCAGACGAGTCGCACCAACTCTCCGTAAGGGTTCGCGTCGTTGTGCACGTCCATCGCATCGCCCTCCTGGAGCCGGTGCGCCACAACCGCGTCGAGCTCCAGACCCCCGGCGTCTGGGACGACCTCGCCGAGCGACGCCTGTCGGCCGGCCGCGACGACCTCAGCGAGCAGGGAGTCTTGCACGAGCGGCGCGCGGTCGACCCGGCACTCCCACTGACGGTAGAAGTCGGTCTCCGCCCGCCGCCAAGGCAGGCCTTGGAGCTCCTGCCAAGCACGGTGCGCGAGCCGCGCTCCAAAGAGCGTCTCCCCGGCGCACCAGGGGTAGGGCTCCGCCACCCGGAACGCAGCTGCTGCGCTCGCGAGTGCGGCCTTCAACCCCGCTCGGACGGTTTCCGTCATGGTCGTTCGAGGTGGCGGCCGAACGTCAACACGACGTTGTAGCGACAGCCCGCAGCTTGCCGGGGGACGGGGCAGACGTCGTGGGGGTTGCTCTCCCCCATCCGGAACAGCACGGCGCTGTTGGCCTGCGCCGGGAAACCGAACACGAGCGCGTCGGGGCGATCCGGTCCCCAGAACCGCATGTCGATCGGTCGGTCCTCCGGCGACGACACGAGCCAGTTCATCCGCACATCCAACTGCCCGCGTTCCCTAGAGTCGGCGTGGACCAGGATGCGCTCTCCCGGGCGCAGACGGTAGGCGAACACTTCACGGTTCGCCACGAGGTCCCTGCCGGTGAGCCGCGCGATGCGCCTGACGAGCTCGTCGGACTCGAGCGCGTCAACGAGCGGAAGCAACTCGTGGGGGCCACGACCCGAGCGGATCCATGCGACGAGGTCCAGCGAGTCCTGAGTGTAGATCTCGCCCTCCCGTCGCGTCCAGGGGGCCCGTGGCAGGCTGTCCGCGAGGAGCTCATGCAGGAGATCGGACGTTACCGGCCCCACCTGAACGCTTGCCGACGCGTCGCGCAGGTCGAGATCGGGAGCCGCTGCAGGTTCGCCGGACAAGAGCGGTCGGTCCAGGTGGACACGCCGTCCGTGCGCCAGTGGGCGGTGTGGATCGACCTCCCCCCTCTGCGTGGAGCGAAGGGGGTGCCGCCCTGGCACAGGCGCAGCCTCACCACCGGAGACAGACCACCAGCGAACGTTCCGGACGCGGTCGGGGCTCTCGAAGCCGCTGAGCGCCACGACGACGTCGCTCGACTCCGGCACCACCAAGAGCTCGCCTGGCCTCAGCGCCGCCTCTGCGACCAGCACCGGAACGTCGCCCAGCGCCTCGACCAGCCGAAACTGCATCACCATCGGCGCCACCGACGGATCGGCATCCGACGGCAGGTAGACCGCCCAGGCCCGGACGTCCTCGCGGGCCCTGGGCGCCGGCAAATCTCGACCGAGTCGCCTTGCGATAAGGTCGCGGACCCAGGGCGTAGTGCGAGGGCCGACCAACAGGAAGCCGTCGTCCTCGATCCCGGGCGTGGCCTCTGCCACTCGGTCCGCGCCGAGTAGCACCCCGAACCGTCGCAGCGCATCGAGCGGCCCGTCCGGCACCCAGACACTGATGGGCGTCCGGATGACCAGATGCTCAGCGGACATCCCAGCCTCGCAGTGACGTGTGGGCCTCGGCTCCTAACAGGGCTGCGCGTTGATCGTCGACGATCGCGGCAGCGTAGGTAGCCCCCGTGGCCCGCAGCGACTCTGAGACGCCGGTCGCTGCGTCTATCAGCGTGGTCCTCGCTCGCTCGTACCAACGAACGAGCGAAGGTCCGAGTAGGATCTTCCCCTCGTCGTCCTCAAGGTGCCTGCGCAGGTGCCTGCTGAGGACGGTGCTCGCTCGGCCCATGTCGGCGACTGCGTCGGCCAGATCGGCCGATCCGAGCAACACACCTGCGTAGTCGCCGAGCGCCCTCCGAGCGTCGGCGCCCACATCGTCGGCCGGCGCCAGGAAGTAGTCCACGCGAGCACAGACGTCGGCGCGGATGCGGTCGAAGCACGGGAGGTCGGTCGAGAGGTCGTCGGGGGAAGGACGCGTGGCGGTGAACACGCTCGCGTCGGGGACGTCTGCGCCCTCCCGACCGAGCAGCCGCGCGTAGTGGAGAAGCAGCACGCACGACGCTGCGGGGGTGAAGAAGCGGCTGTCACCGTCGACGAGGTCGTCGAGGGCGCGCCCAAACAGGCAAGTCCAAAGCCGCTTCTGGACCCGGTCCACGTCGATCCTGCCCAGGTCCGAGGTCTCGATCTCCACCGCCGGCACCGCGAACCGGAACAGGTACATCCGGACCTGGTGGACGAGCAAGTGCTCCGGGGCGTGATCGAGCATCGGCAGCAGTCGTAGCGCCCGCTGCTCTTCGTCCGCGAGCAGGGACCGCACGTCGCCGAACCCCGCTGCCGCTCCAGGAGGCCACCGATAGGTCCACGACCCGACCCGGACGGCGATCGTTTCCGGCGTCACGGGACACCGTCCCTCGTGGTTTCCTGGCGGACTTCGCGGCGTCCAGGCGTGTCCCCGGAGATTCGGACCAGAAGGTCGGTGGCACGCTTTCGAACCTGAACGGAGCGGGCGCGTCCGATGGAGAGCCGGGCCCAGCGCCGCGCCTCGTCCGGGTGCCCTTCGAGCAGCGCGAGGTGTGCCTGCATCATGGCGGCGCTCGCATCTCGTCCGGGCACGCTGTCCAGCGTGCGCCTCGCCTCGTCGTAGTCCCTTCGTGCCATTGCGGCATGGGCATGTTCGAGCAGCGTTGCGAGTGGCTGGCGTGCGCCGATGGCGGACGGCGTGTGCGCCATGCACCCGCCGAAGCAGGATCGGTCGGCGGCGAACTCGCAAGTGCCGCATGCCGCGAATACCTGGGGCGAGCCGAAGCGAGCGTCGACCTCGCGCTCGTACCACCGCACGACCGTGGCGAAGTCCTCGAAATCGGTGAGTGAGCGTCGGTGGGTCGCCGACAATGCGTAGCACCTGAACAGAGTGAGGTCGGGAGCCACGTCGATCACGGGACCGCAGGCACGGATGGCACTCACGGATCCGGGCTGGGTAAGCGCGAGCCTGCCGACCTCCTCGGCCGTGAAGAAGCACTTCGGCAGCGGGCAGTCGAGCCACGCCTGGATCCCTCGGCGGTAGGCCTTTTCCAGGAAGGCCGCGGTGGATCGGGCCGTCGCCGGGTACTCGTCCGGTCGTAGCGTCTGCACGCCTTCGGACGGCTCCGCCTCGGGGTAGGCCACGGTCCACCGCAGGCGCTCGACGCCGAACGCGTGGCAGACGTCTAGGATCTCGTCCCCGTCGAAGTCCGAACGCCAGATGTTGAAGCCAACCACGACTGGGAACCCAAGTTCCTGCGCTCGGCCGAGGTTGCGCAGGACGAGGTCGTACTCGGCCTGCTTGACGTAGTCGCGCCGCTGGTTGAGGTTGAACAGCAGGGCCGTGCGATGCGCATGATGGGACACGGCGTCCAGCAGCCCGGTTTTGAAGATCCCTCCGGTGAAGACGGTGGCGCCCCCGAAAGTTTGTTCGGCGTAGAGCCGATCGAGGAGGAAGCCGAGATCGCGGTAGAGGAACGGCTCGCCTCCGATCACATTCACGGAGAAGCCCGGTCCGCTCTTCCGGACGAACGCTGCCACTACCTCGATCGATGCACGGTCGAGCGTGTTCTTCGCAGTCGCCCGCCCCATCTCCGTGGAGGCGAAGCAGTAGCGGCAATAGTTGGTGCACTTATCGACGACGATGAGGTTCATCCGACGCCACCCACGGGAGGCCCAGGTACGAACGACGCGAGGCGCTTCAGCGTCGACGCGGGCAGGGCGTCGAGGACCTCGCGGAACTTCCGGGTGGCGGCGCAGTGGTTGTCGGGGGTCACTGGGTCATTCATGTCGAAGGCCGGACATCCGTGCTCGCAGATGAACCGGGCGGGGCACGACCGGCAGACCTCCTCATACTTCGGTGGCTTCGCATGGAACTCCACCAGCATCGACTTCCAACTCGGGACGTCGACGATGGTGTGCTCGACCGAACCGAGCAAGAAGCGCTGGACATTGCCGCTCGAGCCGGCGCAGCCGCACGGGAAGATCTCACCTGTGTACTTGACCACCACCATGTTGACGCCGGCATGGCAGAAGGGGTTGTCGCACTTCAACTGGGCCAGGAAGTCGGCGGCGCCGGGCTTCGCGACGTGGCGCTTGATTTTCGCCAGAAGGCGGGTCTCGACCATCTCGCCGTCGAACCGAATCATCTGGTCGAGGTTGTCGGAGAGGACCTGCAGGATCTGGTCGGCGCCGAGCGGACGCGCACCAGCGCCATGTCCCACGGCGGACGCCACGTTGAGATGGAAGGAGCGGATCCCGAGTTCGTAGTAGCTGTCGTAGAGATCGCGGATCCGGTCCCAGTTGTGGTGGTGGACGACGGCGATCGCGCCGGAGAAGACACCCGCCTCGACAAGCCGACGCACGTTGCGCACGGTGCTCTGCCAGCGACCGCGGACGCGATCGTGGATATCGCGGGGACCATCAAGCGACGTTCCCACCTTCACACCATGACGGGTGAAGACGTCGACGTGATCGTCGCGAAGCAGGACAAGGTTGCTCTGCAGGCCGAACTCACAAGACTTACCGGCCGCCGCTAGCGTCTCGCGGCAAATCGTGCAGGCCTCCTCGTACCACGCCGCCTCGTGTAGCAGCGGCTCGCCGCCGTGGAATATTATCTCGATGTGATCCTTCCGAGAGGACGCAGCAACGAGGTCCATCGTGCGGCGGACATGGGCCATCGGAAAGCGAGGGAAGTCCTTGCCGGGGCGTAGGACCTCTGCGTAGCAGTACGAGCACGTGAGGTTGCAGACCGAGGTGAGCTCGAGGTGCAACTCGCTCACGTTCCGGAGGACGCGCCAGGAGGGATCGGCGTCGGCGACGCCTCCGGGTTGTCGTCCGAGGACGGCCAAGTCCGCCGTCGCGTCACCCACAGTGACAACCGGTAGAGGGTCGTTCCTCGCCAAGCACGAACCTCCTGTGACCGGGCAGCAAGGCGTCGACGTCGACGAGGATCACCGCATCCGCCGCAGGGGCGAAGGCTTCGACCTGGGCCTTCGTGGCCTCGTCTTCGCATGCCCGAAGCAGCAGTTGGCACGCGACGCACATGTCACCGCAGGACCGTGCGGCGTCGGGCTGCACCTCTGCGAGCAAGGAACCCGGGCCGTGCGCTGCGAGAGACCGGTAGAACCGGGACGACTCAAGGTCTCGGAGGATCGCGTCAAGGGGACGGTCCCGCACACTGCCGAGATGGAACAACGGTGAATCGCTCACCACGTTAGGGCACAGCAGTACGGCTCCGTCCGGGGCGAGCGTGGGCGCCGTCAACACGTAGGGGCAGCGGGCCTCGAGGTTGGGGGCGGAAGCGACCTCTTCGGTGGCGCGACCGACCGAGGACCGCTCTACGCGGCACCAGTCGACCAACTCGACGTCGCAGTCCGCCTCGGCGCAAGCCTCGATCACGCGGGCCACGGGCCACTCGGTACCGGGCCACTCGACGACGCAAGCGCAGACCTCAAGGTCGAGCCGCTGTGCCTCCCGCAGATACCTAGCGTAGTGTGAAACGGGGACACGGCGCGCGTGCGACGCGTCGTAGCTTAGCATCACCCGCTGAAGTCCGGCGGCCTTCATATCGGCGAGGCGCGTCTCCGGGCGGTCTTCCGCACGCGTAAACGTCGACGTTGTCATCTCCACGTAGAAGCCGATGGACGTCGCCACCTCGATCTGGGCCTCAAGCTCAGGATGGAGTAGCGGCTCGCCTCCCGAGAAATGGACGAGCCCCACGCCAGCGCGCTTCGCGTCGCGTAGGACATCCGCGAGCGTGTCCGTGTCCAGGTCCCGCCCGCGCGGCGTGGCCTTGATCGAACAGTGGCTACAGCCGACGTTGCACCGCTCCGTGGCGCGTACGATGAGCGCGTACGGGCGGGCGTGCGGCGACGCGGCTCCGAGGCCGCGATCCCCAACGTGGTCCAATCTCACGCCCGAGGAGTCATTATGCGCATGGGCTTCCGCGTTCTCAATCATAGCTCAGCACGACTTGTTATACTTGTGGTACACCGAATAGCCGGAGAGGTTGTGCGCGGTGACCTTCTCCTCGTCATCGACCAGCGCCATGAACTCCTCTACGCTGGGTAGGAGTTCGTCGTTGGAGTTCGTCACCCCGACATTGGCATTCTCGTTGTCCAGGTCTTGATTCACGCTGCCCTCCAGCAAGTTCGACTTGTTTCTTATCACAGGCGGCATCAGTCGTCAAGCCCGAAATCAACGCCCGCCTGTCACTCACTGCGATCTGGGCTCGACGGGACCGGCCTTCGGTTGGGACTAGAGGAGGTGCGCGAGGAGGTTGAACGTGAGCACCGCTCCCTCCTGCAGTACCGAGATACCGCCATTCCAGGGGATCAGGCGCTCGGGGTGCCGAGCCTCGACGACGCGCCCGACGAGAGCTTGGATTATATGACCGTGCGTCACCACCACGAGCGCGCGTTCGGCCACCTCGGCAGCCTCCCGTAGTGCCGGTTCGATCCGATCGAGCACCTGGGATGGAGTCTCGTCGGTTGCACGCTCACGGAGCCGCGCGTCGTCCGGGAGGCGCCGCGCGTCCCGGAGTTCACCGGCCATCAGGTTTGCCGTCTCCACGGCGCGGCGCAGATCCGACGAAATCAAAGTAACGTTGCCCGTACCCGAGCGATCGAGCAGCATCGCGAGCAATCGCCCCGCAGCGATCGCCTGATTCATGCCGAGTTCTGTCAAGCCATCGACATCGTCAGCGCCCGCGAAGGCCCGTTCCCGGTTCGACCAGGACTCACCGTGTCGTACCAAAATAATTGTCCGAGCAGACAAGGTCACGTGAACTCCCTGGGCGACGACGACGCGCGTGCGTTGTCTCCCATGCTTGGCGTCGATGGCAGAAGACCGAACTCGATAGCCCGGTTGGGGTTCGCGCCGGTCACGATTGCTCCTAGCTGGTCCGCACCCGTAGCATCCGGCCGATTTGATTGCGCCTGCACGAAGTGGAAGACCCGCTTCGCGCGCTCCTCAACCTCCGCTCAACGATAGAGGATGAGCCCGACGTCCAGCGGGCGCGCCTCGTCGATGGCACGCTGGACGAGATCGGTCACATCCACAAAGGTTCCCGGGCACGCATGTCAACTATGCCCCCACCTCAAGTATAGCTCACGATCGGTTTGCCGCGGATCGCCGCGGATCAATGTCCCGCAGCTTCGTAGGCACCGAGGCGCGCCGAGGCCACCTTACGTGGATCAATGCACAACGCGAACTCGCTGGCGACCCACGAGCGTTGAGTGGCGACCTGGCGCAGTTCGTCGAGCTGGAGGCCGACGTCCTGCCCGTGGCCGGAGGTCGACACGCGCGCGTAGAGCGCGGCGCGGATCGGCTTGCTCATCGCGCACCCCCTGGCATCCGCGCCCGCACGATCTCCACCAACGCCGCCCGGTTCCGCCTCGCGAACCCGGCGACGTCCCCCCCATCGACCCCCGCCGGCGGCCGAGCCAACAGCGCCC
>ERZ761603.1556-NODE-1556-length-16993-cov-361.232613_pt1 | contig 16993 bp, 19 predicted proteins | sample MGYA00511879_ERZ761603 | MGnify/ENA primary metagenome ERZ761603 (study PRJEB28899, sample SAMN02850040) | bioreactor sludge metagenome | biome: EBPR Sludge; feature: EBPR Bioreactor; material: flocular biomat | place: Australia: Thorneside Wastwater Treatment... | reverse complement strand
TCGCCAAGCATCACCAGGGTCACGATCACTGCCGCCGCCTCGAAATAAGTCCCTATTGCGCCGTCGTGCTGGCGGAATTCCGCTGGAAACACGCCTGGGAAGAACACGGCGGCGAGGCTGAACCCATAGGCAAGGCCGACGCCGAGCCCGATCAGCGTGTACATGTTGAGCTCACGATGGACCAGCGAAAACCAGAACTTGCACAGGATCGGCCAGCCGACCCATAGCACCACCGGTGTGCCCAGAACCAACTCCACCCAGCCGCGTGGCCGTGGCTGCAGGCCGAACAGTTGGTGGATGCCAATCATCGGCGACATGGCCAGGACGAAGAGCGGACCAGACTCAATACGAAGGCGAGCGCCGACCACACGCCTGCACGTGCCACAGCGTCAACGACGCCCTCCCTGAGTTACTTGGCAGGCGTTGGCGCCATGGCCTGATCGTGCTGCAACATTTGCTCCATCATCATCTGCATCATGTCCATCCGTTTTTCCATCATTGCCTGGTGCTGCATCATCTCGCCCCCTGCCATGTCCTTCTGGCGGCCCATGGCCTTCATGCCCCCGCTCTGGCCACTGCCCATCATCATCGGGCCGCCCATGTTGCGCATCATCTTCATGTTTTCCTGCATGCTCTGCATGTGCTCTTGCATCAGTTTCTGGCGTTCGGTCGGATCGGTTGTCGTCCGGAGTCTTTCCATCTGCATCTGCATGGTTCTCATGTTCTGCTGCATCTGGGACATCTGTCTTTCCATGCTCGCCGCCGGCTTGGCGGACACGGGCTTGTCCTGCGCCGACACGACAGGCGCCGACATGACGGAAGCAACGATTGCGGCAACCAGTATTGGGGTTTTCATCGTGGCTTTCCTTCAGGGTTGAAACGACAAGGGTTGCAACGACAACAAGCAAGGCGCAGCGCCATGGCGAGCGGATTGCGTCCGCGCATCATCTCCCCATCATCCCGCCACTCATCGTCCCGGTGGTCATTCCGCCACCAAAAAACAGCAACAGCACGACTGCGGCGACCAACGCGATGACAAGAACCATCTTGACTGTAGCGTCCATGATAGGGGCCCCTTTCAGAGGGTGAATTGAAGCACGATGACACCTCGGGCAATGGCTGCGATCCGAATGCCGCTTTCGCCGCGGTTGACGCCGCCCCATCAGCTTGCCAATTCTCACCTTGCTGTGCCTTGCCCACTGTGGTCTGTGCGTCACCACACCGAGGGCGTGAATGTTTGGCTTTTGATCGCCAAGTATTTCGTTGTCGATCACGAAGGTATCTTCGTCCTGCGTTCAGAAGGCAGGCGTCAGCGTTGACCATGGTCACGGCGCAATGCGCCAATACCGGCGATGACCATGCCGAAAATCCCGCTGACAATCATTCCTTCGCAGAGGACACGATGCCAGCCGCCCGTCGGCGTCAGCAGCGGCATCGTGCCGCCGATGACGAGCGCCGCGAAAGCGATGGAACTCGCGAGCCGCTCGAGATTTCGGCTGAAGCAAGCTCCGCGAGCGTTCAGACCCGGAATAGGTTGGGACGAAAAGCCCGGGACAGGGCGGAACGCAACAAGCTGGTCGCCAAGTTCGGCGGCTTTCTTGCACGCGAAGGCGACCTTCAGCCCTGGGTCGAGACTACTTGAACAGTCTCCAGCGCGTCATGGATTTCGCCGTCGGCGACAAGTTGCTGCGAGAAGACGAGGCGAAAAATTGTGCAAGGGTATGCTCTATGCGTGCCAACGTACAGAGATTCCGGGCCAACAAGGATACAAGAGAGACTCGTGTGTGGGGGATTGCTTCCGACACGCGTTTCGCCCGCTCAACTCCTTCAACCCTCGCGAAAGGGAAATCTCATGAACAGCATCGTTTACCTCGTCGGCGCAGTCGTCATCGTTGTCGCCATCCTGTCTTTTTTCGGCTTGCGCTAAGTTGATTTCTATGAACGTTCATACCGTTCATACCGCTCAGGCCGGTCGGATCAGGATGTCCCACTTGGCCAGGAGCGGGTTTCTTTACAGCCTGGACTCGACGGCTTGGATGGCATCCTTGGCCACCGTGATTCCTTTTTCGTAAGCCGTGCGGCTCAGTTGGACGGCGGGATGAACGCCTTTCCAAGTCATGCTCTTCGCCCACTTCAACATCGTTCGGGTGTGTGTGACGCGAGCACACTCTTCGGGGGCTTGACACGCCCCCCACGCGTAGAGGCTGTCGATGATGAAATCGCTGGTCTTCGCCGAACTTCCGAAGGACTGATGAAGGGAGCCACTGTCTTCGTTGACGACACCAAACGGCGTGTGCTTTTCCTCGCACCCCATGTCGTGGTCGGCCGCCTGGTTGTCACCCCGCGTCTTGCCTCCGCGCGAGTAGTCGCCAATATTCACCGTCGCCTTGCAGTCCATGCTCAAGCGCATGACCGCTGCGCCTTGGCAATCCCGGTCATGTTCCCGGATGTTGGCGAAGATGGCGTCGGTTTCGGGGACTTTTTTTGGGGTTTGGCCTTGAGCACCGGACGCAGCCGGTACCCGTTCCGGTTCAACACTTCCGACATGCAGCTTCGGGAAGGCAGTACCTCGTCGGCAAATTCCAGCGCTCGCAATTGCTTGATCGCTTCCTCGGCCGTCAGGCGGGCGAACGACGAGGTCGTGCGAAAAGTCGGATCCTTTTTTGGCCATGACTCGCCGCCAGTTCCCACAGGGCTTGCGCCACCTCCGGGTGTTTCTCCTCCCACAACTTCGCACCACAGCAGAACGCGGGGAGCCCCAGGCAGACGATGCAGGTACGTTTCTCATGCAGACCGAGTTGCACGGCCTGCCGACTCCAGCCAAAAACGTCCTCGGCACGCCGAGCACTGCCACTACAATACTTCAACGCCATCTCCGCCTGAAACGCCCTGCGCCTCGCCCCCGTCATCTTGCTCGCAGCAAGCCGGACATCTTCCGGGTGGGCGGCTTCAAGAGAAACCTTCCTTTCAGCGGACGTGGCGACCCCCATCAGCGATACCTCCAATCTCAGAATCAACCAAAAGTATCGAACACAACGGTATGAAGAATTCGGGATATCACCTAAGCGTCTGACTGGTCGCCGAGTGGCGACCATGAAGGCGGATGGTCTCTGAGAACCGACGGTCCAACGAGCGGCCGTTCGCCATGAAAGACAGCCATGTCGGATCTGCCGAAACCCAGCGACGCGGCGCCAGCCACAGCGGGACTGTGGCGCACCATCAAGAAGGCCGTCAGGCGCCTGCAGGACTGGTTCGTGATCCAGTCGCTGGTCGTCAAGCTGATGGTGCTGGCCATCACCATCCTCATCCCGGCCACCGGCATCTATTCGTTCGCGCTCTTCGAGAAGCAGTCCGTCGTTGCAGAGCAGGTCAAGCGCATGGCCGTTGTCGGAAACGCGGGCGATGGCGTGTGGATGCTCAACGACAAGCTGCCCGTGGTGTTCGGCACCGGCTCGCTTCTGAGCTTCCTGGAGGCGAACCCGGTCGAGCGTATCAGCGTGATCTACAAGCCCCTGCTGTGGGACGTATCCGAGCGCACCTTCCTGATCGAATCACGGGGCACGCAGTACGCGTATTACCCGAGCGACCTGGAGACCCGGATCTTTGCCGACAAGGCCGTCACCGCACTTTGGGGCGGCAAGCTGGTCTTCATTCCGCGCGACGAACTCGACGCCAAGGGCCTCGAATTGATCGAGCGCCTGGACCAGCGTTTTTCCGGCGCCCGCCCGCAGTCCGCCAAGGACGGGTGGAAGGCCGGCGTCAGCGGTGTGCTCTCGATTGCGCTGACGCTCAGCCTGCTGGCCTTCCTGTACTTCCAGCTCAAAGGCCAGTTCAAGTCACTCAAGTTCATCGAACCGGCGCAGGTACATGGCTCGATCGAAGAACTGGTGGGAATGGACGACATCAAGGCTGAGGTGGCGCAGATCAAGGATCAGTATCAGCGCCGCGCGGCGTATGCCGAGTACGGGATCAGCAAACCTTTCAATGTGATGTTCAGTGGCCCGGCGGGTACCGGCAAGACCAGGCTGGCCAGCTATCTGGCCAAGGAACTGCGGCTGCCAATCCTTTTCCACTCCGCGGCCAACCTGGAGACGGGCTACGTCGCTGGCGGCTCGAACACGCTGAGTCGCATCATGGCCATGGCCAAGCGGCGCAAGCACTGCATCGTCTTCCTCGACGAGGCGCAGGACCTTTTCATGAAGCGCGGCGGCCGCCGCAAGTTCGACGACGACACTGCGAACACGCTGCTGTCCGTGCTCGATGGCGTGCGCAGCAGGAACGATGCCGAGATCATATGGATTGTGGCCAGCAACTTCAACAGCGAAAGCATGCGCATGGACGAGGCCATGCTGCGCCGCTTCCAGATGAAGGTGGACTTTCGCCTGCCCAACCGGGACGAGCGGCTGGCGATTTTTGGCCACTATCTGGCGCAGCGCGCCAACAAGGTTCTACCCGACCTGGACCTGCGCCACCTGGTCGAAGTGACCGAGGGCCGCAGCCCGGCCGACCTGGAGACCATCGTCAACCAAGCGGGAATCACGGCAGTGCAGGCGGGCGAAATGATCGGCGCCGACACTCTGATGAAGGCCGCCGAGCGTATGCTGGTGGGCAACGTCAACAGTGACACCACCCAGGCACGCGAGCGCGACCGCCGCATCATTGCCGTGCACGAATGGGGCCACTTCCTGGTAGACCTTGAACTTGAGCGCCATCTGGCCGACGCTGATTGGGACCAGATCCTGGCCGAAATGAAGACCATCAAGATTTCGCTCAAGGCCAACCCGCGCAACAACGCATTGGGCTTCGTCTTCCACAAGCAGGGGGCCAACCTGCTCAAGACCAAGGGTGACATCGAACACGACGTGCGCGTGCTGCTCGGCGGTATGGCCAACGAGGAGCTGTTCTTTGGCGAGGAAGGCACCACCAACGGGGCACACAACGACATCACCCGCGTGACGCAGTTGTTGCACTACGCCGTGGGCGAGATGGGCATGTACCGCAATACCCGCCTGAACTTCAGTGCGCTCGCCACTGACAGCCAAGGAGGCGGCCGGGAAGTGGACGAAGAGACGCGCCGCATCATGGAAGCACAGAGCGAGCGCCTGTACGGCGAATGCAAGGCCCAACTGGCTCGGCTCAAGCCGCTCACCGAGCACCTGGTCGGCAAGCTCCTGGAGGCCGGCGAGATGAGCCTGAGTGAGGCGCTGTTCGAGATCCGGTGCTTTGAGGCGGCTTGATGCGGCAAAGGAATGAAAAACAGGAAATCCAACGGCAGCATCGCGAGTCCATGAGCTCACATCCGGCGGCATGAATTTCGCATTTTCCCTGGGAGTTCCTGAGGAGTAACCGGAAGTTGCGCTCACCTTGTCCACCGTGGTCTGTGGGTCAGCACACACAGGGCATGAATGTTCGGCTCTTGATCGCCAGGACTTGCCTTGTCGTTGGCCGAGCTATCTCCCCTGCGTTCAGAAGGCAAGCGTCAGCGTTGATCATGGTCACGGCGCAATGCGCCAGTACTGCGATGACCATGCCGACGATCCCGCTGACAATCATTCCCGGGCCGAGAATATGATGCCAGCCGCCCGTCGGCGTCAGCAGCGGCATCGAGCCGCCGATGACGAGCGCCGCGAAAGCGATGGAAGTCGCGAGCCGCTCGAGGGAGGACGACCAGACGAGCAGACTGGCGGCGAGGGTCGCTTCCGCCGTGCATCATCCCATACTCAGCGCACCTTCTGCACATCGAAAAGCCGCGCACCCCACGAGCGAGCCGAGTGGCGATCAGACGGCATGCTGCCTGATCCAGGCAACGTAGTGGTCCATCCAGTTCTGCAGGAACTTCCTGCTGCCTGCACCGAAATCGTCGGCATCGTCGAACAGGCCGTCTTGGCCATGGATGAACGCTTCGGGTTGGCCCAGCGTCGGAACGTCCAGGTAGGCAAGAATGTTGCGCAGATGCTGTTGCGCCATGGCTGTGCCGATGGCGCCGACCGAAACACCCAGAATGCCGGCGGGCTTGCCTGCCCAGACGCTCTCGCCATAGGGGCGGGAGCCATGATCAATCGCGTTCTTGAGCACCCCGGGGAGCGAGCGATTGTATTCGGCTGTAACGAACAGAAGCCCGTGCGCTGCCGCAATCTCCGCCCGCAGCCGCTGGACGGACTCTGCTGGCTGAGCGTCGTGATCCTGGTTGTAGAGCGGCAAGTCGCCGATCTCCACTTGCTTGAACGAGAAGTCCGACGGTGCCAGTCGGGCCACGGCACTGGCCAGCTTGCGGTTCAAGGAATCGCGACGCAGGCTGCCGACGACAACTGCAATCTGGTATTCGCTCATGGCGATCTCCGGTGAAGGTGAAAAGACGTGTGAAGTGCTTGAGCATGGCGCCCGACCGGGATGCAGGGGCAGAGGCATGCCCGCGGCCTGTATTGCTGTACAGCCCCGACGCTCCTGCCTTTGTCGGACACCCCGTATGTTGAAAGCCCGGACCACTTCCTTTTCCTCCAACGCCCCTCCCCCTGATGGCGAGGGGAGATTCGTGAGTTGCCGGCGCCACTTTCCCGGTAAGCGGAGGTCGTTCCGGAAGGCTTGGCCTGCACTCGGCAGACTTCCACGCTAGAGGATACCGATTGTTGCCACCTCGGACTGTGCGCTGGCGCACGTAGCTCGATCCCGATCCACGGCTTGGCTGGTGGTTGTGCGCCAGCGTACAGAACAACCCGGGAAAGCTCGGCTAGAGTGCAGACTGAAGAACCTCGGGGGGAACTGGCTACCCGGTGGGACCTTCCCCTCGACGGCACTCCGCAACACTCCGAAAAAACGCAGCAATCGAGATGGCGCACAGAAATGCGATATGGACTCCTTGTACTGTGGGTGCTGGTCTGCTCGGTCACGCCGGCTCTTGCCCAGATGAGCATCGGCATCGTTCTCCCCGGCATGAGCATCGGCATCAACCTGCCCGTGTTCCCCGAGCTCGTCAGAGTGCCCGGCTATCCCGTCTACTACGCGCCGCGACTGGATTCGAACTTCTTCTTCTACGATGGCATGTACTGGGTGTACCGGGACGACGTCTGGTACACGAGTTCCTGGTACAACGGGCCTTGGGGCCGGGTGGCCCCGGAACTCGTGCCGCTGTTTGTGCTGCTAATCCCTGTGCGCTACTACCGCGCGCCGCCTGCGTACTTTCGCGGCTGGCAGCCGGATGCGCCTCCGCGCTGGGGCGAACACTGGGGCCACGCATGGGAGAAGCATCGCCGCGGGTGGAGCAAATGGAATCGCCGTGCGGCACCTGCGCCCGCGCCGTTACCGGTCTACCAGCGTCGATATGCAGGGGATCACTATCCCGATGGGCCACGGCAACAGGCGCTTCAGCAGCGCAACTACCGCTATCAGCCCCGCGACACCACCGTCCGGCAACAGCAGTCGGAGCGCGCGGTGCAATGGGCAGCGCCGCCGGCGCAGCCACAGCGGGGGGCGCAGCCGGAGAGGAGTGCCGTGCAGCAGGACATCCAGCACTCCAGGCCCAACCAACCGCCATCGCAGCACGTTCCAGCCATCCCACGCGCGCAGCCGCCGCAACGAGGGGGCGAAGACCTGCCGGGCAGAGGTCCACCCGACGCGGCTCCTCGCCACCGGGGAGCCACCGACCAGAGTCCGCTGCGGCAACCACAGCAGGGACTTGCCCCGCGTGAACGACAGGCACCAAGCCCGGGCCGGGAGGACATCCAGCACGGGCGAGCTGCCTCACAGGAGCCCAGGCATGGCGGCGTGCAGACCCGGGAACACGACACAGGCGAGCAACGAGGAGGTCAGGACCGCAATCGATAGGCGGCCCGGCCCTATGCGCCCTCACCCGGATGGCCGACCGTTGCCGGCGAACCCATGATCCGCTTTGATTTTCACCTGTGGCAGCGCTTCCGCGCGATGGCCGCACCGTACTGGTTCAGCGAAGCGAAGTGGCCAGCCAGGGGGCTGCTGGCCTTGCTGGTCCTGTTGCTGCTGGGGCAGACCGGAGTCGATGTGCTGTTCAATCAGTTGACGGGGGAGTTCACTTCGGCACTGGCGGCCAGGGACCCGGAGAGGTTCTGGAGCGCCATCAAGCAATGCCTCGTCGTCTTGATGGTGGCCGTACCGATCTATGCGTTCTACTACTATGTGCGGGACAGGCTCGGTCTGCACTGGCGGCGCTGGTTGACCGGTCACCTGCTCGGCAACTACTTCGCCAAGCGGGCCTACTACAGACTGAACGCCAGCGCCGAGATCGACAACCCCGATCAGCGCATTGCCGAGGACATCCGGACCTTCACCCAGGAATCACTCCACTTCCTGCTGGTGGTGGTGGGCGCGATGCTGCAGCTCATCGCCTTCAGCGGCGTTCTCTGGTCCATTTCACGAGAAATGGTCGCATTTCTGATCATTTATGCGATTGTCGGCACTTTGGTCACCCTGCTGGTGTTCGGCCAGGTCCTGATCGGGCTCAATTATTATCAGCTCAAACGCGAAGCCGATTTCCGCTTCAGTCTGGTGCGCATTCGCGAAAATGCCGAGGCCATTGCCTTCTATCGAGGCGAGGCGCAGGAGTTGCGGCAGGTCGGCCGGTATTTCGACGGGGTGTTCAGCAATTTCAGCCAACTGATCAGGGCGCAACTGAATCTCAACCTTTTTCAGTATGGCTACCGATTCATGACCATCATTCTGCCCAGTGCGATCATTGCCGAACGGGTGATTTCGGGGGAACTGGAGGTTGGTCGGGCGATCCAGGCAACCGGCGCCTTTGTCGCAATACTGGCCGCACTGACGGTGATCGTCGATAACTTCGAACTCTTCAGCAAGTTTGCCGCCGGGATCGACCGCCTGTATGGCTTCTCCAGATTCGTCGCCCGAAGCCAAGTCGATCCCGCGGCGGCCGGGAGTCGCATTGCATTCGTGCGGGATTCCCGTCTCGCCATTGAAAACCTGAGCGTCGAGACGCCCAACCATGCCAGAACGCTGATCAAGGACCTCTCGCTGACGATCAATCCGGGCCAGGGTGTTCTGATCGTCGGCGCCAGCGGTTGCGGGAAGAGTTCATTGTTGCGCGCGATCGCCGGCCTGTGGCGGTCGGGAAGCGGTCGCATCGTGCAGCCCGAAGCGAGCGAAATGCTCTTTCTGCCACAACGACCGTACATGCTGCTCGGTACTCTGCGCAGTCAGTTGTTGTATCCGCTGCCGGATCGGGAAATCGCCGACGAGGAACTGCTGCGCTTGTTGGAAAAGGTCAACCTGCCTGATCTTGCCGCTCGCTTCGATGGTCTCGATGCCGACCTGGATTGGGCGAAGGTCCTGTCGGTCGGCGAGCAGCAGCGGGTCGCTTTTGCCCGCGTGCTGCTCTCCGCACCCCGCTACGCCATCCTTGATGAAGCCACCAGCGCCCTCGACATCGCCAACGAAGACAGTCTTTATGAACAGTTGGCTGCCAGTGACACGACGTTGATCAGCGTTGGCCACCGTCCCTCGATCCTGAAGTATCACCCGCAGGTGCTGGAGCTGACGGGCGACGGCGGATGGCAGTTGCATGCGGCTGGCGACTACAGCTTTGATCGGGTTCCAGGTTAGCGGCCTTCTTTCTGTGCGCGCGCGCACATACGGATGACGGCATTCCAACTAAGCTCCGGCAATCCATGAAAGCCCTGTTGGTGACGCCCGCCGCTATCACACAAACGACACCCGAGGAACTCGCGCTGTCAGGAGCCTGGACCGCGCGCGGGCTCGGCGCCATCGGGACCCGACTCGCTGCCTTGTCCATCTCCGGCAGAAGCACCTCAATGGTCCTCGACAGCGCGCGTATCGAGGCGCTCGATACCGCTGGCGCCTGGGTCCTGCAGAAACTGCTGCGCCGCTTGCGTGGCGAAGGCGGCTGCGTGCAGGTGCGCGACCTGCGGCCGGAATTCGCCAGGCTGCTTGAACTGGTCGGGCACGAGGTGAGCAATCAGGGAGCTTCCCCATCCCCGGTGGTTCCCTGGTCTTCGTCGAGGCTGGACCAGTTGGGGCACAAGGCGGCAGCAGCGGTCAGCCAGGCGTTGGCGTTGCTCGGGTTCATCGGGGAAGTTGCTGCCGCCTTTGCGGGCTGCCTCAGGCACCCGACCCGTTTCAGATGGCTGCCGATCCTGTACAACCTGCGCCGTGCCGGGCTTGACGCCCTGCCCATCGTCGGGCTGCTGTCGTTCCTGCTCGGGGTCGTGATCGCTTACCAGGGCGCAGGCCAACTCCGGCAGTACGGAGCCAACATCTTTGTCGTCGATCTCGTCGGCCTGTCGGTGCTGCGCGAATTCGCTCCTCTGATCACGGCCATCATCATTGCCGGGCGCTCCGGTTCCGCCTATGCGGCGCAGATCGGCACGATGTCCGTGACCGAGGAGATCGAAGCCCTGCGCACGCTTGGTATCGGCCCTCTGGATCTCCTCGTCCTGCCAAAGATCGTGGCGCTCTGTGTCGCGTTGCCGCTGCTCACCGTCTTCGCCGACGTGTCCGGCGTCTTCGGCGGCATGATCATGGCGCGCGCGCAGTTGGGCGTCGGCTTCGGCGAGTTTCTCGACCGCTTCGTCAAGGCCGTCAGCCTTGCGGACTATCTGGTGGGGATCGGCAAGACGCCGGTGTTCGCCATGATCATCGTCGTCGTCGGCTGCTTTCAGGGCTTTCGCACGCACGGCGGTGCCGACGGCGTCGGCCGCCAAACCACGCGCAGCGTCGTCCAATCAACCTTCCTGGTGATCGTTGCCGACGCCTTGTTCTCGGTCGCCTTCAGTGCGCTGGACCTCTGACATGCAAGACGAAAGGCAGGCGCGCGAAACGGTCGTCGAACTCAGCAAGGTCTGCACGCGCTTCGGCAATCATGTGGTGCATTCAAACATCGACCTGCAGGTGCGCCGTTCCGAGATATTCGCCTTGATCGGTGGCAGTGGCTCGGGCAAGTCGACATTGCTGCGCGAAATGATCCTGCTGCAACGGCCGGACTCAGGCGCCATCCGGGTGCTCGGCGTAGACCTGGCGGACCTCGGTGACGCGGATGCCCTCGACCTGCGACTGCGCTGGGGGGTGATGTTCCAGCATGGTGGCCTCTTCGGCTCACTGACCGTGACGGAGAATGTCGGCCTGCCGCTGCGCGAGCACACCGCGCTCCCGGACCCGCTGATCGACGAAATCGCTGCCTGGAAGCTCGCCATGACCGGCCTCAAGCCGGAGGTCGGCGCACAGTACCCGTCCGAACTCAGCGGCGGCATGATGAAGCGTGCCTCGCTGGCCCGGGCTCTGGCACTCGACCCCGAACTGCTGTTTCTCGACGAGCCAACCGCCGGCCTCGACCCTGAAAGCGCCGGCGAGGTCGACCAACTGGTGCGCCGACTGCGCGACCTCTTCGGCCTGACGATCGTCATGATCACGCACGACCTCGACTTGCTGTGGCAGCTTGCCGACCGCGTCGCGGTCCTCGCCGACGGCAAGGTGCAAGGCATCGGCTCGATGGCTGAGCTGTCACGAACGGAGAATCCCGCCATCCGGGTCTTCTTCGAAGGGCCGCGCGGTCGGGCCGCACAGCAACAGGCCGAGGACTTGGCCGAGACCACAACCAGTCGGGAAAACGGGAGGCCACCATCGAAACCAAAGTGAACTATCCGCTCGTCGGCGCATTCGTTCTCGTCCTCGGCTCGCTGCTGATCGCCGGCGCCCTCTGGCTGGCCTCAGGGGGTGCGTTGCAAAAGAAGTACGACCTGTACCTGGCGATCGAAAACGAGTCGGTGGCCGGTCTCAACGTCAATGCGCCTGTCAAGTACAACGGCGTGGATGTGGGCAAGGTGCGGCTGATCGAGCTGGACCCGGCCAATCCGGAACGTGTGACCCTGCTCTTCGCGATCGAGCGCGACACGCCGATCAAGGAGGATACCGTAGCAGTTCTGAAAACGCAGGGCTTGACCGGCATCGCCTACGTCGAGCTCGGCGGCGGCACACGTGACGCACCGCCCCTGCTTGCCCGCGACGGAAGCGATTATCCAGTGATCCGCACCAAGCCGTCGCTCAGCGCACGCCTGGAGAATGTGCTCACGACCGTCCTGACGAAGCTCGACAGCATGTCGAGCAACGTCAACGCCATACTAAGCGATGAAAACCGTACGGCGTTCGCGGCCGTGGTCGCCGATGTTGCCCTTGTTGCGCACACCATCGCCGCGCGCCGGGACGCCCTCGATTCAGGGCTTGCCCATGCCGCCCGCACCTTCGAAAACACCTCACGTGCCTCAGCGCAGATCGGACCCGTGATCGACCGCGTCGGCCGCAGTGCCGACGCGGTCGGCACAATGGGAACCGAGGTCGCCCGCACGACTGCCAGCGCCGGCAAGACGTTCGACGCGGTCGGTGCCGACATGCAGCGCTTCAGCGCGGAAACGCTCCCCGAACTGGAGCGTCTGCTCGCAGAACTGAGCGTCCTGTCGACCTCGCTGCGGCGCCTTGCCGAGCAAACCGAACGCAATCCCGCTGGCCTCCTCTTCGGTCGCCGGCCACTAGCCGACGGGCCCGGCGAATCCTCATCAACCGGAGTACGCCAGCCATGATCGTTCCATCGCGCAGACGACTCGGCCGGCTGTGCGCGGTCGGGCTGCTGTTGAGCTGCGGCAGTGGCTGCAGTGCCCTGCGTTCGACGGCAACGCCACCGTCGTTCTATTCACTCGACAACGCACGGATCGAGGCCAGTGCCGCCGGGTCCGCTCCCGCCAACCGTTCGCCCGCAGCCCCGACGCTGATCGTCAATCGACCGCATGCCGCAGCCGGTTTCGACAGCCAGCGCATCGTCTACCTTCGCGAGGCGCACCGCCTCGACCATTTTGCGCATGGTGAATGGGTCGACACGCCGGCGCGCATGCTCGCGCCGCTGATCGTCAGCGCGCTCGAAGGCAGCGGCAGCTTCCGTGCCGTCGTGGCAGCGCCGACTGCTGCCACTGGCGAACTGCGGCTCGACAGCGAAATCGTACGCCTGCAGCAGGACTTCACCAGCCAGCCGAGTCGTGTGCGCTTCACGCTGCGCGCCCATGTCGTCGACAGCACGACACGCCGGGTGCTGGCGTCGCGCCTTTTCGACGAGAGCGTTGCGGCTGCCAGTGACGACCCCTACGGCGGGGTCATTGCGGCCAATCGCGCAGTGCAGTCGGTGCTCGAACAACTATCCACTTTTTGCTCGACTGTGGCAGGCCAACGGCAGCCGGGCGCAACCGAAACGCGGCAACGGGAGGCCGGACCAACGTCTTCGCTGCCCCCCGCCGCGCCTTGAGCCATCGCGGCGATCTGACGGCCGCCGGGAGCACCCGGTTACAGCCATCGCTGCCACAAACCAGCGCTCCATTCCTTCAAGCGCAACAGCGGGGAGCGAGCTTCCCAGGTTCCCGGGTCGATGGGTTGCGATTCAGCCAGGTCGCTGGCAAACATGAGCTGCATTTTCTGGCCGAATTCACGGCCAAGAATCACCGCGTTGATCTCGTCGTTGTCGAGAAAGCTGCGCCAGTCGAGGTTGGTGGAGCCGACGCATGACCAGACACCGTCGATCAGTGCAGTCTTGGAATGGAGCAGCGGCCCACGTCGTTCGTGGATCTTGACGCCGGCCTTCAGCAAGGTGGAGTAGTGCGCACGGCCCGCATGAAACACGACTTCGGAGTCGGAGTGACTGGGCAGGATCAGCTGCACATCGACCCCCCGCCCGGCTGCGTCGATCAGGGATTGGAGAAGTTGCGGGTCGGGCACGAAGTACGCATTGGTGAGCTGCACCTGCTTTTCCGCATTGCCGATCGCCGAGATCAGGGTCACGTAGATCAGGCTGTAAGGGTCGTCGGGCGTGCTGCCGATGGCGCGCACGACCTCTTTCCCCTGCACCTTCAACGCCGGAAAGTACTCCTTGGCGGTGAGCGGCTTGCCGCGCTGCCTCTCCCAGGTTTCGATGAACAGCTTCTGCAATTCACCGACCACAGGACCTTCGATTTGCAGGTCGGTATCGCGCCAGGGAACCGTCTTCGCGGCGGCTTTCCTGCTCCCCCTGACAACCGATCCCGACGAATAGACGCTGCTGATGTTGATGCCGCCGATAAATGCCGTACGCCCATCGACCACCAGCAACTTCCGGTGGTCCCGGTTGTTGAGCAGCCACTCCGTCTTTGCCGAAAGCGGGTTGATCGGATTGAATTCGAGCACCGCGATGCCAGCTTCCTCAAGCCGCTCGAAGAAGGCCTTCGGGGTACTCAAGGCACCGACGCTGTCATAGATTACATTGACCTGCACGCCCCGGCCCTGCTGTTCCAGCAACAAGTCCGCAAACTGGCGCCCGATCTCGTCGTCTTCAAAGATGTAGGACTCCAGGTTGATATGGTCCCGGGCCTTGCGGATTGCAGCAAACATGGCCGCATAGGTCGCGGCGCCGTCCTGCAACAGCGTGACCTTGTTTCCCAGGATCAACGGGCTGCCGACGATCGCCTGTTCCAGCGCGATCTGCTTTTCCAGGATGTCGATGTCGCCGGACTTGCGCTTGAGTTCCGCGAGAATCGCCGCGCTCTTCTGCGCCGAAAGCGGACCGCTGGCGCTTTCGAACCGCACCGCCTGCCCGGCATGTCGCCTGATCAGGACATCGGTGTCCGGCAAACTCGGACAGCCCGCTGCGCCGAGCAGACAGAACGCCGTCACCGCAGCAAGCTTGAGTACGCTAACCGGCATGGCCGTCTGGCGCAGGCGATGGCGCCTCGTCTCGCGTGGCCAGGAAAGTGCGGGCGTCGGCACCGTCCTGGCTCGCAAGAGATGCACGTACCGCCGGCAAGCTCAGCGAGCGGGAGCGGGCACCGCAGCGGGGGCTGGAACGACCACCACCGTGCCGCCACCGGTCTTGCCGCGATCACCAGTGGCTCCGGTATCCCCCGTACTCCCGGTGGCGCCTGTGGCGCCTGTGGCGCCGGTGTAACCGGTCGTGCCGCTTGATCCCGGCGCACCGGTGGCCCCCGCTGATCCGGTTGCACCGGTTGGGCCCGCGGGCCCGGGAACGGCGACGACTGCCGCGGGAGTCACTACGGTCGGCCGGTCGCACGCGCTCAAAGACAGCGCGATGAGTACCGCAGAACATACGATTGAATATTTCATGAGAATTCCTTTTGGTTGCTTGCTGGTTCGAGCCAGACAGCTCGGTGGAAAACGCCTGCCGGCGCGTGATGCTGGGTGCGGCACATCGCCGTACGCGGCCCGGTCGGGTGCGGCGCGAATCTTCGCTGGCTCTCGCCAGAAAATGACGGAAACGGGCGCCGATGCGCGACTGCGACCCGCCGGCGGTGAAGCTCCGGCGGATCGCGGCTCGCTGCTCACTGCGGCTTGTTGACCTCGTGGCCGATGATGCCGCCGACGGCCGCGCCGCCGACCGTGCCAACCGCGCTGCCGCCGGTCAGGACGGCACCACCAACGGCGCCGACACCGGCGCCGACTGCGGTGTTCTTGTCCTGCGCTGACATCCCGGAACAAGCACCCAGACCGATCAGCATTGCTGCTGCCAGGGTACTGAGCGCGAATCTCTGCTTCGCTTTCATGGGGCTACCTCTCTCGCTCTCGAAGGTGATGTGGCAACGCATGGCTACTTGCCAGCGTGAGCCTTCGCCTGCGCCAGACAGTCATCCTTGGCAGCGCCCGCTCGGTCGTCGCATTTTTCCTTGGCGACCGCGTACTGGGCGTCGACCTTGTCGGCCTTGGCGTCCTTGCGGGCGTCGCTGGTCTGGGTGTTCGCCTTGCTGCGCGCATCGGTGCTCTTCTCCGCAGCCGTCGCGTTCGCATCCGTGGTCTTCATCGCTGCCTTGGCGTCGGCTTCGGCGGCCGTTTTCGCCGCCTTGGCTTCCTTCACGCAAACATCCTTGGCATTGCCGGACGAATCGTCGCACTTCTCATTGGCCACGCCATAATCGGCCTCGGCCTTGGCGACGCGAGCCTGGTAATGGGTTTTCGGGCTGGGCTTGTAGCTGGCTTCGAGGTCGGCTGCTGCCACCTTCTCACTGCCCTTGGCCTGAGCCACGCAGATGTCTTTCGCGTTGGCGGACAAGGAGGCGCAGGCTGCCTTGGCCGACTTGTACTCGGCGGCGATCTTGTCCTTGGCAGCCGTGTAGTCGGTCCTCGACATGCTTTGCGCCATCGCACCGGCACTGAAACCGAGACTGACCGCAAGTGCGATCACGTTCATGTTGAATCTGTTCATTATCATTCCTTCATCTGATGAGCTTGGGCGTGACGCATGGGCAAGCACCGCCGTGCATACACGTTTCTCCGCCAGGGCCTTGACGCTGCTTGCAGGCATCGGAAGTCGCCATGCTGCAGACAGCACATCCGTCCTGGCTCGGATAACCCAGCTTATGGAGAAGATCAGGCGCGGTCTGTCCGCTGGCGCACACAACAGCAGAAGACGGTGCTCGAGTCGCAGCCCGGCCGCTCAGTGATCCGCGCGGGTGACGACTGCAGGACGACGCTGCGCCAAGGCGATCAAGACCAAAGCGGGCCCAGCGGGGGCGCTCGCCGGATCCGGTGTGGCCCGGCCGTGAGGCGGCGGACACTCACTCGCAGCCGCTGCCCTCGTTACCGGCACTGCCGGTCGCCGATTTCGCAAAATCAAGGGCCACGTCCAGCGTAGCCAGGAACTCGTGCACCCTGATCGGCTTCGTCAGGTAGCGGAAGAACCCCGCCTCCAGGCCCAGCCGGACATCCCGCGGTATGGCGTGGGCACTGAGCGCAATGACCGGAATGTGTGCTGTTGCCCGATCCTCGGCGAGGACTTGCAGCGCCTGGATGCCGCTGATGTCCGGCAGGCTGATGTCCATCAGGATGACATCGGGCCGCGCGCTGCGCGCCATCTCGATGCCGTCCCTGCCGTTGCGCGCACTCAGCAGCCGAATATCCGGGCGACGCGCGGTGATTTCCTCGATCAGCATCAGATTGGCTGCATTGTCCTCGACACAGAGCAGCGTGCGCG
>ERZ761603.1552-NODE-1552-length-17021-cov-39.814276_pt1 | contig 17021 bp, 11 predicted proteins | sample MGYA00511879_ERZ761603 | MGnify/ENA primary metagenome ERZ761603 (study PRJEB28899, sample SAMN02850040) | bioreactor sludge metagenome | biome: EBPR Sludge; feature: EBPR Bioreactor; material: flocular biomat | place: Australia: Thorneside Wastwater Treatment... | reverse complement strand
TCCGATCTGGTCGATGCCGGCCGGCTGCCGGGGCGGCTGTCCTGCCGGCATCGACCGACGGAGCGCGCCGTGAACGCCGGAATCTCGACCATCGTCCTGCCGCAACCGCTGCTGCGCGGCAAGCGGCGGGCACGCGTGGCGCTGGTGGGTCGCCGGCGTACCGGCAGGAGCAGCCTGTTTCTGGCCGCCTCGAGCACCTCGCCGCAGCACCGGAAACTGCTGCGCGACGGCGATGCCTACGACGAGTGCCTGGTCGACATCGGGTTGGAGCAACTGTCGCTGGTCGACCTGCCGGCGGTCGATTCGCTGCATTCGCTGAGCGAACGCGACGGCTTGCTGCTCAAGTATCTGCTCTGGGGCGACCGCTGGCCGCCGGTGGCTGCCCACGAAGCGGAACAGCCGGCCGTGCCCTTCAACCCGCCCGACGTGCTGATTCAGGTGGTCGATGCGACGGCACTGCCGCGCGACCTCGAACTGACGCTCGAACTGAGCCTGCTCGGCAAACCGCTGGTGATCGCCCTCAACCGGATCGATGAGGCGCGCCGCAAGGGGCTCTATGTCAACGCTCCGGCTCTTGCGGAACGGCTCGGGGTACCGGTTCTGCCGACCGTGGCGCACATGGGACTGGGCGTTACCGAGCTGTTTGCCGCCGCCCTTGCCGTGGCGCGCGACCGGACGCTCCCCCTCGCGCAGACGCCCAGCCCGCACATCGCCAGCGCCCTCGAGCCGCTGCGCGAACTACTCGACCAGCCGGCGGTCGAGGAAGCCTTCCGCGTCCCCCGCGCCTTCCTGCTCATGCAGTTGGCCGAGAACAACGACTACTTTCTGCAGGAGCTCGCTTGCCACCTGCCGCAACTGCTGCCCGCCGTGCTCGCCGCGCGCCGTGCCGCCGAGCGCCGCCTGCCGCGACCCTTGTCCGATGAACTGCATGCCGACCGGCACCATCGGGCGGCGCTTCTGTTCGAGAACGTCACCCGCTATGGTGGCGCAGCCGACGCCGGGCGCTGGCCGCGTTTGCTCGATGGCGTCTTCCTGCATCCACGCTGGGGACTGATCGGCAGCACGCTGGTTTTCGCGCTGGTCCTGCTGATGGTCTTCGAGGTCAGCACGACGCTCGATGCATGGACCGCTGCGCCGCTGGTCGAATGGGCACAACAGTGGCAGCCGGAGTCCACCGCCGGTGTCGTCGGCCGGGCGGTGGTCGACGGGCTGATCGGCCTGGTGGCGATCGTCATTCCCTACATGCTGCCGCTGGTGCTGCTGCTGGTGACGCTTGAAGAGTCGGGCATCATGCACCGGGTCGCTTTCGTCGTCGATCGCGGTTTTCACCACATCGGCCTGCACGGCGGGGTGGCCGCACCCTTTCTCGTCGGGCTCGGCTGCAATGTGCCGGCCATTTCGATGGTGGCGGCGACCAGTCACGGCAGGGACCGTATCGTTGCCACCCTGTTGCTGGCCTTCGTTCCGTGTTCGGCACGCTCGGCGATCATTCTCGCGATGGGCGGCAAGTATCTCGGCGGGCTGGGCGTCTTCGCCATCTTTGCGCTGACCTTTGTCGTCCTCACCGTGCTGGGCGGGCTGCTGGCCAGGCGCTATGCCAACGTCGCGGCGGGGCTGATCCTCGAGATTCCGCCTTATGTGCTGCCGCGCTGGCGGGCACTGCTGGCGAAAACCTGGGAGCGCACCAGCGACATCGTGACCATCGTCACGCCGCTGCTGGTGGCCGGCAGCGTCCTGCTGGCGCTGCTCGGCCACTTCGGCGCCGACGAGTGGATCAACTTCCTGCTCGCGCCGATTACCCACTGGTGGCTGGGATTGCCGGTGCTGCTCGGCGTGCCGATCCTGTTTGGTGTCCTGCGCAAGGAGCTGTCGTTGCTGATGGTCTATCAGGCGCTCGGCACGATGGAAATCGTTCCCTTGCTCGACCGGGTGCAGATCGCCACCTTCCTCGTCTTCATCACCTTCTATGTTCCCTGTGTGTCGACCTTCGCGGTGATGCTGAGAACCATCGGCGGGCGGCAGGCCGGGTTTTCGATCGGCCTCTCGGTGGGTGTCGCCCTGCTCATCGGCGGCGCCGTTCGCCTGCTCCTGGAGGTCTGGCGTGCCGCGTTCGCTTGAGTGGCGCGGCGGACGCCGCGTTGCCTGCAGCACCGCGCCAACCGGTCAGCGCAGCAGCTTGCCGCTGCGATTGAGAATGGTGATGTCCACATAGCGCGAGCCGGCGTGTCGCCTGGGCGAGAAACTGATGAAGACGCCGCCGGCGTCGTAGTTCGAGATTCCTTCCAGCGTGTCGCGCAGCTTGCGGCGCGTCGGGTTCGGGCCGGCCCGGCGCAGCGCTTCGACCAGTACCTTGGCGCCAAGGTAGCCCTCGACGAAGGTGTGATTGAGCGTCACGTCTTTCGGCCTGAACTTCGCGAAATGGCTCTGTACTTCACGGATCAGGGCAACGGTGTGGTTGTTCGGATCGGGAACGACCTGGGTGAGCGCCAGACCCTCGGCCTTGTCGGCCCCGATGCGCTGCACCACCTGGCCGGCGTCGGTCACCGACAGCGCGACATACTGGGCCAGATTGCCGGCTTCGCGTGACTGTTTCAGGAACTCGGCGCTGGCTGCCGTATTGGCGATCAGAATCACTGCCTGCGGTTCAGCGGCAGCGATGCTCTTCACCGAGGCGGCGACGTTGGTCGTGTTCTTTTCATAGGAACCCTTGGCGACCAGCGTGCCGCCGGCCTTCCTGACCGATTGTTCCGCACTTTGCAGCGCTCCCTGCCCAAAGGGGTCATCCTGATAGAGCACGGCGAAACGGGTATAGCCAGTGGTGGCGTACTGATCGGTGATCCTGTCGATTTCCTCGGCATAGCTGGCGCGCGTCATGAACAGGAAGGGGTCGTTCCTGCGCACCAGGGTTTCGGCGCCGGAGCGTACGGCGATCAGTGGAATGCCGGCTTCGGCAAGTACCTTCTGCTCGATCATCGCCTCGACGTTGCCGGTGCCGACGAATCCGATGAAGGCCAGCGGTTGCGACTGGCGGAGCATCTCGCGCGCCAAGCGCACCGTTTGCTCGGTCCTGTAGCCATCGTCGGCGGACACCAGATGAATCCTGGCGCCGTGAATGCCGCCCTCGGCGTTCACCGCGTCGAAATGGAGTTGCGCGCCGGCGCGCATGTGCGTGCCGGTCGGTGCCAGGGGACCGCTGAAGGCCGCAACCTGGCCGATGACGATGTCGGCGGCAGGCAGCGGTGCCGCAACGAAGAACAGCAAGGCCAGCACAACCCGCAGCCAGCAGATCAGCTTCATGATCAGTCCCTCCCGATGCGCCAAAGCCGTTTCGACAAAGCTTTTTAAGTCTAGGGCTTGCCCGCGTTCCTGTCGACCCGTTGATGCTTCGTCAGGGGCGGTTGGCGGGATAGGGGTGCACTTCGAAGCGGAAGAGTTGCGGTTGCTGGTCATCGACGATGACCTTCACCCAGCCCATGAAGGGGTAGCCGAAGGTTTCCAGCCGGGTGAAGTTGGTGAGTGGCTGCCTGGTCGTCGGGTGGCGCAGCGGCTGGTCGATGCGTTGCCAGTGGGTGTCGCCGTGGATCAGCAGAACCTGGCCGGGGAAGGCAATGGTTTCGGCGGTCAGCGTATCGAGCAGTTCCCGGAAGCCGGCGTGCGTCAGTCCCGCCGCATGGTGCTTGAAGGACGGATTGGCCTGCATGACGATGACCACGCCGGCAAGCTGCCCGTGACGCGCCCTGGCAAAGGCCTGGCGCAGCCAGTCGACGACCGACCGGTTGCGGACGAGAAACTCGTCACTCGGCGTGTTCTCCATGCCATAGTTGTTGTTGGGACCCGGCACGTTGAGCGACACGAAGAGCAGCGGACCGAGTTGCCAGCGCAGGTGCTCGGGGTGGCTGCCGGGCTGCTGCTCGACCGACAGCCTGCTCCGGCCGAGCGAGCGTGGCTCGGCGAAGAACAGCTCGCGCAGCTTCTGCAGTCGTTCGAGCGGGTCGAAGTTGCCGGCCACCAGTTGCCGGCAGTCGGTCCATTCATTGTCGCCGGGCACGTAGATCAGCGGCAGCGGCGAGGCATCGAGGAGATCGCGGCGCGCACGGAAGGTCTGGTCGCTGCACACCATCCGGCTGTCCTTGAAGTCGCCGGCGTGTACGATGAATGCCGGGTGCTGGGCGGCGATCTGGTCCAGCAGGCGCGGCAGCTGTGCCACCTCGTGGTCGTTGTACGGGGTGTCGCCGATCACCGCGAAGCGCCAGGTCTCGGCGTGCAGGGCGCAGGCCAGCAGCAGCCCGCTGACGGCGGCAAGGAGTTTCGGCAGCAGGGGGCGGGTATTCATTGGAGCAGGGATTTCAGTTCGTAGAGGGCGTCCAGCGCTTCGCGCGGGGTCAGTCGATCGGGATCGATCGAGAGCAGCCGGTCCACCGCCGGATGGGTCGCTGGCTCGCCTGCCTCGACGGCGCTCGACCAGGCGGCGGCGAAGAGATCCGGCTGCAACGGGTTGATCGAGGCGCGTTGTTCGAACTCGCGCAACTGCCGGCGGGCGGCCTTCAGCACGGCAGCCGGGATGCCGGCCAGCGCCGCGACCTGAATCCCGTAGCTCTGGTTGGCCGGCCCTTCCTCGACTGCGTGCAGGAAAACGATGCTCTGCCCGTGCTCGATGGCGTCGAGGTGCACATTGGCCAGCTCGGCGTACTCGTTGGCGAGCAGGGTCAGTTCGAAGTAGTGTGTGGCAAACAGCGTCAGGCTGCGGTTCTTCTCGATCAGGTGGCGACAGATGGCAAAAGCCAGCGCCATTCCGTCGAAGGTCGAGGTACCGCGCCCCACCTCGTCCATCAGCACCAGGCTGCGTTCGGTCGCGTGATGCAGAATGGCGGCGGATTCGGTCATCTCGACCATGAAGGTCGAGCGCCCGCCGGCCAGATCGTCGGCCGCGCCGATGCGGGTGAAGATCTGATCGAGCGGACCCAGCACGGCGCGTGTCGCCGGCACGTAGCTGCCGATGTGCGCGAGCAGCGCGATCAGGGCGGTCTGCCGCATGTAGGTCGATTTGCCGCCCATGTTCGGGCCGGTGATCAGCAGCAGGCGCCGCTCGTCGGTCAGCCGGCAATCGTTGGCGATGAAGGTCTCGCCACCGGCGAGCTGGCCCTCGACCACCGGATGTCGACCGCCTTCGATCAGCAGGCCCGGCTCGGACGAGAACAGCGGTCGACAATAATTGCGCAGCCGCGCGCTGTCGGCGAAACCGGTTAGCAGGTCGAGCTGGGCCACCGCCTGGGCGATCTGCTGCAGCTCGGCGAGTTCGCCCTGCAACGCGGTGAGGATGCCGTCGTAGAGCTGCCGTTCACGCGCCAGCGCGCGGTCCTGAGCCGACAGGGCCTTGTCCTCGAAGGCCTTGAGCTCGGGTGTCAGGTAGCGTTCGGCATTCTTCAGCGTCTGCCGCCGGCGATAATCATCCGGCACCTTGGCCGCATTGCTGTGGCTGACCTCGATGTAGAAGCCATGCACCCGGTTGTATTCGACCTTCAGGTTGGCGATGCCCGTGCGCTCGCGTTCACGTGTTTCGAGTGCGAGCAGGAAGGCAGCACAATTGCCGTTGAGCGCGCGCAGTTCGTCGAGCTCGGCGTCGAAGCCATCGGCGATGACCCCGCCGTCGCGCAGCAGCGCTGCCGGTTCGGGCAGAATCGACCGGCTGAGCAGTTCGAGCGTGGCCTCTGGCGTGGCCAGTCGCGCGTGCAGCTCGGCGAGCAGCGGCGCCTCCGTGCCGGCCAGGGGCGCCCGCAGTTCGCCCAGCCGCTGCAGGCTGTCGCGCAGGCTGGACAGGTCGCGCGGCCGCGCACTGTAGAGCCCGATCCGGCCGCTGATCCGTTCGATGTCGGCAAAGCCGCGCAGCGACTGGCGCAGCGTACGCAGGGTGTGGCCCTCGTCGTCGAGCAGCATGGCGACCGCCGCATGGCGGGCGGCCGGGATGGCCGGGTCGCGCCACGGGTGATGCAGGGCATGGCGCAACAGCCGCGAACCCATCGCGGTGACGCAGTTGTCGAGCAGGCTGTAGAGGGTCGGCGCCGGCTGGCCGCGCAGCGTCTCGGTCAGTTCGAGGTTGCGTCGGGTTGCCGTGTCGAGGCCGAGGAAGGTCGCGTCGCGTTCGACCTGCAGCACCCGCAGGTGGGGCAGGGCACGGGCCTGGGTCGCCCTGGCATAGCGCAGCAGGGCGCCGGCCGCGGCAATTGCCGGGCGCAGACCCTCGGCCCCGAAGCCGGCCAGCGAACTGGTACCGAAGTGCGAACGCAGGTCGCGGCTGCCGGTCTCGACATCGAAATGCCAGTCCGGCTGACGGGTCAGCGCGACCTCCGGGGTGAAACCGAGCACCACGCTTTCCGGGAGGATGATCTCGGCCGGCCGGATCCGTTCGAGGGTGGCGGCCAGCCGGGTCGGCGCCACTTCGCAGACCCGGAACTCGCCGCTCGCCAGGTTGATCCAGGCCAGTCCGGCGAGCTGTCTGGTCACTTGGACGGCGAGCAGCAGGGTATCGCGCTTCTCGTCGAGCAGCGCGGCATCGGTCAGCGTGCCCGGCGTGACGATGCGCGCCACGGCGCGTTCGACCGGACCCTTGCTGGTCGCCGGGTCGCCGATCTGCTCGCAGATCACCACCGACTCGCCGAGCTTGACGAGCTTGGCCAGATACTGCTCGACGGCGTGGTAGGGCACCCCGGCCATCCTGATCGGCTGCCCGGCCGACTGGCCGCGGGTGGTCAACGTGATGTCGAGCAGGCGCGCCGCCTTTTCCGCGTCGTCGAAGAACAACTCGTAGAAGTCACCCATCCGGTAAAACAGCAGAATGTCCGGATGCTCGGCCTTGAGGCGCAGGTACTGCTGCATGACAGGAGTATGTTTGGCGGCCTCTTTCTCTTTCGTAACCATATGATTTTAAATGTAAATACTTTATGGTTTGGATTTGATGTAAAAGCTGTGATTCCATCTGGCGGGGGGCGTTTGAAAGAAAAAAGCTTTTATTTTTCAAGGCGATAAAAATCTGTCCGTTGATAAGGGTGTTGATTTTTAAGGTTTCGTTGCCTTATCGCTTCCTTTTGGCTTCCTGAAACCCGGAGTAGCGCACATCCTTATACACGACTCACCCCGCAGCGACCTTGCGCATGAACTGGGGGTCACCCGCACAGTCGATGACGCGCCGCCATCCGGGCCAGATGGTCATGACGCTTGGCGCTCCGTCGCCTTTGCGTGCGAAGAATCCGCCGAGCCTGGCCACCAGGCGCAGGACCTGTTTGAGGGTGGGGACGTCCGCTGGCGGCTTCTTCTGGCGAGCTTCCCTCGGTTTTTCACCTTCCCAAGGAGGTGTTTCATGCTACCAGTTTTTCCGGCGGGTGCTGGCTGATCCAGTGCTCCAGGAAATTGAACGGGCGAGCGGTGGCCGAGGGTCGAATGCAGCCGTTTCCGGTTGTGGAACCCCTCGATGTACTCGAAACTCACGGCCCTCATGTCGGCATGGCTGGCGTGGGGAATACCCTGCACCCGCTCGTTCTTGAAGCGCTTCAACCGGCGTTCGGTCGGCGTGTTGTGCGGCTTCGCCCTCTCGCCTGAAGGCTCGCGAAACGGCGCTTCGCTTGTTTTCCCGGCAGTGGCTCTTCCGGCTCAGCGAGCCGGTCTGCCGTATTCCCGGACATTGTCCTGGGAGGCCTGGCTCGCAGACTGGTCCTTGCTGGCCGGAAAGCCGCGAGCCCGCAGTTCCCGCACCCTGTGCCGACTACCGTAGGTGCCCTTGGTTTCGGCAGGGCGGGCGCGGATCAGCCCGGCCTCGGCTGTCGGTCAGTCGCTGCCGATCCGGCGTGCCGCCCCGCTTCCCGGCTTGCTGGTCACTCGGGCTGACCTCCAGGGTGGCGCACAGGTCGGCCAGGGCGAACTCCTGTCGAGGCGCGTCAATCCAGGCGTACTTCATGGTGCATCCTTCGCGAAGTCCGCCGCCGCTTTCTTGGGATTTCCAGCTCCCGCTTGAGCCGGATGTCTCGGCACGCAGCCGGGAGAGTTCCCTCTCTTGCGGCGTTACCACTTTGCCGTCGGCGCCACCGAGCTTGCCCGCGGCGGCTGCCTTGACCCTATTGCGCAAGGCCTGCTCAACCAGCCTCAGTTCCTTCCCCTTTCGCCCCAGGGTCTGCCCGTCCTGTACCCGCTTCACCGCCAGCTCCTTGAATTCCAGCGTGCAGGCCCGTTTCGCCATCTTCATGCTTCTGCCTTCCAAGGTCACGTCATCTGACGTCACCCCGGGAAGACGAAATTCCGGGGGAAACTGACTCAAGAACGGCAGCCGAAGCCACGAAGTATGGGTGGGGAGGGTGGTTTGCAGGAACCCCCTTACCTGCAGCATGGTGTCGAGAAATCTTACATTTTTTCCGCTGGAGCTTCCTGGAGATGTTTTGAACTTCAATAAATCAGATCAATGTCAATCATGGCACGATGTTTGCTTGACAGCCGCGATAACGGCTGTGAGTATCGGTAAAAATCGAGGGGCATTCTTGGCTGGAGCAATGTCATGACCCGTTTGTTCCGGTTTGCCGGAATCTGGCGCAGGGGTCAGTGCCCCTGCACCCGGGATGCATGCCGCACACACTGTTTCCGTGAGCGTTCAATGAGTTTTGCCGGTGTTGCGGTAGTTAACGACGCGTGTTCACTGGAGTTTGCATGATCCAAACAGATCTCGACACTACAGTTGGTGAGCTAGACGGTTTACGCCGTGCCGACTGCCTTGGTTATCCCTCGGCCGCTTCGCCGGTGGCGAATGTGTGTTCGTCGAGAAGATGACTGTGAAGATCGAGTGGTGGATTCTGCGCTGCTTGAACGAGCTGGGGAGATGATCGCCTACGCATAATGACCGCAAACGATAGTCTTCTGGACGAGGGGGGTTCGATGCGACAACCCCTTGCCCGGCTCCAGGCGTTCCCGATCAGAACGTGATTGTCATCAACCGGGGTAGGGAATCTTTAAAGAGGGGTGAACGGCGCTTGTTGCCGACATCCCGTCTCGACAACTTGCTGCCGCTGCGGTGATCCGGGAGAAAACGTGGCCGACGCAATAATTCAGCTAACAACCAACAAGGAGGAAAATCATGCCCGCAACACCTTATCAGCCACCCACGATCACGTATGCGATGAAGACTCCCGGGATCGACAGCGTCGGGTTTGTTAATGACCCGCCGACCTACGACGATTTCAATGTCACTGCTTCCAGTTCCCCGCTCGTCTATCCGCTGGGTTGGTATGACGGATGGTGCATCGACAGGAGTACGTCGATCTACACTACGCTCACCTACACCGCGAAGGTGTATTCCAGTTACGAGTACAACATCCTTCGTGCGAACGCCAACTTGGCGACCGTCGGAGATAACGGGGCTCCCTTGTTGCCTGGTCTCGTTGCGACCGTTCCGACCGATGGGACGTCACAACCCTACCTGGAGAATCTTGACGTAATCAACTGGTTGCTGAACAACCTCGTGGTCGATTCCAGCCACACCTACAACGATACGATCAACGGAATAGGTTATACCAACATTCCGTATTACATCGTCTCGGGAAACCCTGGACTGGGCCTCTTCACATATGGCGACATCCAGCAGGCAATCTACCAGTTGCTGGGTGACGGGTGGTCCACCAATAAGTTCATCGGGCTCGACAGCCAGGCGGATGTGACGACTCTGGTGAATCATGCGCTGCAGCAAGTGGCTCTCGAACCGGGCGGGATTTATGTCCCTGACCTCGGGGAGAAAATCGTCGTAATACTCGACAATGGAATCAATCCCGCTGACGGGAAGGTCTTCCAGCCAACTATCATCACCACGCTTGCGGCGAAACTGGGTGATTATGTGTGGCACGACCTCAACGCAGACGGACTTCAGAATGACGGTGATACCGGAATTAACGGAGCAACAGTTACGCTCTGGCGTGATCTTGATGGCAACGGTGTCTTTGATCCTGCCACGGAGCTGCTGGGGGTCACCGTAACAGGTGATGATCCCAATACTACTGGAACGCAGTCCGGATATTATGAGTTCAAGGGCCTGACGCCGGGGCTTGAGTATCAGGTGCTCTTCGCGACGCCCACGGGTTTTGACGCGTCGAGTCCGCGCCAGGTGTCTGGAGCAGATCCCGCCAATGTTGTTGGCGACAATAGTGACGGCCTGGTTTCGAACAAGATCTACCTGTCTCCGGGTGAATTCAACCGAACCATCGATGCGGGCTTCTACAAGTTCGCCAGCATCGGTGATCGGGTGTGGCTCGATTGCGACGGCGATGGCATCCAGGACGCAAACGAAGCCGGGGTCAATGGCGTCACCGTCAATCTGCTGGATGGCAGCGGTCAGGTTGTGTCGACCCAGAAGACCCAGGGCGATGGCAACTACCTCTTCAGCGGACTGATCCCCGGCAACTACTCGATCGAGGTGGTCAAGCCCGGCGGTTACAGCTTCACGCTCAGGGACCAGGGCAACGACGACGCAGTCGATTCGGACGTGGACGCGCAGACCGGCAAGACAGCCGTAACGACCCTGACCTCCGGCGAGGAGGACTTGAGCTGGGACGCCGGTCTGATCACCACCTGCGGCGTCTGCGTGGACATCGACCTGACGTGCAACACGAATAGTGGTGGCACTGGCGCGGGAAACATCCGCACGGTCTCGCAGAATGGCGTGTCGGCCAGGATCAGCGCGTTCAGCCGCACCGACGCCGACGGGGCGTGGAAGACGGCCTACCTGGGCAGCTACAGCGGCGGCCTTGGTGTAACCGATACCAGCGAGGATGGCAGCAGCCCGTCGCATGCCGTCGACAACGTCGGCGGTCGGGACAACTACATCCTGTTCGAGTTCGACCGGGCGGTGGTGCTTGACAGTGCCTTCCTGGGTTGGGTTTCCGGCGACAGTGACATGCAGGTGTGGATCGGCACGGCCAACAACCCGTACGCCAATCATTTGACGCTGAGCGACACCTTGCTGAGCGGCATGTTCACCGAAGTAAACGATACCACTCTGAGTTCTACCCGCTGGGCCGACGTCAATGGCGGCGGACTGGCCGGCAATGTGGTCATCATCGCGGCGAGCACTGCGGACACCACCCCGGAAGATTACTTCAAGGTGCAGAAGCTCGATTTGTGCACCCCGGCGTGTGGTCTCACGGCGAGTATCGGCGATCGGATCTGGTATGACAACAACGCCAATGGTATCCAGGATAGCGGTGAGGGCGGCGTGGCCGGGGTGAGGATCGATCTGATGGATGGCTCGAACGTGAAGGTCGCGAGCACTACCACAGATAGCAATGGAAACTACCTGTTCGCAAATCTGGCGCCCGGCCAGTATCAGGTGAATATCGACGAAACCACCCTCCCCACGGCTTATGTCTTTACTGGGTCGAACAAGGGCAGCAATGACGCCACGGACTCGGACATCATCGACACGGCCACCTATCCGAAGAGCTACGGTCGCATGGAAGTGACCACTCTGACTGCGGGCGAGAACGACCTGAGCTGGGATGCGGGCATCACCAGGCAGGCGTGCGTCGGCGACCGGGTGTGGGAAGACAAGAATCACAACTGGATACAGGACTCCACGGAGCCGGGCATTGGTGGCATCAAGGTCAAGCTGTATAACCTCGGCGCAGACGGCAAAGTGGGTACGGACGATCAGATCGTCGCCAGCACCACCACCAGCAGCACCGGCTACTACAAGTTCACCGTCGATCCAGGCACCTATTATGTCGTGTTCGACAAAGCCAACGTGATGTACAACGGTATCAACATGAATACCTGGCTGTGGGCTTACAAGGACGTCGGCAGCAATGACGCGGTGGATTCCGATGCCGGATTCACTCAGGGCCAGGCGAGGGATTACAGCAACGTCACCAAGACAGGCACCTTCACATTGAAGGCGGGCGATAATGACATGACTCGCGATGCCGGCCTCACGCCGATCGTCATCGATCTCGATGGTGGCGGCATCCAGACCGTCAGCCGCAGCGAGTCCGCTGGTCGCTTCGACCTCTTCGGCAATGGTTCGGCGGTCGAATCGGGCTGGATCGGCAGCGGCGAGGGTTTCCTGGCGGTCGACAAGAGCGGCAACGGCCGGATCGACAGCATCAGCGAACTGTTCGGTGGAACGGCCAAGGGCGCGGGGTTTGCGCAACTCGCCGACTATGACAGCAACGGTGACGGCTTGGTCAATGCGGACGACGCCGGGTTTGCCGATCTGAGGATCTGGCGTGACGCCAATGGCAACCACCAGACCGATGACGGCGAATTGCTTACTCTGGCGGAGGCGGGTGTCAGGGATCTGAAGGTGAACTACACCGACATGCCGTTCCTCGACCGTCAGGGCAACCTGCATCTGGAGCGGAGCAGTGCGACGCTGGACGATGGCAGGACGGCCGACATGACCGACGTCTACTTCGCCGTTGACGCTGAAGATGCGGCGGCTGCCGGTGTCGATCTGCCTGGCCTCGCCGCGCTGCTTGACGATCTCTCGGTAGCTCCGGCCACCGACGCCGGGTGGTTGTTCGCCTGAGCATTGTAAACAGCCCGGCTCGTCGTTCGCGGCGGGCTGGAATGAATGCCAGGTGCGGCACTGACGCTCCATCGGCATCGCCGGGCGCGTAGCGCCCGGCGATGCCGACCGGTTGGCTGGGGAGAGGTTCAGTGGCCAATCGCCTCGCTTTTTGTCCGCCTGCAGAGACCGTTGGAATGGGTTTCGGCAGGCGGTTCTTTCTTTTTGCGCAGCCGTCCTCCGGATCGCGTTTCAGTTTCACTACGTAAGAGTCGGACCCATCAGGTCAGATCTACTCAGGCCCCCGCCGGACGGACGCTAATGGCTTAAAGAGCCCGAGCTTCTCATTGGTTGCGCTCCACCAGAGAGACGGACGTTGTAGAATGCCCCTCGGCTTGGGAGGCCTCAGCGAGGAGCAGAAAGTGGACAGACTGCGCGACATTGAAGAAGCGATCGGTGCGCATGCGCGCTGGATGTCGGACTTGCGGCAGGCTATCCTCGATGCACGTTCCGGGGTTGATGTGGCGATGATCCGGGCAGACGACCAATGCGAGTTCGGCAAATGGTTGTATGGTTCCCGCTGGTCAGCAGAAGACCGGACCACCGATAGTTATCAAGAGGTTCGCCAATTACATGCCGATTTCCATGAACTGGCAGCGCAGGTGGTCGAAAGGGCTGCGCAAGGAAAAACGGTCGAGGCCTATGCTCTGCTCTACGGTGAGTACGTCACGATGTCCGGCCGGCTTGCACTGGCTTTGCGGGCCTGGCAGGGACGCTTGTTGCAGGGTGTTGCGTAGGGGAAGCAGCGTCCCGCCAGGCTTTGAAACCCGTCTTCCCGGCCGGTCGCTTGAAGAGCGCCGGAAACGGGGAGGGTATGGGAGCCGCCTTCCTGCCGTATTCCATCCTCCTGCCCCTCGGGCAAGAAGAGATCGCTTTCGCAATCTCATTGCGGCATCAAGTGCTCGTCGACTCACGCTCCGCGAGATCAGTCACCAGCCTGACGAGGCGTGGCAGCGTTCGCGTGGCGAGGTCGAAATTCTCCCTCATCTCCTGCCTTGCCTGGGCGCGCAAGGGCTGCTCCTGCCGTGGTTCGGCGAGCACCGAGACGATCGTCTCAGCCAGCGCTGCGGATGAAAAGAAGTCGACCAGTCGTCCGTTCTGGCCGGCTCTGACGACTTCGCGGACGGGCGCCGTATCCGAGGCAATCACCGCGCAGCCACAGGACATGGCTTCGAGCAGCGACCAGGAGAGGACGAAGGGGTAAGTGAGGTAGACATGTGCGCTCGACAGGCGCAGCACGTCGATGAATCTTGGGTAGGGCACTTTGCCCAGGAAATGCACCCGGCTCAGGTCGAGGGCCGAGCCGAGTTCGCGCAGATAGTGTTGGCGGTAGGTCTCTCCATTCGGCAGAGGCCGCCCGTAGCTGACCTCTTCACCGCCAACCACAAGCACCTGAACTTTTGGCCGCGCTGCGAGGACTGCCGGCAGAGCGCGCATGAAGGTATGAAATCCCCGGTAGGGTTCAAGGTTGCGGGCAACGTAGGTGAGCACCTCATCGCCCGAGCGGAGTTTTTTCCTGCCATCCGGCAGGATGAACTCGGAAACCGGTCCAGGGCAGACCAGATCGGTGCGCACGCCGTCATGAATCACGTGCGTGCGCTGATGATGGACCTCGGGGTACTGATCGCGTTGCCAGTGCGTCGGGCTGATGCCAGCATCGGCCGCTTCCAGGCTGATCAATTGCGTCGAATTGCGGACCCGTACCTTGCAGCGGTCATCAAAGGAAGTGGGAAATTCCGGGTCGAAACCCATGTCCGAGCCGCTGCCGCGATAAAAGAACTCAAGATAGAGCAGCAGTCGGGCATCCGGATAGGCATCCTTCAGAAAGAGGGCCTCGCCCCAGGCCGGGTGAGCACAAATCACATCGGGAACAAAACCCTGCCTGCGCAACTCGAGTGCCAGGCGAACGACCGACTGGCCGCGACGAATTGCGGCTTCGGTACTGTGCAGGTAGTGATGGGTCTGCCGGGATGCGCCGGGTGGCTGCGGGTAGGCAATGAGCCGGATGCGCGGATGAAAGCCCTCGGCCCGCCTGATGCTTGCTTCTTCGCCGATGGCGACCACCTGGTTTCGGGTGGAATCGGCGAGCGCTGGAGCGATGTGGCGGTATTGCCCGGGAAAGTTCTGGTGAACGAAGAGGATTCGCATGCCCTGCGGTAGTGAGTGAAAAATCGATCAACATCGAGGTTGAGGTTTCCCCGGATTTTCGTCTTCCAACGGGTGGGTTCATGCTACCTGTTTTTTCCATCTGTTGAGCGGTGTTCCGGTTTTCCGGGTGAGCTTCCCCCGAAATTTCATCTTCCGAGGGTGACGTAAAATTCAGTCATTCCGGGATCGCCAAATGGAGATAGCGAAACCGGCATACACGCCGGAGTTCGGCGAACTGGCGACCGTGCATCTGGATGCCGGCGACACCGGGGGTGAGAAGCGAGGGAAACTGAAGAACCGGAAGGTGGACGGGGTGGTCACGACGAAACCGGACAAACTGAGGGCGATCCCGCAGGAAAGCAAGGCTGAAGCACGGCTGCGTTGCCTGGAATCGGTGAAGGCGAGCATTCGCGCGAAGGTTCAGCATTCGTTCCATGCCGTGAAGAATCTCTTTGGTCATCGCAAGGTGCGCTACCGCGGGCTGAAGAAGAACACGGCCCAGTTGCACGACGCGCTGGCCAAGGCGCCGGCCCTGGTCATCGGCGAAGGCTATGCCACCGCCGACAGCCTGTCACAGACGCTCGGCTTTGCAACCGTCGCCGCCTTCGACTCCGGGAACCTGGTGCCGGTCGCCAAGGCTCTGCACGAGAAGTACCCGGACAAGCCGATCGTCATCGCCGGCGACGACAAGCACCTGGAGGCCACCCAGGGCGTCAACCCCGGCCGCAGCAAGGCCGAAGAAGCCGCCCGGGCGGTTGGCGGCAAGCTGCTACCGCCGATCTTCGCGCCCGGCGAGCAGGTGGCGAACCCGAAGGGCTTTACCGACTTCAATGACCTGGCTACCCGAAGCGTACTGGGGCAGGAAGGTATCGTGCGGCAGGTTCGGTCGGTGGTTGATGATGTGCTCGATCGGCAGCAGGGGCGCGGTGTCGAGGAACTGCAGCCCGGGCAGAGGCAGGAAAAGCGGCAGCGCAGGGTCGAGAAGGTTCGATGATCGTCGCGGTGGTACCGAACCCGCGGGTGTTGCTCCTCCCTGAGAGCTCGCAGTACCTCACTGCCTTGTTGATCAGGGCGTTTTTTCGGTCGCGCGTTTCGGTTCCCTCTTGATGCCCTGGTGAACATCGCTACGGCCTTGGGCCGGCGCGTGCATGTAGAGTTGGAGGTGGCGTAACCAGGGTTGACCGCACTTGAGGCAAGCGCACATACTTCTGGCGATGCCGTCGGATTTCCTTCACTTGGTTGCTTCGGGGCACACCTACCAGCCACTAAACTGGCGCCGATTTTCCGCAGGAAGATCAACGATGATCGACATGGAGACCATACGCGCCGCCGCCGCCAGGCTGGTCGCTGCCGCTACCTCACCCGCCCGCGTCATCCTGTTCGGGTCCTACGCGCGCGGCACGGCTGACGAGGGTTCGGACCTCGACCTGATGGTCATCGAACGGGAAGTGCCGGATAGGGCGGCAGAATATATGCGCCTGATGGATGCCGTCGGCCGGGTTGCTCCAGGGATTGGCCTGGACTTGCTGATTTACCCTCTGAGTGAATACGAGCGGCGTGGCCAGGTTCCCGGCACGGTGTTGTTCGAGGCACGCATCGAAGGTCAGGTGCTGCATGACGCCCTCCATTGAGGAAGCCCTCCGGCTGCTGCGCCTTGCCGAGCGCGATCTGCAGACCTACCGCATCCTCGCCGCCCATCCGGATGCCTCTCTCGCCGCCGCGTGCTTCCATGCCCAGCAAAGCGTTGAAAAGGCGCTGAAGGCTGTCCTGACTGCGCATAGCGCGACCTTTCCCCGCACTCACAACCTGGAAGAACTCGGCTTGCTTGTGACAGAGAGCGGTATCGGCCTGCCCGCTCCCGCAAGAGATTTGCGACGGCTCACTCCTTTCGCGGTGGACTTTCGCTATAACGAAGAAACCATCGCGCTGCTCACCACCGAAGCGGCTGGCCTTCTCGCGGAATCCGTATTCCAGTGGGCGAAAGCGTTGATTGAGGCGACCAGGCAATGAGCGACATTGCTGCCCGGTTGAGGAGAAATTCAGGAGTCGGCCGGATACTGCGCTGCATGCGGTGGTTCCGCTTGTCTGGACAGCCAGTAGGGTGGGATAAGCCAAAGCCAGTGGTTGAGTGACGGTTTTGACTTTCCCGGATTTTATACAAATCCACAGCGCATGGATCAGGCCACCTTTGCTGCGGCTTGGGCAAGGCCCCCGAAGTACGCCTCGTCCGGCGTCTGCCAGTCGAGGGACTGGTGCGGCCGGCGGCAGTTGTCCCAGTCGAAGC
>ERZ761603.1549-NODE-1549-length-17053-cov-94.287387_pt1 | contig 17053 bp, 17 predicted proteins | sample MGYA00511879_ERZ761603 | MGnify/ENA primary metagenome ERZ761603 (study PRJEB28899, sample SAMN02850040) | bioreactor sludge metagenome | biome: EBPR Sludge; feature: EBPR Bioreactor; material: flocular biomat | place: Australia: Thorneside Wastwater Treatment... | reverse complement strand
CGGCCATCAGCCGCCCCTCGTAGCTTCTACAATGCGGCCATCCAGATGACTAGTGAACTCCGAAACCTGTCATTGAGTGCATTCAATCCGCTTGGCCAGCACTGTTCGTGGAGTCGCGATGCACTGGGTCAAGGCGTGGTCTGGGTAACGCCGGGATGAAGCAATTCGAAGAGCAGATGAGGCCTCGTCCTCAAGCAAATGCTCAGGATCTGCGTTTCGCGATCGGCGCTGCGCAATGCTTGAAATTTGCGTAGACATTGTCGCCGACTTGCAATTGTTGCGCGGCAGGCAGCTTGCAGTGCGCGCATAAGGGTGACCATTGCGTCTAAATGCGATCGTCACGGAGATAGTGTCACCTTCCGGTTCGGACGCCTCGGCTCTGAGTCATAGAACGACAGCCGCTTCAAATCGTCGGCCGAACCGATCTCTACGACCGTCCCTTTGCGCCACCTCCCATCGCGCTCTGCATAACTGCCCTCGTGCCCGATGGGCGTTGCACATCCGGTCAAGACACCAAGCACTACAACGACCACCCCCGCCGCCAGCGATCTCTTCCGTTGATTACGTCCAGATCGGTTGGGCTGAGCGCCCGCAGCATCGTTGCTGCAGGCGCTCAGACGGCTTCACTTCAAAGTGAAGCGCGCGGTGGTGGAGGGCTTGCCGGGAAGGGTCACAACCGCGACCAGCTTGGTGCCGGCGCTGACCTTGAAGCTGCCCTTGGCTTCCAACCGGTCACCTGCCGGCTTGAGTTCGATATCCTGCTTGTCCGCGCCGGACAGCAGCGTGAGCTTTGCACTGCCGTTGGCCACGTCGAGCGATTTGCCGTGATCGCGAAGATGCAACTGGATCACGTCGGGCTTGGCAACGAGTTCGAGATCGAGATCTTTGACCTCGACTACCACGCCTCCATGCATCGATTCATGCTCATGAGCATGGTCATGCTTGTCGGCCGCAAAGGTGGGGCCCACGGACACCAGAGCAACAAGGGCGGCGACTCTTGAGAACTTCATGTTATTTCCTTTCAGGTTCGCATGAGGTGGGTTAAGCAGCGTCAGAATGCTTCGGCGTTCCGATCGTCGAGAAGACTCTCCGCATCGCGGCGGCCGAAGAGCCAGAACATCGCCGGGGTTAGGAAGGTATCCAGCAGGGTCGAACTAATGAGGCCCGAGAAGATCACCACGGCCACCGGATGCAGGATCTCGGTACCCGGTCGCTCGGCCTCGAACAGCAGCGGTGCAAGCGCAAACGCGGTTACCAACGCGGTCATCAGCACCGGCGACAGACGCTCGATCGAGCCCCGCAAGATCATCGTGTGGTCGAATCTCTCGCCCTCGATACGCATCAGGTTGAGGTAATGGCTCACCTTGAGGATGCCATTGCGCACCGAAATACCTGCGAGCGTGATGAAGCCGACGAGTGCCGCGACCGACAACGGCTGACCCGAGATCCACAGGCCAATTACCGCCCCGACCAGCGCGAGCGGGATGTTCGCCATGATGAGGGCCGAGAGTCGAACCGACTTATAGCGGCTGTAGAGCACGACGAACATCAGTACGAGGGAGACGATCGACAGCAGCCCCACCAGGCGGGAAGCCTCTTCCTGGGCTTGGAACTGCCCGCCGAGGGTGATGAAGTAGCCCTCGGGCAACTTCAGGTCGGTCACGACGGCGCGGATGTCCTCGACGACCTCCGACAGCGGACGCTGCTGTGCATTGGCCGAGAGCACGATGCGGCGCTTACCGTCGTCCCGGCTTACCTGGTTCGGACCGTCACCATCCTCGATTGACGCCAGCTTCGACAAGGGCACATGGCCGGTCGATGTTTCGATCAGGATCTGAGCCAGCCCGTCGGCCGAGCGCGCTGTTTCGGGCAGACGCACGACCAATGCGAACCGTCGACCGCCCTCGACGATCTGGGTGACCTTCTCGCCCTCGACGAGGCTCTGCAGCGCGGCCAGAATCTGTGGTGCCGGTACGCCGTACCGGGCAGCCGCCGCATAGTCGATCCGCACCTTGATCTGCGGCGCGAGCACTTGCTTCTCGATCTCCAGGTCGGCGAGCCCCGGAATGGCGGCAAGCCGCGTTCGCAATACGTCAGCCTGACCGCGCAGGGTGTCGAGATCCTCGCCGAAGATCTTGATCGCGATCTGCGAGCGCACGCCCGACAGCATGTGGTCGATGCGATGTGAGATCGGTTGCCCGATCGCGATCGCCGCTGGCAGATTGACCAGCCGCGACCGGATGTCGGCGGTAATCTCACCCATCGAGCGGCTCAGTTCACCGGCGGGTTTCAGCCCCACATCGAGCTCGCTGACATGGACGCCTTCCGCATGCTCGTCAAGCTCGGCCCGTCCGCTTCGGCGTCCGACGTGAGTCACTTCGGGAACCTGTTTCACGAGCACTTCCGCTTGCTGCGCGAGCGCCGTCGACTCTGCCAGGGTGACGCCCGGGTTGAGTCGCATGCCGATCAGCAAGGTGCCTTCGTTGAACGGCGGCAGAAAGGTCGTGGGGAAAAACGGTACCGCAGCGGCAGCGATCGCCACCGCAACCGCACCCGCTGCCACGGCTGCCTTGGGGTGCTCGAGCACCCCCTGCAACGCCCCGCGATAACGCGCCTTGAGCCAGGCGAGCAGGCGCGTGTCACCGTGATCGAGAGACTTCATCCCGGGAAGCAGGTAGAAGGACAGCACCGGCGTCACTGTTACCGAGACGACCAATGAGGCGAGCGTGGAGACAATGAACGCCACGCCGAGCGGAACGAACAGCCGCCCCTCCATGCCAGGTAGCGCAAACAGCGGCAGGAACACCAGCACGATGATGATCGTCGCGTAAAGGATGGCCGAGCGCACCTCCATCGTTGCGCGCGCCACAAGCTCGATCGGGTGCAGCCGATGGTGTTGATGCTTCGCGCGATCCTCCTTCAATCGGCGCAGCACGTTCTCGACGCCCACGACCGCATCGTCGACCAGGCCGCCAATCGCAATGGCGAGACCGCCAAGGGTCATCGTGTTGATCGACTGCCCGAAATACTTGAAGACCAGCGCCGTCATGAAGATCGACACCGGAATCGCTGTGAGCGCGATGATGGTCGGCCGCAAGGTGCCAAGAAAAAAGAAAAGGATCGCCGCGACGAACACCGATGCGCCAATCAGTTTGCCTTGGAGCGTGGTGATCGACGCCTCGATGAAGGTCGCCTGACGGAACGTCACCTCCGGGGCCTCCATCCCGGCCGGAAGCGATTTCTTCATCTCTTCGAGTGCGGCTTCGATCGAACGGGTCAGGTGAATGGTGTCCGCTGTAGGCTGTTTCTGGATGCCGAGGATCACGGCCGGCTTGCCCTCGAAGCCAGCATCTCCCCGTTTGGGCGCCGGCGCGAAGGTAACGGATGCGATCTGACGCAGCAGGATCGGCTGACCATCACGTGCCGTGATCGCGAGGTTCTTCAAATCCTCCAGGCTCGAGGTCCGCCCGAGATGACGGATGAGGTATTCGCGCCCGTTCAGTTCAAGGAACCCCCCCGAAGTGTTCGACGAGAATCCTCGAATCGCCGCTTCTAACAGTTCCAACGAAACACCGAGTTCCGCCATACGGCGGGTGTCGGGCTGCACCTGAAACTGCCGCACTTCCCCGCCAATCGGGATGACCTGCGCGATGCCGGGGATCGCCATCAGGCGCGGACGCAGGACCCAGTCCGCATACTCTCGCACCTGCATCGACGAGATCCTCGCTGTGTCGATCGGAATTGCGATCTGCATGATCTCGCCCATGATCGAGCTGATCGGCCCCATGCGCGGAATCACGTCTTCAGGCAACCCTTCCTCCATGGCTGAGAGGCGTTCCGACACCATCTGCCGGGCGCGGAAAATCTCGGTACTCCAGTCGAAGGTCACGTAGATGAAGGACAGCCCCGAGCTCGAGGTAGAGCGCACTGACTCCACGCCGGGCAAACCATTCATGGTGGTCTCGAGCGGAAAGGTGATGAGTTGCTCGACCTCCTCCGCCGCCATGCCGCCGGCTTCGGTCATGATCGTGACCGTCGGCTTGTTGAGATCCGGAAATACGTCCACGGGTGTTCGCGAAAGCGTGAACGCCCCATAGGCCATCAGTACCAGGCTGGCGATAATCACCAGCAGCCGGTTACCAAGGCTGTTGTCGAGTAGCCACTTGAACATCGGATAGGCTCCCCGTCAGCGGATCTGATTAATCAACGTGGCGGCACGCGAGGCGACCCGCTCACCGGCTTCGAGGCCGGACGTCACCGCAACATTCACGCCGTCCAGCGGCGCGATCGTGACGGTACGCGACTCGAAACGTTCGGGCGCTGTCTTTACCCAGACGATGTTCTGGTTTGCCGGATTTTTTAGCACCGATGCTGCGGGAACGCTTACACCCTGCTGCGTGGTGCGCGACTGGACGAAGACCTCGACCGGCTGCCCGACGGCAAGTAGGGCCAGCGCATCGCCTTCGGCTGCAAAGGCAAGCGGCACGGCCTGTTCGCGCAGGCTGCGGGCGGCGCCGATGAAGGTGAGCGGGATCCGCCGGTCGCCGACGGCAAGACTCGCAGACGCCACGTCTGACGCGACCTCGGGATCGTAGGCGAGCGCCTCGACGCGCAGCCGCTTCGGGTCGACGATCTCGAACACGAGTTCGCGCGCATCGACCACCTGGCCTGACACGGCGTTGCTTGATGCGATCACTCCGCTAACGGGTGCGGTCAGCACATCACGGGCATTGAGGCCGCCACCGATCGCTTTCGATCTAGCCCCCAAGCTCGCAACCTCGCTCTCGGCAGCCTCGATCTCCTTTCGCGGCACCGTGTCTGCGAGTTCCTTCAGACGCGCCAGGCGCTTTTCCACAAGCGCCCTCGCCGCCTGCAGTTCGGCCAGTTGCGCCGTCTGGTTAGACCGTTCGATCTGATCCGTCGAAGGACTGACGTAAGCCAGCACGTCACCCTTCTTCACGGTCTGGCCAACGCTCGGCAAGCCCTGCGGGCCCGCCTCCAGGCGCCCAGCCACCATGGCCTGCACCTTTCCGCCGGCGTTCGGGTCCATGACCACCTTGCCCGCCAGCGCGGTGGTACGCGACAATTCGCCGGCTTCCGTGACCAACGTGCGAACGCCGATCTGCCGTTGTGCCGGCTTGGGCAGGAAGACGCTACCATCGGCTTGCCGTTGTGGCCCATTGCCTCCCGCCACAGCCGGGCCTTTATCGCCATGATCATGGCCTTCGCCCGCAAAGGCGTTCCATGGGGCACTGGCCGATACCAGCGCCAGCGCAGCAAACAGGACGCTCAGCTTCATGCGGCACCTCCGGCCGAGCGATTTCGGGAGTTTCCCTTGCGAAGTGCCGCCCAGCCGATGAGACCTAGCACAAGCACAAGCGCTCCCGCGCCTGCCCCGATTACGTCGGGCTTCATGTCCATTGCGGCAGCCTCTTCGTGCGTCTCTGCAGCGGGTTCATGGAGGTCGAGTTCGCCAGCAAGCAGATCGGTGTCCTGGCCGGCGATGACGGTCGCCGTGATGGAGACGACGCCCGGCTTGAGCGCCTCCGGGAGCGTGGCTTCGAATTCGCCGTCGGCATGGGGCTCGAGCGCAACTGGATTGCCATCGAGTTCCAGATCGACCCTTGCATCCTTTACGGGGCTGTTGTCGGCGAAACGGTCGAGATAGACAGTGACGTTCTTGCCGTTCACCACGCCGACCAATTCGAAGAGTTCCGAGACGGCAGTAAATCGCGGCAACGTCGCGCCCGCAGTGGGCGCGGGCGCTTCGCCGTGGTCGTGTCCGTCACCGGCCAGGGTCTGTGGGGCAAACCCGGCAAGCACAGCGGCAATGCTCCATGCTGCCAGGGTGTGAGCGGTTTTCATGTAGGGATTCCTTTCGTTCACTCGGGAAGCAGGCCCAGCGCTTGGCGCTGGGCCGAAATGGCGGCTGCCAGGTCAATACGCGCACGGGCGAGTTGACGTTCGGCTTCGGTCGCCTCGAACTCGATGCGCAGACGGGTCGGGAGATCGGCCTCTCCGAGGCGGAACGCTTTCTGGAAGAAGCCGCGTGCCGCTTGGGCGAGCTGGGTACGCCGCTCGGCAGCGGCGACCTGCTGCCTTGTCGATTCGACGCGCACACGCGCCATATCCATTTCGGCCAGCAAACGCTCACGTTCGATCTGGAGCTGGGCCTCAGCCTCGATGGCCTGCGCACTGGCGCTTGCAACGCGTGAGCGGCTGCGTGAATTGGAACCGAACGGAATGCGTAAGCCCACTGTGATCGTCTGTGCCCAGGGTTCACCCGATGCACCGCGTTCGCGGGTGGTCGCGACACTCAACTCCGGATTCGTGCGCCCCTGAACGCTGGCAAGGGTCATCGTGCGCCGAGCAACGTCGACCCGATCGCGCAGCTCGGCCACTGCCGGGTGTGCCGTCTCAAGGATTTCCGTCGGTGTCGCAGCGCCGGGAACGGGCTCCGGCGTTGGCAACCCACCGGTGAAGCGTTCTGGCCCGATTCCAGTAAGTGTGCGCAACTGCTGTGCAGCATCTGCGAGCGCGCTTTCCGCCTCGGCGACAGCGGCTTCTGCGGTGGCTTGCGCACCGTCGGCCTGGTGCTGGTCTGCGCGCGCAAGATCACCGGCCTTTACACGCCGGGCGACGTCGGCAGCGAGTTCGCGGGCATTCGCGAAACCTTCCCTCGCCAGAGTCTCTCCAATGCGCGCGCGTTGCCAGCCCCAATAAGCCGTGCGTACCGCTGCAGCGGTACGCAGCTGCGCGGCGCGGGCCCGGCTCGCAGTGGCATTCATCTCGGCGGTTGCAAGGCCTGCAGTGGTCGAACGTTCGCCGGGCAGCCAGATTGGCACGGCGATGCCGATCTCGTACTCCCGGCTCCCGCGATCGCTATCGAATTGATCGGTCTTGCCGGCCACCTGCAGGGCAGGCGGCTCGACGAGCCAACTATCGGCATTGTCGCGGCGGGCCTCGGCTGCTTCCTGCTGGGTCGTGAGCGACAGGGCCTCAGGCTGACGCGCCCACGCCACCTCGAAAGCTTGCTTCAGGGATAGCCCATTAGCATCAGTCGGAATCGCGGGCTGCTGCGCCCAGGCGCCATTGACGGCAAGACCGAGCAACAGCCCGGACAGCCATTTGATACGAACTCTTTGAGGCATCCAATTCTCCGTTGATGGGAAGACACGGCGAATCGGCAGAGGGCGATCGAACCGATCGCAACGGACATGCGAACCCGCCGATCAAAGCGGCAGGAACTTCGGAAAACGAATGAAAGCGACCGCCCCGCCGATCAGGCTGAGCGGCCCCATTTGGGGCGTTCGGGCTCGGCTAGATGTTCCGCAAGCTGCCACGTCACGGGAGTGTCAATGGACAGGGATGTCACATAACGTGGGTAGAGCGCGTCGAACTCGCTCGGTAGCGCTGAGGAGCCGATCCCGTGACAACCCGCGCAGTCTGCGTGGCCACCCTTCGCCAGGCCCCCTTTCTCCATATCGCCATCGTCGCCGGTGTGGCGATGCTCATGGTGTCCGAAGTGCTCCGCACCGGCACCGGATTCGTGCGCGCAGTAGACGCTCAGCGCCGCCCAACCCAGTTGGGCGGGCAGCAGGCCCAAAAGGAGAATCGCAAGCCACCGACGCATCGCACAGATTTTATCAGTAAGATTTTTTCTTCGCGGACAGACGTGCCGCGAACCAGCATGCCAACCCGGGCTTTATTGAACCCTGCCGTGCGAAACGCCCGGACGACCGGACGTTTCGCACCGGCCGAGGGCATCAGGAGCCCCGGTACAGTTCATTCATGTACGCGCGCTCTTGCGGGGTCATGTTGACCAGTTCTTTGATGACTTCTTCACGGGTCTTGCCGGGCCCGCCGAAACGCATCGGTACCGGGAGGCCCCGCTGGAGATAGAAGTAGCTGCCATCGGCCTTTGCCTGCTCGAGCTCGCGCAACACGTCGGCACGGGTTTTCGTGCTCGTGGAGTGATCGGGATGGAACGTGAACCCCTGATCGCCCGGCGCGGGGTGCCACAGCGAGTTGGCTTGCGCAGCTGTAGGAACGACAAGTACGGCCGCAAGAAGCGAAAAGACGGTAGTGGTCAGGGTTTTCGACATAACGAGACTCCTTCGTTCAACGTGAGAGGTAGCGTTCGGCTTGAGCCGCTGGGTGTCGCCTTGCACCGAACACGTCGCAGACTTTAAGGGCCCATCTCCGTCAATTCGCGAACTGCCAGATTACGATTTCGTAATGTGATGGTGTCGGCATCTCCGCGATAATCGCAGCATGAAAATTCTGGTTGTGGAAGACGAGCCCAAGCTGGCTGAATATCTGCGCAGGGCGCTCACCGAAAGCGATTACATCGTGGATGTCGCGCATAGCGGCACGGAGGGCCGCTATCTCGCGACCGAAGGGCATTACGATCTCGTCCTCCTCGACGTCATGCTGCCGGAACTGGATGGCTATGCCGTCTTGCACGAACTGCGCCGGGGCAAACACGTACCTGTGCTGATGTTGACCGCGCGCGACAAGGTCGAGGATCGGGTCAGAGGCCTGCAGGCGGGTGCCGACGATTACCTTGTGAAGCCGTTTGCCCTGTCCGAGTTGCTCGCTCGCGTACAGGCCTTGTTGCGACGCGGTGCCTTGCGCTCGGATAGCCAGGATCCAACGGTGCTGCGTTTGGCTGACCTAGAAGTCGACCTGGTTCGGCGCAAGGCGTCACGATCCAGGCAACGCCTCGACCTGACTGCGAAGGAATTCACGTTGCTGACCTTGCTGCTTCGCCGACATGGGCAGGTTCTTTCCCGTACCGCGCTGGCAGCGCAGGTGTGGGACATGAATTTCGACAGCAATACGAACGCGGTTGAAGTTGCGGTGCGCCGGTTGCGCGGCAAGATCGACGACGGATTCGAGAAAAAGTTGCTGCATACCGTGCGCGGCATGGGATACGTCCTCGAGGAGCGGGAGCCCTGAGGATGCGCAATCCGCGTTCGCTCGGCCGTTGGTTATCGTGGTGGCTCGCCGTGCTGACCTTCTTGGGGCTCAGCCTAGTCTGCTCGATCGTTTATGTGGCCGCCAGTCTCAACCTCTCCGCCAAGCAGGCGGAGGAGCTCCGGCACAAGCGGGACGTGGTTCGCCATCTCGTCGGCGAGATCGCGACGCAGGACGCGTTGCCGAGCCTGCGTCACAAGCTCGACGACTTCTTCCTCGGCCATGCCGACTTCGAGTTGCGGCTGATCCAGGGAGCCGACAACCTCGTGTATGCGACCCCGGCGCGCTCAAGCGCAGGCGCAGTCCAGCGGCGGGATGAATTCGAAATCCCCCTGCCGTGGTCGCGCACAACCGGGCTACGCGCCGAACTGATGCTCGACAGCAGCGCCGACGCGCGGCTTTTAAAGCAGTTGGCCTGGACACTACTCGTGAGCGCCTTTGCTGGTGCGGTGGTCATCTCAGCGGGCGGCGCCTGGCTCGTGCGCCGAGCGCTCTTGCCCGTTCGCGACCTGGCCCGGCAAGCGGCGGCCCTCAGCCCGGAAAGCGTTGGTCAGTCGCTTGACGCTTCCGCACAGGCACAGGAGCTTCAGCCGTTGGTCGCACAGTTCAACGCACTCCTCGTTCGGCTGAACCGCGCCTATCAACAACTTGAGGGGTTCAATGCCGACGTTGCTCACGAACTGCGCACACCGCTTGCGACCTTGATCGGCGAGACCGAACTAGCGCTGAGTCGGGAGCGCACGATCGCCGAACTGCGCGATGTGCTCGGATCGAACCTCGAGGATCTTCACCGTTTAGCGGGTTTGATCAATGACATGTTGTTCTTGTCGAGAGCTGATCGCGGGGAGTGCGCCCGTCGCAGCCCTGTCGATAGCCTCGCCAAGCTGGTGACCGAGGTCATCGAATTCCACGAGGCTTCAATGCACGAGGCTGGCGTGAGCACGCGCGTACGCGGTGACGACACAGGTGTCTTCGATGCGGCGTTGATTCAGCGTGCGCTCTCGAACCTGGTCGCCAACGCGACCCGTTTCGCAGAGCGCGGATCGGTGATCGAGATCGAGATCGAAGCGGTCTCTTCGGGAGGTGTCCGCTTGTCTGTGAGCAATTTCGGGCCTGTGATTCCCGCCGAACATCTGCCGCGCCTGTTCGACCGCTTCTATCGAGTCGATCGAGCCCGTGAGCACGGCGACAACAACTACGGGCTTGGGCTGGCAATCGTCGCCGCGATCGCGCGTATGCACGGCGGCACTGGATTTGTTCGCTCGGCTGCCGGCACAACGACCGTCGGCTTTAGCGTATTTGAGTCGAGCGAGAGAAACGGCGTATCGCTCGACAGGTAGCATTCGCGCTACGCCGCGCCTGGGACTCGACGATGTCGCGTGCGCTCCCTTACCGTGGCGGTTGCATCCACATGTAGTTCTGACGTTGCATCATATGATCCATCATCTGCTGCTGCATGCCCATGTACCGATTCATCATGTACTGGCGCTGCTTCAGCTGATCGGGCGTGAGCTTGGAATAATATTAACCCGGCCCTTAAATATGTTTACTGAGCAGCATACGCAGCGGCCGGGTGCTTGAAGTAGGACCGGATACGCTCGGGGAGCAAGGCGATGCGCTGCATGATGGCGTGTGCCTTCTTCAAGAGCTGCGAATCATCGCGGCTGGGCGGCTCCAAGCGCAGCGCGGTCTTGAAATCGTGATTCAGGTATTCGTCCGGATTGGACTCGGGCGCATAGGGCGGCAAGTAGAAGAGTTCGATCTGCTCGACACGCGGCTCGAGCCAGGCCTGAACGAGCTTGGCGTGATGCACTCGCAGGTTGTCGACGATCAGGAACACCTTGCTCGTTGCACCGGCGATCAGTCGCTCAAGGAACTCGATAAAGCGTTCTGCGTTGATCGTGCCCTCGACGATCTGGAAGGCGATTTCGCCCCGGTTGGTGATGGCCGAGATCATCGACAGTTTGCCCCACCGGGCGGACGCCTCGAGCACCGGCGTGCGGCCGGCCGGCGCAAAGCCTCGAATCCAGTTCGTGTCTTCCTTGACGGCCGTTTCATCAGCCCAGTAGATGAGCGCACCTTCGGCCTTGGCACGCGCGGCAATGGCCGGGTAGCGCTCGCGCAACCAAGCCTGGACTAGATCGGTGCGCTGCTCCATCGCTTGCTTGACCGGGCGCTGAGCGGTATAGCCCCAGCGCTTCAGATACTTGCCCACGAGGCGATCGGACAACTGCAGTCCGAATTGTTTCTCCACCAAGGCCTGGATCGCCCGCCGGGTCCACAGCGCGAAAGGCAGGCTCAACTGCTCGGGCACCGCACCCACGATGCGCTGGCGCACCCAGACCTCCTGCGCCATCGTCAGCTTCCGGCAGGCCCCGTAGGGACGACCTCGCGTCTTCTCGATCAACGCCCCGGCACCGTCCGTGCGCGCTTTCCTCAACCACGCCTGCACCGTGCGTACATGGACGCCGGCGATCTTCGCCAATTCCACGCTGCTCATATCCGACTGCTTTTTCAGGCGCAGCACCATCTTGCGCAGCGTCTCGCGCCCTTCAGGACCCAGTTTGCGTGCATCGATCTTTTCCATGCACGCATTATATTGCGGGCAGCTTATTTAAGGGCCGGGTTAATAATCTCCCATGCCACGCCATCCCATCATGTGGCCACCCATCATCGTGTCGCCTGAACAGCAGCCCATCATGCCGGGCCCCCACATGCCGTGCATCGTCGTCATGCCGTTTTGCATCGTTTCCCAGTGCTCCTGCAGTAGCTTCTGCCGCTCCTGCGGGTCGGAGGTCCGGCCGATCTTTTCCATCTGATCCTGCATCCGCTGCATGTTCTCCTGCATTTGCGCCATCTGCTTGTCAAACTCGGCAACATCGGGTGCCTGCTGCATTTGCCCGCCTTGCTCAGGCGGGGGCGCTGTCTGCTGGGCCATCAACGGCGTCACCGAAAAGGCGCTCGCCACCAGAGCTGCGATCAAAGTCGTCCTCTTCATTTCACCCTCTCCTTGATTGCCGAAGAATCGTCCTCGGATGACGTCGTTCCTAGCGCCTCAATAAACGGAGCCCGTTCGCCACCACGATCAAGCTTGCCCCCACGTCTGCGAAGACTGCCATCCACATTGTGGCTTGCCCGGTAACCGTGAGCAGCAGAAACACCGCCTTGATGCCAAGGGCCACTACGATGTTTTGTATTAGCACATGGGACGTAGCACGCGATAGGCGCACGAACGCGGGGATCTTGCGTAAATCGTCGTCCATCAGTGCCACATCCGCCGTCTCGAGCGCAGTGTCCGTGCCGGCAGCCCCCATCGCGAAGCCGATGTCCGCGCGAGCCAGCGCGGGCGCATCGTTGATGCCGTCGCCCACCATGCCGACCCGGCCGCCCTCCTGCCGCTTCAGCAGCGACTCGATCGCCCCGAGCTTGTCTTCGGGCAAGAGGTTACCCCTGGCCTCGTCGATTCCCACCTCACGGGCGATGGCTTCGGCGGTGTGCGCGTTGTCGCCAGTCAGCATCAACGTTTTCACGCCCAGCGCGTGCAGTTCTGCGATCGCCTGACGGCTCGTCTCACGCAGAGTATCGGCAACGGCGAAGAGCGCCAGCACCCCGCGTGGGTCTGCCAGGAGCACGGCCGTCTTGCCCTCCCGCTCATATTTCTCAAGCGCTTCCTCGATGGCGGGGGCGCACAATCCGAGCTCCTCGATCAGGCGATGATTGCCGAGCTGATAGACCTCTCCGTCAATGCGGCCGCGCACGCCACGGCCCGGAATCGCGGCGAACTCGAGTACCTCGCGTAGCGGCCATTCCTGACCGTCCACAGAACGGGCGACCGCAAGCGAGACCGGGTGGTCGGAGCGCACGGCCAAGCTTGCCGCGAGGACATATGCCTCGCTCGCATCGCCCCTCAGCGTCATGAAATCTGTCCGGACTGGCTTTCCCCAGGTGATCGTGCCGGTCTTATCCAGGGCCAGCGTAGTGAGCTTTCGACCCTCCTCCAGATAAGCCCCGCCCTTTATGAGAATCCCCTTGCGTGCCGCCGCAGCGAGTCCGCTGACGATGGTCACCGGCGTCGAGATCACCAGTGCGCACGGGCAGGCGATCACCAGCAGCACCAAAGCCTTGTAGATCCAATCCATCCATGTTCCGCCAAGCATCAGCGGCGGGACGATCGCCACCAGCAGCGCCACGGCAAACACGACCGGGGTGTAGATCTGGGCGAATCGATCGACAAAGCGCTGGGTTGGGGCGCGGCTACCTTGGGCGGACTCGACCGCATGGATGATGCGCGCCAAGGTGGAATGGTTCGCCTCGGCCGTGACGCGATATTCGAATGACCCCGCCGCGTTGATCGTGCCCGCGAAAACGATGTCGCCCTCGGCCTTGTCCACCGGCAGGCTCTCGCCAGTAATGGGCGCCTGGTTGACGGTCGAACGCCCGCTGGTCACCACCCCATCGAGCGCGATCCGCTCACCAGGACGCACGCGCACCACAGCATCAAGGAGGACGGCCCCAGCCGGTATGGGCACCCAGCTTCCATCGGCCTGGCGCACGGTCGCGGTGTCAGGCGCGAGTTCCATCAGCCCCCGAATCGCATTGCGTGCCCGGTCGAGCGACTTCGCCTCGATCGCCTCGGCCAGCGTGAAGAGGAACATCACCATTGCCGCTTCCGGCCAGTGTCCGATAAGCATCGCTCCGGTCACGGCAATCGACATGAGGGCATTGATGTTGAGATTAAGATGCCGGAGCGCGATCCAGCCTTTCTTATAGGTCGCCAGGCCGCCGCTCACGATCGACACCAGCGCAAGCGCAAGAACGATCCAGTGGTCGCTACCGTTGAGCCAGGACATAGCCTCGGCCAATGTCGCCGTCGCACCAGCCAGCGCCATCGGCCACCACCGCCCCGTTGGTGTGGATTCGGCCTGGGCGGCGGCGTTTTCCTTGCCATCGCCATGGACCGTTCCCTCAAGACCAATCGATTCCAGGGCGGAGAGGACCGCATCCAACGCTCCCGCGTGATGCGTGACGGTCAGCCGCCGCTGGACGAGATTGAAATCCAGCGCAGCCACTCCGGCCAAGCCCGAGAGCGTGCTCCGGATCAATGCCTCCTCAGTCGGGCAGTCCATTCCAGCAATATTGAGTGTGGTGTGCAGCACGGGCGAACCCGTCACGCTCGGTTGCTCAGGCTCCGTCAAAGGGAGGACAGATCCATCGGCACGCCAGAGCGCCTCCCGCGCGGGAAGCGCTGCCGCAGGGGCACCCTTGGCTGACGAGAGGGCCTGCGGTTGCGACCGCTTGGCGCATCCGCAACTGCCGCCACTACGTTCGTTCATGTTCGACTCCTTGCTTCACGACACGCAGCCATTGAACAATCTGTAGTCGCTACAGAGTCAAGCGTTTAGAATCGAGCAATCATTTGCATGTACACCACGTGAGGCGGCGCAACATGAAAATCGGCGAATTGGCGCGTGTCACGAGCACCCAGGTCGAGACAGTTCGTTACTACGAGCGTGAAGGCTTGCTGCCAACCCCTGCGCGTACCGATGGCAATTTCCGCATCTACGAGGGTATCCACGTCGAACGTTTGTCGTTCATCCGCCATTGCCGATCATTGGACATGACGCTCGATGAGATCCGCGTCCTGCTGCGCTTCAAGGACGCACCGGCAGAAAACTGCGAGGACGTGAATACCCTGCTCGAGAAGCACATCGGCCACGTTGCCGCCCGCATCCGGGAGCTTCGCGGGCTGGAGCGACAACTGAAGGGCCTGCGCGCGCAGTGCAACGAAGCCGGCGACGCAGCCCACTGCGGCATCCTGAACGAGTTGTCACAGCTTCCACGCCATGAGGCCCAGAACGAAGCGATGCACGTGCGCGGCGCCCATCGCGGTCCCTGCGCCCCTCATCCAGAACACTGATCTCGGGCCTCGACCAGGGGACGATAAGGACCAATGGTCGCCAGACGCTGCGCCCTGCGAGTGAGCGCACCCCGTCGAATGGCCACCCCGTAACGGTTACAATCTGTGCCCAATGCGCCGATGGCTTGCTGTTCTTCTCATGCTCATCACGCCCCTCCAGCTCGCCTGGGCGGGCGTGAGCGTCTATTGCCAGCATGAGTCCGGCGCCACGACGCCCCACCTTGGGCATCATCAACACGGCCACCAAGGCGACGAATCACCCGGTGAGCCGGGTCCGACGCTCCACCCGGACTGCGGTCTCTGTCAGGTGGCGACCGCCGCCTTGCCCGATGTGTGCTGCCTCGCCACCTATGACTCGAGCCGGATCTTCGCCGATGTGCCGCACGCCCTTGGCAAGTCCGCACCCACGTCCGAGCCCGAACGCCCTAAATGGCGCTGCGCTGCCTGATCGGCAGCATCGTCCCGCACGTCCTTGTGTGACGCACGTGCCGCAGGACTGCGGCCACGTGCAATGTTGGGCATCCGCCTTCGTAAGGGCGGCCCCGCCAAGGCCCCGCAATCTCGATCGCCGCGACAGAGTTCAATTCAATGCATGACAAACAATCACACTGGTGGTGGCTGCTGGCCGCCTGGATCGTCGCGCTCACCGCGACCCTGAGCGCACTTTTCATTGGCGAAGTCATGGGCATGACGCCCTGCGTGCTGTGCTGGTACCAGCGCATCGCCATGTTCCCCCTCGCCCTCATCCTGGGCATGGCCGTGTTCGCTGAGGACCGGCGCGGCGCGGTGTATGCGATGCCGTTCGTGCTCGCTGGCCTTGCCCTGGCGGCCTATCACAGCGCGCTGATTGCGGGCTGGGTGCCGCAGTGGCGGGTGCCCTGCGGTACCGGCCCATCGTGCAGCCAACAGGCCCTGGTCATCCTTGGCGACATCCAGATCCCCTGGCTGTCGTTGGCGGCCTTCCTCACCATCGCCGCCACCCTGACGATCTATCTGAAAAGGACCCGTACATGAACACAAGAAAACTGTTGGCACTTGCTGTGCTGCTGATTCTCGGCCTGGCTTTCTACTTCGGCATGGATGCCTATCGCGACCGCACGCAGGCCGATCAGGACGCCCGCGTCGACGTGGGGAAAAGCCGCCTTGTAAGAATGCACACCCCGATCATCGGGCCGCAGAACGCGCCGGTCACCATCGTCGAATTCTTCGACCCCGCCTGTGAGACCTGCCGCGCCTTCTATCCGATCGTCAAGCAGATCATGGCCCAGCATCCGGGCAAGGTTCGACTTGCGCTGCGCTATGCGCCCTTCCACCACGGCTCGGACCAGGTCGTGAAACTCATGGAAGCAGCGCGCAAGCAGGGGCTTTACACCCCGGTGCTTGAAGCGCTGCTGGCCGCCCAACCGGAGTGGGCCGACCATGCGGCGCCCAACATCGGCACTGCCTTCGAAACAGCGGCGCGCGCCGGTCTGGACATGGGTCGTGCCCGGCAGGATATGGAGACGCCCGAGATTCAGGCGGTGCTCGCGCAGGACATCGAGGACCTTACCGCGCTGCAGGTCAGCAGGACGCCGACCTTCTTCGTCAATGGACGCAGCCTGCCCAGTTTCGGCCCGGAGCAACTCGCGCGTCTGGTGGCGGAGGAAGTGGCCAAGGTACAGCCTTGATCGAATTCTTCAAGCTCGCCGGCCTGTTCGCCTTGACGGCCGTGGCCGAGATCGTCGGCTGCTATCTCCCCTGGCTGGTGTTGAAGCAGGACCGAAGTGCCTGGCTGCTCGTGCCCGCAGCGCTGTCGCTGGCCGCCTTCGCCTGGCTGCTCACGCTGCACCCGACGGCGGCCGGTCGAACCTATGCCGCCTACGGCGGCATGTACATCGCGGTCGCGCTGCTATGGTTGCGCATCATCGATGGCATTGCACTGACCCGCTGGGATATCGCGGGCGCCGGCGTCGCGCTTGTTGGCATGGCCATCATTGCACTGCAGCCCGCTGCCTCTCCTTGAGAGGAGGCTCGCTGTTTCTGACCGAGGTTCCCCAGGCGGATACCATCGGCCAGTGGCCCTCGTTCGGCCATTCGGCAGACCTGTCGCTCGAACGGCGGCTTCGCTTGGGAAGGAGTCATGGCGCCTTCGTTTCGGCGACCGTCGGGTCTGGGTCG
>ERZ761603.1547-NODE-1547-length-17073-cov-19.914796_pt1 | contig 17073 bp, 21 predicted proteins | sample MGYA00511879_ERZ761603 | MGnify/ENA primary metagenome ERZ761603 (study PRJEB28899, sample SAMN02850040) | bioreactor sludge metagenome | biome: EBPR Sludge; feature: EBPR Bioreactor; material: flocular biomat | place: Australia: Thorneside Wastwater Treatment... | reverse complement strand
GCACCGCCGCCGGCCCCGCCACCGCCGCCGTGGGGGTTGGGGCTGGCACCGAAGCCTCCGCCGCCGCCCGCTCCCCAGGCCTCAACGTAGAGCCGCGTAACGCCCGCTGGCACCGTCCAGAGGTACGTCCCCGCCGTCTGCCAGGAGGCGAGCCCCTCGGCCACCGGCGTGATCGGGAGGTTGGCGATGGGCACCTTGGCCGCGGCGTCGAGCGGCGCCACTCCGCTCGCCTGGCCGCGGCCGTCGATGACGTTGCCCAGGTCGGTCATGGCGTTGAAGATGTCAACGCGTGCCAGCGAGGGGTTGTCGCTCGGGCTGTCGACGTTAGCGGTCGAGAAGGTCGGGATGGAAGGCCAGGCCATGAGGGAGACTCCAAGAAAGAAAACCGCGAGTCAGGCCGCTGGGCCTGGTCGCGGTTGTGTGTGTCACGGGTGTGGGCCGAAGATCGGCAACGGACGGCCGGAGAGAGATTCGGTCACGCGGCCCAGGGCATCGACGACGCGGGTCAGGGCTTCGGCCTGGGCCTGCATCGCCGCGGCCTGAGCGGTGATGACGCTCGAGGCTGAGGAGTCGAGGCCCTCGATCTGCACGTCCTTGATCACCTGCCCGGTGGGGTCGGTCACGCGGACGCCGATCTTCTGGGCCTTGATGTCCTTCGGGCTCTCGTACGTGCCGGACGTGAGATCGAGTTTGGTGGTCGGCGGGTGCGTGAAGGCACACCCGCCCAAGAGCAGGCCCGCCAACGCGACGATTGAGAAGGAACGCATGGTGTGTCCTCCTGGATCAGGCCGTGCGATCACGGACGTCGCCGAACTCGAAGGTCACGGAAACGGCACCGCTCTCGAACACCTCCACCTCGAAGGTGCCGACGAGTTCACGCGTGCCGTCGCCAATCTCGGCGTCAGCGGTGACGGTGACGAACGTCGAGCCAACCGGCCCGCGGCTGCGGACCACGGCAGAGAGTCCGTCGGGCGCGACCTCGACCGCAACGAGCGTCTCGTCGTTGACCTCCCAGACAGGCGGGCCGTCAACGCTGACGGTGCGACCGTTGGCGTCGAGATACCGCACGGTGACGGGGACTTCCTGCAGGTTGCTGATACGGGTGTCGGCGGGCATGGGGAGCTCCAATGGTGATGACAACGGTGACCGTCGGCGGCGAACATCGCCGCCGGAACAGACGCCTCAGCGCCGCCGCGAACCAATCGAGGATTGAACGGGGACGAAGCATCGGCACGGTGCATACTTCCCGCGCCACACAAGCATGTCTATCACGCCGTAGCGAAATCTATCCCCCGATGACACGCCCTCCGGATGCCCCGCCTCCAGACCCGTCGTCGATTGCGGTCACCCAGAGCCAGATCTTGGCGATTCTGTCAGATTTTTCCGTCCAACTTCCCCCAGATGATCGTTCTGTCCAGTAGCAGTAGAGCCCTCCCGGCATCCCGTCTGCACCTGCGGATGTCCCGAGATCCATCTGGCGAAGGGTCAAACTGGTCGACGTTGTGGGCTTGATCACCATCCTGTACCAGGTACCAGTCGAGAGCGTGACATCCGACGCAAACCTCAGGATAGTGTTCGCCACACCTGTCTGTTGTCTCACGTCCTTATCTAGATTCGTAGATGCGAGTTTCGTAGTCCCATCAGCATCATACAGAATGGCTTCGTAGTCGCCATCGCCGTCCACCGCGACGAACAGCCCCCCAGCTTTGCACGGTGCCGGCACCTGGAAGTAGTTACCCTGCTCCCGCACGGCTGTCGTGTTGTTGATCGACGTGCTGCTGTTGTTGACCGCTGGGATCGCACCGATCACGAGCACGACCTGATCGGCATCATCCAGTACTTCGAAACATCCCCACGAGACGAGTTTGGCCCACGATGTGGTGTAGTGATCGCTGTAGTTGGCGTTGTGCACCGCTTGCCCCGTGGCCGAGTCCATGAGGTTGATCACGCCAGACGTGTACGTAGAAAAGTCGAAGACGACGAAGACCGAATCCCCGGCCGCGACCGATCGCTTACCGCCAGAGTCGGTGCCGTCAGTCGTTAGAAGGCCTGTCAGCTTCCAGGTGTTGGCGTCTCCGCCGCTCACAGAGACGGAGCGGTACTGGTCCACTCCTCCGTCTGGATCGCCCGTAGCGGTATCAACGTCTTGGATGGAGACGCGGAGCGTATCTCCCGTGGGCACGGACCCCAGGCGAAATCTGATCTTACCGATCGTGGTGGATGTGGTGAACGTGACCAGTGACGCGAACTTCTCTCCGGCCGCGTCGAGCAGCCGAGCAGTGTTGTTCGAACACTCCCAGACACGCTCAGGCCATATGAAGCCACCCTTGATCGGTGTCAATGCCATCAGAGTCACTCCATGTAGGTGGCGGCCTGGATGCGGTTGCGAATTTGGACGAGGGTGTCAGTTGGGTTGGCTCGAATGATGCTGGCGACCTGGCGGATGATGAAGGCTCGCGCATCGGTGTCGTCGACCACTTCTCGCATTTCCTGCAATGTCACACGGAAATCACGGGTCCTCCCGTCAGCGAGTGTGATTGTGCCGTGGATGTGGTTTCCGCCGCTGCAGACAGTGATATTCGAGATCGTTGCCATCGTAGATTACACCTTCGATTTGAAACCGATCATACTGCAGAACACCGTGGCCGCGGCCGCCGATGGATCGAAGTTCCAGGCTGTAGCAGCCGATCCTGGGATCGGCACAGGGGGATTGAAGACGCATCCGCCATGCGCCGGCAGTGGCAACGTGAGCTTGACGGTTGTACCGTCTTTGATCTCCACGTAGATATCGGAAGCGCTGGTATTCGTGAGACAGATTGAGGTGATGTAGTGCCTGATCCCTGCTGCTCCAGCAGCGACGCATTGTGTCGATGTGCCGTCGGAATTGTTCGCGTTGCCAGTTACGATGTCCTCGAGGGGGGCATGCGGTCTGACGATTTGCGCCCCATCCACGCCGGCGTACCCATGTGTCCGATCCGCGTTGGCCACGAGTGTGATGCCTGCCAGTGTGGTCGTGGCCCGAAATCCAACTTTGATGGGCTCTCCCGCATCAGCCGCGTCGTGATCTGTATCGCCAGACACGCTCGCCCCATCACCTGCCGAGTTGGTCATCGCGGGGGCGATGACGCTGGCGAACAATCTCCCCGTGGAGTCTGTTGACAGCGGCACGTAGTCGCCATCACTCCCACAGAGTGAGACTCCCGCATCGTTCCGAACAGCCAACGCCATCGTTCCGACATGGCCAGAAGAGTGGACGGAGTCTTCTGCGTACTGCGTCCCACCGCCGCCGCCCGTCACACGGAGGGCGCCGCTGGAGTCCGTTGACAGCGGCACGTAGTCGCCATCACTCCCACAGAGTGAGACTCCCGCATCGTTCCGAACAGCCAACGCCATCGTTCCGACATCGCCGGAGGTGTGTGCCGTGTCCTCTGCCTTACCCAGGTTGAGCGCTCCCACGCCCGGCTCGATCGCCGGCAGCGAGCCGGTGATGATGACGTTCCACGTGCCTGATTGAGTCGCGGCGACTGTGCCGGCCACCGCGTCGATACGGTGATGCGTGACGTGGTCGGAACCGTCGAGCGTTGTCTTGAGCGTTTTTGCCGCCCCGTTGCCGTCGAGTATGTTGAGAGCCATCTAGTACTCCTTACGTCACGCCGATGAGCCCCGAGTTGTCCGAGGCGTTGAACATGAGCCTACCCGCCCGCACGGTTGCGGACGACCCATCCGCGCTTCGGAGGCCGCGGACGATCGCGTCGATCGTCGCGTCTGCCGGCGCGCCGCCGGGACCGAAGAGCCGGACCCGCGGGCCTGGCGACGTGAACTTGTTCACGAGTTCCCAGGTCCACCCCGCGCCCATGCCGTTGAACGAGATCGACACTGTCCGCACCGCGGCGAAGAGGCCGGACGAGATGGGCAGCGCCACATCGCCCGCGCCATGCCGGAGCTCCGGGATCAATGCCGCCGTCTCCAGGTCTTGGATTTCCTGGACGATCGTCTCTGCCCTGAGCAGGAACACCAGCTCGCGGATGATGGGGATCGTCGCCCCGTTGCCGATCGAGACCGTCACGCGGAACCGGGCGTACCTCGCCCGCACCGTTCGGCTGGCGAAAAGAGCCAGGTCGCTCCACCCCGCCCACACCGTGCCATCAACCGAGTAGTCGAATTCGACGGTGCGGACGCCATCGGAGACGGCGTACACCGCCGGCTCGAAGTCAAACAGGAACCCGGCATCGATGGTCGGGTGCTCGTACACGATCGGCGTGGTGGGGTCGAGCGTCCAGGACCACCACTGCGCCCAGGTCGAGACGCTGTACGGGAAGGCGAGCGTGTCCCACCGCTCCCGTCCCGCGGCGACCAGCGTGCGGTCATTGCTCACGTAACAGCCGGTCTTGGTGCCGGGCCATCCATCGGCTTTGGCATCGACGGAGACCGCGACGCCTTCCTGCCGCGGCGATCCCAGCGTTCGGTCGATCAGGACCGCGTTGCGGGACTCGTTGCCCGAGGTGTCCACCATCTTGATCCCAAAGGTCCACACCCCAGCCGGCGGGACGTTCATCTCCATCGGCGAGGCGCCCTCGAGCGTGCCGTCATGGAGCGGGGAGAGTTGGTCCCAGGAGCGACCTTCGGCGCCGGGGCCGTACCTGATCTTGACGCCGGCGATGTCGGGGGGAATCTCGCCCAGCACCCAGGAGTACCGCCGTGTGCCGTCCGCCAGTCTGACCACGTCGAACGACACCACGTCCGGCGGCGGCCCGACCTTGCCAATGACGGTGTGCTCGGCCTGCACCCAGACCGAGGCCAGTCCCGTGGCGGTCACGGTGCGGAGGCGAATCTGGTAGGTGATGCCCTCCTCAACTCGCTCGACCGAGACCTGGTTGTCATCGATCGGCACCAAGGGCAGGTGGATCCACGGCCCCTCGCCCTCGGCGCCCGGCTCCGGGATCGGACGGATGCGGACCTGGGCCGCGTTGGGGATCGGCCGCGTCCCGCTGGGCCTGCGGAGCGTGATGAGCATCCGCGGGCGGAGCGAGCCGTCCGCGTCCCGGATCATCACGAAGTCATCGGAGCGGATGCTCTCGATGATCGGGGCGTCCGGCCGGTTCTCCCAGGCGGGCGGGAGCGAGATGCCCGGATCAAAGGGCGGAATCGGTCCCTGGTCCGCCTCGTGGACCGCAGGGGCATGATCGACCAGCGTGAGCCTCGCGCCCAGGTCCTTGTCGATGTCGATGCTCTTGACCAGGAGTTCTCGTGTCTCCTGTCCGAGCCGGCCGAACATCCACAAATCGCTGACCTTCGGCCGCGGGTCGTTCGGACTGACCGGCCCCTGGAGCGTGACCTGGGTGGAGTGGCCGGCCTGTGTCGTCACCGAGCGGAGCCAGCTGGTCCCGTCCTCGAGGCGGACCCGGATGACGTACGTCTCGCCGGCGTCCATCGTCACCTGATCGTCGAGGTTCAACCCGACCAGGTTGTTGTCGGTGTCGGTGATCAGGCCGGTGACTCGTCCGAAGGAATGGCCCCACAGGGGCACATCATGCGTGACCAGGACCAGGTCACCCCGCGTGCAGGCGAGGTGCTCGATGTCGGTGCTGAGCTCGTACACCTCGGGGCGGAGCTTGGCGACCGCGATCATGTACCGCCCGTGCTTCCAGACCTGATCGGCCCCCGTCACGCCGAAAAGTTCCAACGTCTCGAACTTCGTGGAGTTGGTCTCGTCGCGGCCATCGTCGTAGACCGTGCGCTCGTCTTGCTGATACCCGCCGTCCTTGTTGAGGAAGCGGATTCGCAGGGCATGGGGCAGGTCGGGGAAGGCCTTGCGGCCCTTGAACGACGAGGAGTTGCGGGGCGTGAAGTGCTGGACGGGCACGCTCTGCCGCTTGTCGCGGACGATCGAGTACCGGCCATCCCGCATCCCGAACGTGGCGCGGCCCGTCGCGGCCACGTCGGAGAGTCGCTCCCAGACGGTGCCTGCAAAGTCAATGACCGCGTCGAATCGGAAACCCGCGGCGGTATTGGCCTCGTGCCAGGCCTGGAGCTCGGCCAGGTCGAGCCGGTCATCGGCAACGGGACGGGCGTTGGCAGGCCCCTGGAGGACCGCCCGGTAGCAGCTGGCCGGGTTGGAGGTCGCCCGCTCGATCCACTGCCCCGCCGCGGTGTCCCAATCCGGCAGGATCGAGCGGGCCAGGCAGTTGAACTGGTCCACCACGCCGTTGAGCTGGTCCGTAGCCTTGATCCGCAGCGCCACCCTCGCCAGCCCCGCGAGCTTGACCGGGTCCTCATGGCGGATGGTCCGCAGGGCGGTCCAGTACGCCTTGTCCAAAATGCGATCGCTCGTGGTGTCGGCGGTGATCCGGCGGACGCGAATGTCGTACTGACCGGGCGTGACCGCCCAGGCCAGCGACTTGCGAATTTGCTCGGGTCGGTCGGCGGTGACGACGATCGAATGGAAGTACCTGTCCGTGCGGAACCAGCGGTACCGGCTCTTGCTCGAATCCTCGCCGGACGTGCGGTAGATGCGGTTGGCCGGGATGATCTCCCAGACTCCGCCGGGCGGTTGCCACCCAAGGGCAACCGCTCCGCCGGATGATCGAGACTCGACGCGGAGTCGAAAGGAGTGGAAGCCGCGGGCAAGCCGCTTGACCGCGCTGTGAGGCTCGAAATCCGGCGTTCCGCCGCCGGCCGTCGTGTGCGTGCCGTACCAGGTGGCGATGACCTTGTCGTTGATGACCAGTTCGCCGGCATCCGAGCAGTCGATCCCGAGCCTGTAGTCGCCAGCCTCTGAAATCCGCAGGTAGCCCCTCGCTTCCCAGGACCAGCCCCCCTCGGCCGGCAGGTACGAGGGACGGGCATCGGGGAACCCCGCGCCCCAGGCGATGCGGCCGTTGTGGTTGCCATAGCCGCCGAGCCGGACCTCGGGCCGACGGAACATGAACGCCAGCCCGCCCGCGAAGTCCGGGGATGCCTGGTTGATGCGTGTCCAGGCCCCGCTCCCCGCCGTGGCGTACTCCACCTCGAGCCCGACGGTGCGGGTGCGGCGATCGCCGCCGCCGCCGTACTCGATTACGCCCTGGGGGAACGTGATGTCGATCGAGAGTTCGTCGGCATCGGCCTCACTGGTCCTGGTCTGCCATCCCGAGGCCTGCTCGATCAGCACCGCGGCGGCGTCCTCGAGGACCACGCCGGGGTAGATCGTGAGGGGGTCCTCGGTAGGCCGTCCCTCGCGGATTTCGACCTCGACGCCGTCGTACTCGTCCAGCGGAGTCTCGGCGATCTTGAGGTCGGATACTTCAAGCGGCCCATACCCGAGCACAAACAGCAACCGGAGGTACTGGTCGTCGCCGACGATCTCGGTGTAGGGCTTGGCGGCGTACAGGGGTGCCAGGCGGTGCTCGCCGAGCACGACCGGGACCACGCCGAATGGCCGCATCTCATTCCTGGCGCCGGTGATAGTCGGGCTGGCCTGGTCGCTTCCGTTGTCGGAAAGGCGCGGGCGAGGCGGCGGGATGAGTGCATTGATCGCCAGCGTGCCGGCGATGGTGACAGCGGCTGCGACAACGCCCTGCCCGATTGCTGACGTGCCGAAGGCTCCGGCGGCTCCGAACGATGCGCCCCCCGTCCATACCGCCAGGGCGACCACCGCGATCGACAGGATGATCCGCAGGGGCGTCTTGTTGTCGCCGGCGGGCACCGCCGCGACCGTCACCATGCGCCCGGCCTTGGGCCGGACCCGATCCCAGTGCTCGCGGCGAATCTCCTGGTCGCCGATCCAGATCCGCAGGAACGGCGAGGGCGGCACTGCCGCCGCCGCGAGCATGTCTGCGATGGTCCCGCCGGCGGGGAGCGTGACCTGGAGGACCGCGGGCTTGAGCGGGGAGACTCGGCCCGCCATCCGCACCGGGCCGGCGAACCGATAGACCCCCTGCGACCGCGGCGACCAGATGCCGTCATCGCACCGCTCGATACACGAGTCGCTCCCGCGGCGAGCGTGGAGCATCCTGCCGCGGGCGATCGCCATGCCGACGTGCCACAGGTCGCCGGCGCCGGCACGGAAGAGCATCGCGTCCCCGATCTCCACCCCCACGCCCGCCGCGGGCATTGGATGCCCCACGACGGGCCGCCAGTTGCCACCCCCCGACAACTCCGCCTCCAGCACCGCGGCGACGCCTGGGCGGTCCTGCGTGCCGCTGTAGCCATCGTGGTGACTCGGGAGGTAGATGCCGTACCGCTCGGCGTACACCAGGCGGAGCAGGCCCCAGCAGTCCAGACCGGCGCGGTCGCGGCCGTTCTCGACGAACGGCAGGCCGATGTACCGGGCCGCCCAGGCGGGGATGTCGTCGGTCAGTCGCATCAGAAGAGGCCAGGGAACCGGGCTGGTGTGAACGCATCGGCGGGGTACGGCTCGTTGAGCACGTCCTCAAACCTCAGCGTGCCTTCCACGATCGCCGCGTCATACGACACATCGCGGAGCGTGAAGCGGTATGGCCCGGCCTCGATCGTGTCCGGGCTGCTCGCCAAGATGACCGACAGGTCCACCGTCATCGCCTCGCCCGCCAGACTTCGGACGGCCTGGACAATCTGGCGGTCGGCGTTGGCGATCCGCAGGCTGACAGTCGGCGGGGCCTCATCACTTTCGGGTGGCAGCGCGAGCTCGAAGGGAAACCGCACGAAGGTGACGCCCCCGCTCACCACATCCTCGTTGTTGTTCACAACTCGGATCGGCTCGGCGAGCGAGGGGTGGCTGATCGTGAGCAGCAACAGGAACACCTCGCCCGTTTCCTGGGCGTAGAGCGCTCGGCGTGCGGTGCTGGATAGCGCGCGGGGCATCGGTCAGAATGGGCATCAGCCCAGTTCAACCTCCATCCAGGCCCGACAGGTCTTGCCGCTCGCGCCATAGACGCGAAGGCCGATCTGCTCCGCGGGGCCGAGGTCAATCCCGGAAAGCGTTTCGAAGGGGCCGGTCGGGGCCATCCGGTGCGGGCGGAGGACGCGGGTGCTGGCATCGCTTCCCGGTTCCGCCGAGTAGTTCTGGAACGCCGAGCCGAGGGAGGTGGTCAGCCCGGACACCGCGGCGATCTCGGTGGAGATGTCCGTCGCCGTGCCGGCCGACGAGGGCTTCTTCTGGAAGTCGATGGTGGCGCGGGCATCGGTGCTGCTCGTGCCGTCGAATGAGACGCCGTAGCGCAGGACGCGGGCCGCCACGCCGGTGGGCGCCTTGTACCCGAGGACCGTCTTGGGCGAGGCCGCTCCGCAGGCGATGTCGGTGTTGGTTGAGACGATGATCTTGGTTCCCATGCTGTCTGCTCCTGTGTGGTGTGGTGGATGGTGTGAGTCGGGGTCAGAACGAGCCGATGCCGCTGCCACCGATGACGCCGGCGTCTGAGATTGAGGTGGAAGTGCCGCTGGTGTCCGCGTCAACCCCGACGATCGCCATTGCCAGACCCTCCTCCTCGGGGTGGGGATCGCCGACGAAGACGAGAGGCGAGTCGTCAGGCTCGGGGGTGATGCCGTCGGGCTCATCGAAGTACATCACCGCGAACGGCTGGAGTTCCTGCTCTGTTCGAGCGTTCGCGCCGGGGGCCGGTTCCTCGAACATGATCCACGGCGGATCATCGGGCGCGGGCGGCGGCGGGATCGGCGGCGTGACCACCAGCGTGCCCGGCATCGCCTCCAGCTGGAACGTCGCCGACCAGATCTCCGTGCCGGCCTGCCGCGGGGCGCTGGGCGTGAACGTCGGCGGGGCGATGAAGCGGTAGTCCACCTGCTGGCCCGTCTCATGGTGCTTCCACTCGAACGCGACGGCGCCGGCCTGTACGGTGTCCCGAAAGAACGTCTTGAGCGTGGCGACCTGGGCGCGGGTCAGGCGAAGCTCGATCTCGCATGTCTCGATCGCGGCCGTGGCGCGACGGCGTACCTTCGCCGGCCCCACGTCCATCGACGTGCGGACGGTTCGGTCCTGATCGACCTGGCTGTATCTGGCGACCTGGGGGGCTTGCGGCAGCCCGGCAGGCCAGATGACTTCCGCCATTGGTTCTCACTCGCTCGCCTGTCCACGGCAGCTTGCCGCGATACTACCCGTGTGGATGATCGAAAAAATCGGCGCGGATTCTTGCCGATAGACTTGACAACGCATCATAGCCGTGTCATAATCATGTCATGGCAACCGTGATCATCACCCCAGAGGCCCGCGAGCAGTTCATGTCGCTCCCCGAGCGGATCCAGGAACGGGTCGCCGAAGTGTTCGTGCGGCTTGGGAAGTGGCCGGAAGTCAGCGGAGCCAAGCCGCTGAGCGGCAATCTGGCGGGTCAGTACCGCATCCGCACCGGCGATTACCGGGTCCAGTTTTCGGTCAAGACCACGGTCATCGGCGCGGGCAAGGAAAAGAAGGTTGACCACACGGTGACGGTGGTGAAGGTGGGGCACCGGGACGGGTTCTACGAGTGAGGCCCCGCGGGGCCGGAAAGGAACAGCATGTTCAGGACACAGACGATCGACATTGAAGGGACGCGGCTTGTGGTCATGACCGAGCGAGACTACAACGACCTCGCCAAGGCGGCGGGGCGGGCATCTGATGACGACGGCCTGCCGGCTTTCCCTGCCGCCGACAAGGACGGCAACATGCCCGCGGTTGAGTTCGCACGGGTTTCGATCGCCCGCGACATCATCCGGCAGCGCCGGGAACTGGGACTCTCCCAGCAGGACCTCGCCGACCTCGCCGGCGTCCGCCAGGAGACGATCTCCCGCATCGAGACGGGCAAGCACTCCGCTGGCGTGCCCACCATCGACAAGCTCGCCAGGGCGTTCAAGAAGGCGGGGAGGAAACGGTGATGAGGCGGTTCTGCTGGCCGTCGCGGTAAACTACTCGCCGACCGCCCAACCCAGAGATCGCATCGCGGTGTGGAGGAATCGGATTTCCTCCAGCTCTCTCTCCGTCACGAAGCCATCGTCGAGGACCGCACCGAGGCAGCGGTGATAGACGGACGCGTGGACGAAGCGTGTGTCGTCGTCCGTGAGGCCGTTCTTGACCTTGAACTCCTTGAGGGAGACCGCTTCCGCGGGATCGATCCAACCGTCGGCGAGGGCGTCGGCAACAATGTCTCGATATAACTTGCGGCTCTCGGTCCAATGCTCCGACTCCGAGACCTTCGTGTCGACTTCCCCCGTCGGCAACTTGATCGGACGACGCGGCTTGAAGGTGATCCCGGTGGGGTCGGCTCCTTCAAGTTTGTGGCTCATGAAGAACCGCCAGCCGCTCTCGCCGGTGTCCTCCCCGTGTTGGAGTTGGAAGCACCGGATCATCAGATCCTGCTTGCCTTGCACGAAAGCGTACGGCTCTACAAGCCGAGGCTTGACGGTGCCCTTGGAAATGCCCTTGCGGTAGTAGATCACGGCCAACCTGGACTGGCGTGCCATTTCCACGATCGTGTCCATGTGCTCATTCATAGCGAGGATTCCCTTCTTGGGATCCATCCCATGAATGAGGCCCGGAGTCCTTCCGGGGCCGTTGACCTCTGCGACTCACTGCTATCGGCGGGTGACGACCGCCTGTGTGACCTTCCCGTCCTCAACCTTCACTTTCGCATGGGCGATCCCTCCCTCGCGGGCGGTGATGTACCCTTGGGGGACTTCCCAGTTAATCGTACACCAGATGTAGTACTCTCCAGCTGGAAGGCCTGTGAAACTGAACCTGCCATCAGCATCTCCGACTTGCACTTTTGTGAACTGCTTTGTCGGCGCATCCGTCGGTTCGAGCACTGTGTACCCAACGATCCATCGTTCGTAGAGTTCTGTAGTGAGCGAAGTCACCGGCACCAGGTAGACGTCGCGTCCAGCGCCTACGACGACTCCGCCATTGCGTTGCACCAAGAACGCCTGCCCCTGTATACCCCCATTCCCTTGCCGCTCATACGGCACGTATTCGGCGGCGTTGAACACGGCCTTCCGGGGCTGCGGTTTCGACGCAGGGTGGCAGGCTGTCAATGTCGCCGCCGCAACAAGCGCCACGATCTGGGAGATGCAACCCATGCCACAGGATACACCGTCACCGGGGCCGCCGGGAGGTGGTCAGGGGGCCGAGAACGAGTGGGGTCAGCGAGCCGTCGGGCGGCGTCCGACACCGAAATTTGATCCCATCGCCCGGTCGAATGAGCCGTCACCGAGCATTCGGTTGACGGTGTCGCGGACGATGACCTCGATGAGTTCGCGGCCGTCGGGGCCTCGGGATCGTTTCGCCTGGACCGGCTCGCCGCCCTGCCGCTGGTCAATGATGTTCACGACCGTGCCGCCTCCGATGGCCTTGACGCCGAGGTCACTCCCGACCCGGGTAAGCGGCATGATCGCTTCGGGCCCGGCCTCCCCCATCAGACCAATCCGCCCTCCAGCAGCTCCGAACAGCGTCGGGCGTCCCACGACACCGCCGCGAGCGAAAAACTGCACACCTCGAACGTACGCGGCCCCGCTGGCATCGCCAAAAGTCGGACCCACACCAGTGTATTGCGACCCAGCCGCGTTGCCGTCTGGGGCCGACGATGGTGTCCCGCTCGCCGGTGCCCCGAACTGCCCACCCGCCCAGTTGCCGATAGCGTCGAAAATGGGCTTGAAGGCCCAGAATTGCACCGCCATCGAGATCAGCATCTTGCCCCAGGACTTGGCAAGATCGGCGAACGAGGCCTTGCCCTCCACGGCGAAATCGGCGAACGCGTTGGCCGCGCCCGCCGCGAAGCCCTGGATCGTGTCGCGGAGCTGCGTCCCGAACTCGACCAACCGAATCGACATCGCGGTCGCTGCCGCGGAGATCGACTCCAGGTTCCGCACGACACCTGGCGCGGCATCCGAGACGCCGCGAAGTTCCTTGCCGAACTTCTCGATCGAGTCGATCGCCCAGTCGAACCTGCTGTTGGCGCGGCCCCGTTGACGCGCCATCTCCGCCGCGAAGGCCTCCGTCGCCTTGCCGGCTTCCTCCCAGGTTTCGACGACCGCGGCACCCGCGTCGTACGCGAACTCGCCTACGGCCTTCAGAGCCTTGCCAATGGCCTCAAGTGCCGGCTTGATGATCGAGGCCGCCACGCCCACCATGCTCTCGGCCGCCCTCAGAACCGTGTCTCCCAGGCCCTGCACGATGTTGTTGAGGACGATCTGAGCGAAGCTGCCCAGGCGAACGAAAAACTCCTGAACGCGGGTGGAGACATGAGTCCACACTCCGTTGAGAATCGTGTTCGCGGCCGTGATGAGCAGGTCTATGGCCTTGCCGCGCTGCTCGCCGCTCACGGCCTCACGGACCACGGCGATCAGGTTCACGGAGAACTGAGTGAATCGGCCCATCGTCTCGGCGGTTCGATCCGCCAGTTCGCCCATCATCGGCGCGATCTCGTTGAGGATCATCACGCGGAACCCGAGCCAGGCCTCTCCGATCCGGCCCACGGCGTCGTTGTAGGCCGTGAGGTTCTTCACTTGCGTCTCGGTGAACAGCACGCCCAGGCGGCGGGCTCGGTCGGTCTGATCGGCGAGGTTCTTCATGAAATCCCCGCCGTCCTTGAGCAGCGTCATGAACTCGTCGCCGCCGGCCTTGCCGAAGATCGACGCCGCCAGGTCGAGCTGCCTGGCCTCGTCGCCCGCGGCCTCGAGGGCGGCGGCGATCTCGGGGAGCAGCCGGGCGATCGGGCGGGCCTCGCCGGTGACCTCACGGAGCATGATGCTCACGTCGCCAACCTGCATCAGGCTCCCGCCCTTGTTCAGAATCTGCCCAACGCTCTTCTGGGCTTTGCCCACCATCTTCGCGAGTGTGTCGAACTCGACGCCGGCCTCGCCCGCCGCGAGCCGCAGGCCGGAGAGATCGGCCACGGAGAGGCCCAGCCGCTTGGCGGCCTTGCCCAGCTTGTCCACCGTTTCGGCCGCGTCGTTGAACGATCCCGCGATCTTGATGGCGCCAAATGCCAGTGCCGCACCGGCCATCACCGTCTTCAGGTTGAGGACGGTGGAAGTGATCTTGCTGAGGGTGCCCTGCATCGCGGAAAACCCCCGACCGGCAAGGCGTCCGATCGAGGTGGCGAAGGATGTAGTGCTGGCCGTGGCGTCCTTGACACCTTTGGAAAACTGCCCGATGTTGGCGACGAAGTCTACCTGAACCTTGCCGATGGCGCTCATGTGCTGCCTCCGCGGGAGAGTGCTTCCATTTTCCGTTCTAGTTGATCATCGGTCGGCGGATCAGGCCGGAGCAGTTCAAGACTCGGGAAGAAGTCAGCCGGGCAGAATGGCACCGGCCGAGCCTCACGGTCCCTGTTAATCTCCGCGAGGAGCCAGCACACTTGGCCGGCCCGGAAGTCCCGCCGCCGTTCGCGGGCTTCCCATGCGTCGAGCAGGTCACGGACCTCCGCCGGCGACATCGCCCCGAGCTCCGCGGCGGTGATGCCCAGTTCGACCCTGGCCCATGCTCTCAGGCGGCGGAGGTCTGAGGGGCCGCCGAAGGGTCCGCCGCGGACTCCGCGGTGGTCCCGCCGCCGCTGAGTTGCTTGACCGCCTCGACGAAACCTGGAATCAGTGCGGCAAAGACCTCACGTATCTGACCCATCGGCACTCGCCGCCCAACCTCCGCCACTGGGATGCCCAGGCACCCCGCGACGAACCGCCCCACGCTGGTCACACTGAACCGCTCCGCCGCGGCCTGGGCTTGCTCCGCGGTGGGTTCCTGCCCATCCGGAACGTCGGGCGCATAGCCGGCGAACTCGGAGAGCGTCTGGAGGGCGGTGCGGCCGGTGGCGGCCTCGATTGCCACGAGACGGTTGAAGTCGAAGATGACTGTGTGAGAGGTGTCGGCGATGGTGATGATGGCGCGCGGCGCATCCATGCGAGGCTCCTGTTGGAAGAGGCGACCGGAGAGAAGGGCGGCGTACACGGCGTCGGCGATCAGGGGTTGGCTTCCTTGACGACCTGCCCGGTGATGGACACCGTGCAGTCGTTCACGAGCTTGCCCTTGACCGGGTAGCTGTGGCCGATCCGCTGCACGAACCCCGAGAACGCGAGGCGCTTGGTGCCGCTCGGGAAGACCAGCCGGAAGTTCCGCTTGGTGCTCGATCCCAGGTCGGAGTAGAGCGAGTTCTGGGTTGTGTCGTCCTGGATCATGTGCATCTGGAACGTGACATCGCCGGCCTCGCGAACGCCGACGGCGATCTTCTCACCCCACCCGTTGGGCGAGTCCATGGTGGTCGCGTCCTCGATGATCTGACTCAACTCAGGGCCGTTGATGTCGAGCACTTCCGCGACCGCCACGAACGTGCCCGTCCCATCGTCCCGATAGAGCTTGGCCCCGAAGCCGCCTTTGGCCTGCGTCGCCGTCATAACCGTCTCCTTCAAAGTCCACTTCCGCGGATACTACCCGTGCCCGGCCCGCTACTCGTTGTGCCAGAGGGTGAAATCCATCCGCCACCAGTAGACCTGCAGGTCATCGTCATACCCGTCGTCGTCATCCTCGAGGAAAACGCCGTTGACGTCGACGCCGCCGACTCCGCCCATCACGCCCTTGTAACCGTCGAGGGCAGCGCGGACCTTCTCCGCCAGGTCTTTCGCGGCGATGTGGGTCTTGGCCCACAAGTCCAACTGGAACCGCGGATGAGCCAGACCGCTGCTCCCATCATGCGAGTGCTCGCGTGCCCCCGAGATCCGGTGATACACGATCGTCGGGTAGGTCGGGTTCTGCGGCATCCGCTTCGGATACACCCGTCCGCCAAGGACGCCGGCAAGTCCGGCGTTCTCGGTGAGGTGCCTCGTGATGGCCGTCTCGATCGTCACCGTCGCGCCACCGCCTTGGATCGCATCTTCCCCAACTCAACGACGAGTTCCTTACGGACGATCTGCTCGATGGTGCGGATGGCCTCAGCGCCCTTGGTGTCGAGGGCCGGGCGAAGGAACGGCTGGGGCTTTGCGCCTGGGTGCATCGCGCCGACGGCATTGACCTTCTTTTTCGACCGCTTGAAGACGGTCGTGATGGCGCCCTTGCCCATGTGGTGAGGCTGGGTGCCGTATTCCACCATGTGCGCGTAGGAGCGGACGTTTCGCCCGCCCGCCCCACGAGGCTTGCGGATGAGAACGACAGCCCGATGTTCGACAGGCACGCCGCTTCCGTCGCGGAAGATGCCGCGAGACTCCCACGCGATGGCCTTCCGCAGCAGCCCCCTGGACCAGTACCCCTTCTCGCCGCGATTGATCGCCGGCCCCTTGGCTTTGCCGCGGCGTGATTTGGCCCGCGGCTGAGGGGCACGCACACGCGCCTCCTCTCCGATCACGCGAGCGCCGGCCAGGAGACCGCGGCGAACGACAGCAGTGCCGAGCCGACGGGGCAGCTGCTGGAGCTTGGGGATGACGTCAGACACGTCGATCCTGATGTCGAACTGCCCGGCCACCGTGGTTCGTGTTGCGCCTGCCATCGATCATCCTCCACTCGAAACCTCGCGGGCGTATCCGTTCAGCACCAGGCCGTCCCGCCGCCCCTCGCCCGTCTCACCAACATCCTCGATCTCGTACCGCTCGCCGTCATACACGACCGTCATGGTCGGTTCGATGCCGGGCCGGAACCGAATCGTGAACCGCACCTGCTGCCGGTTGGTCCGCTGCTCGGCCCGGAACTCTTCCTGACCGCTGATCCGCTCGAACTTCGCCCAGACCGTGGCAACATCCGCCCAACCTTCGATCTCCTCGCCGTGGTCGTTCCGCACCGGCACGCGCCGCTGGATCAGGATGCGCCGGTCGAGTTGGCCCGCCTTCATCGCGCCCCCATCTTCTCCACCCGGTCGACTTCCTCAGCCATCTCGCGTCCGATCTGCGGGTTGTTGGGGTAGAAGTGCTCTTTGAGTTCGCCCAGTTTGATCTGCAACCTGGTCACGAACGGGTCAGCGGGAGCGAAGACCTCGAGCATTCGGATGACCGCATAAAAGTCCCCGTTAGTCATTGTGATCGAGCCTGTTGCAGCGTTGTCCATTTGCCATTCTCAGTCGAGCCCGATCAGGTTGGTCGCGGTGGTCCCCGTCGCCAGCACGCGGTTGGCGCGGATCGGCAGCACCGATCCTGCCGCCAGGCCGGTGAACGTGA
>ERZ761603.1546-NODE-1546-length-17076-cov-15.346924_pt1 | contig 17076 bp, 15 predicted proteins | sample MGYA00511879_ERZ761603 | MGnify/ENA primary metagenome ERZ761603 (study PRJEB28899, sample SAMN02850040) | bioreactor sludge metagenome | biome: EBPR Sludge; feature: EBPR Bioreactor; material: flocular biomat | place: Australia: Thorneside Wastwater Treatment... | reverse complement strand
GCCGCCAAGGCCGGCATCCGGCGTGGCGACATCGTCCTGTCGCTCAACGGCCAGGAGCTGCGCGACGTCGAGCAGCTGCGCGCCCTGCTCGACAAGTCCGGCAAGACGGTTGCCCTGCTCATCGAGCGCGACGATGCGAAGATCTTCGTGCCGGTCGACATCGGTTGAGCGGGTCCTGGCACCAGCCGGCTGCAGGTGGCGCGATCACGCCACCTGCAGCGCCGGCCTTTGTTGGAAAGGAAGCCCGCAAATGATCGAAGCCCTGTTCGACCTTCTGGGTACCTTCTATCAAAGTGGCGAACTGGCACAGGCCGAATGGATCGCACGTAGCATCCTGCAGGCGATCCCGGACGATATCGTCTCGCTGCAGTTTCTCGGTCTGCTCTTATACCGGACGGCACGCCGCAGCGAAGCGATGCAGGCCTTCAACGCCGCCGACATCGATACCTCTGCGGCGCCACCAGCAGCTGCAGTGCCCCCCGATCTGCGGGCCTCGGCACAGTGCCTGCGCGCGGCAAGCGGCCACGGTTCGGCACTGGCCGGCGCGTGGTACGACCTCGGCCTGCTGTTCTTCCGCCTGGGCCGCTACGGACAGGCGCTGGCCGCGCTACAGGCAGCGCTTGCCGCACGTCCCGACTACCAGGCGGCGAAGACCGCCGTCGCCAGGATCGCCGGATTTTCCGCGCATCGCGAAGCGCACAGCAAACGGCAACACCTGGCGCCGGCCGGCACGCATACGACCGCGAAACGCGCATCGAAATAGCCGCTGCCGCAGCGGCATCGCTGGCAGCGGCGATATCCGTCACTTGCCGCCTTCGGAGAAGAGTGGAATCATGCTCAGGTGAAGGTTCCTCCCCGCCCATGAGCAATCCCCCTATCAAGGTCATGATCGCCGCCGACTCGGCGCTGCTGCGCCCGAAGAACTCGGCCGACGTGATGATTGCCGCCGGCTCATCGACGGCCATCGCCGGGAGTACCGACCAGATTGTCGCCATTGGTGCGTCGACTGGCGGCACGCAGGCACTGGAGCTCGTGCTGCGTCGGCTGCCGACAAGCTGCCGGGGAATGGTCATCGTTCAGCACATGCCGGAGCGCTTCACGGCGATGCTGGCGCAGCGCCTCAACGAGATCTGCCAAATCGAAGTGCGCGAGGCGTGCAATGGCGATCGGGTCTGCGCCGGTCGGGCGCTGATTGCGCCCGGCAACAAGCACATGCTGCTCAGACGCAGCGGTACCCACTATCTGGTCGAAGTGCTCGACGGGCCGCTGGTCAACCGCCACAAGCCGTCGGTCGACGTCCTTTTCCGCTCCGTCGCCAAGTATGCCGGCGCCAACGCGCTGGGGATCATCCTGACCGGCATGGGTGACGATGGCGCGCGCGGCCTCAAGGAAATGCGCGACTCCGGAGCCAGGACGATCGCCCAGGACGAAGCGAGTTGCGTCGTTTTTGGCATGCCCAAGGAAGCGATCAAGCACGGTGGCGCCGAGCAGGTCATGCCACTCGACCAGATCCCCGGTGCGCTGCTCGCCTTTGGGCGCAGCAGTGCGGCGCTCGGCGTTCCCTGAAGCGCTCGGCTTGGTCACGACGACGCCACGCACAGCAGGCCAAGGCGCGGCAACTTTTCTCTTGAATCTTGCCTACGAACCTGCTTCACTCGCGCACCGCCATCGCGTATTCTCCGCGCATGGGAATTCTTGGAGTCATCGCGGCATCGGAGCCGCATACCGCTGAGGCCGGCGCCTGTCTTCTGCGCCGCGGCGGCAACGCCGTCGACGCCATCGTCGCCGCCAAACTCGCGGCAACGGTCACCGAACTGCCGCTGACTTCGCTGGGCGGCGGCGGCGCCTGCGTCTGGGGCGACGCCGACGATGGCTACAAGGTCCTCGATTTTTTTGCGGCAACGCCCGGGCGCGGCCTCACCGGCGACCCACCGCCCCTCGATTTCGCGCCGGTGACGGTCGATTTCGGACGCACCACGCAGGTCTTCCACGTCGGCCGGGCGGCGGCAGCCGTTCCCGGGGAATTGGTCGGCCTGCTCGAACTGCATCGCCGCGCCGGCCGCGTACCCTTGCGCGAAGTCGTCGCTCCGGCTGCGGCCTGGGCGCGTGACGGCTTCACGGTCAGCCCGCAGATCGCGATGATCATTGCCCTCGTTGCGCCGATCGCCCGCCGCTCGCCGGCGGTGGCGAGCCGCTTCTTCCCGCGTGGAATCCTGCCGCAAGCCGGTGATCGCTTGAGCAACCCCGAGCTCGGCGACTTCCTGCACGCCCTTGGCGAGGGCAACACCGACAGCCACGTCGCCAGATACTGGGCAGCCCTGGTCGACAACTTCGGCCCGGCGCAAGGCGGACTGATCACCGCGCAGGACGTCGCGGCCTACGCGCCGGTCATCCGCGAGCCCTTGCGCGTCGGCTTCGGCCCGTACACGGTGCTCACCAACCCGCCGCCTGCCGCCGGAGGCGGACTGATCGGCGCCGGCCTGCGGATCGCCGATCGCCTCGACCTCGGCGAGGAAGCCTTCCTGTCGCGCGAGCAGCAATTGGCGATGGCGGCGCTGCTGGCAACCGTCTCGGAAATCCGTCAGGCCGACTACGACCACCGCCTCTACACCGACCCCGGCTCGATCCTCGACCTGGCTGCTGGCGACGGCATTCCGGCCTGGGCCAAGCGCACACGAGCGCTGATTGCCGAAAACCAGCTCGGCGCAACCACCCATATCTCGGTCATCGACGCCGACCGCATGGCCGCGGCAATGACCACCAGCAATGGCGAAGGCTGCGGTGAAGCCCTGCCGGGGCTGGGTGTCCACGTCAACAACTTCCTCGGCGAAGACGACATCAACCCCGCTGGTTTCCATCAACGGGCGCCGGGAACCTGGATGAGCACGATGATGTCTCCGACCATCGTCGTCGCCGGCGAACGACCGTGCTTCGCCCTCGGCAGCGGCGGCTCGAACCGGATTCGCAGTGCGATCCTGCAAACCCTGCTCAATTTGCTGGCCTATCACCGCCCACTCAAGGAAGCAGTAAACGCCCCTCGTCTGCATGTCGAAGGCGACCGGCTGTGGTTTGAAAGCCACGGCCTCGGCGCCGGGGCCGCCGCTGCCCTGCAAGCAGCATGGCCCGCAGCCACCCGCTTCGACGAGGCAAGCCTGTTCTTCGGCGGGGTGAACTGCGTCGCCAGCGGCCATGGGCGTCTGTACGGCGCCGGCGACCGCAGGCGTGGTGGCGTGGTAGTCGTTGCCGAGCATTAGTCGAGTAGCGTGGTGGTGCGGAGTTTGCCGGGCCAACAACGGTGAGGGAAAGAGGTCATGAAAGCGATGATTCTGAATGCTCCGGGCGAAGCCTTGAAGTTCACCGAGCTGCCGCGGCCAGTCCCCGCAGCCGACCAGATCCTGCTCGAAGTGCGCGCCTGCGGCGTCTGCCGCACTGACCTGCACGTGCTCGACGGCGAGCTTCGGCACCCCCGGCTACCCTTGATCCTTGGGCACGAAATTGTCGGCATCGTCGTTGAAAAAGGCGCCAATGTGCAGGCTTTTGCGCTTGGCCAGCGGGTCGGCGTGCCATGGCTCGGACACAGCTGCGGTCGTTGCCGCTATTGCGCCGGTGGTGCGGAAAACCTCTGTGACGCCGCCGAGTTTACCGGCTACACGCTTGACGGAGGATACGCCGAGTTCGCGCTGGCCGATCAAGGCTACTGCTTTTCGCTGCCCGAGCAATATTCGGATGCTGAAGCCGCGCCGCTACTTTGCGCCGGTTTGATCGGCTATCGCGCGCTGGTCGCCGCGGGTGAGGGACGGCGTCTCGGCATCTATGGTTTCGGTGCCGCCGCGCACATCATCGCGCAGGTCGCTTGCTGGCAGGGACGTGAGGTCTTCGCGTTCACCAAGCCGGGAGACGTCGCTGGCCAGGAGTTTGCCCGCCAACTCGGTGCGCGCTGGGCCGGAGGGGCAGATCAGGCGCCGCCGCAGGAAATGGACGCGGCCATCATCTTTGCCCCGGTCGGTGAACTGGTTCCCCAGGCGCTGCGTCACACGGCGAAGGGCGGCACGGTGGTTTGCGCCGGCATCCATATGAGCAATATCCCCGAGTTCCCCTACACCCTTCTCTGGGGGGAGCGCTGCCTGCGCTCGATCGCCAACCTGACGCGGCGCGACGGCGAGGACTTCTTCGCGATAGCGCCCCGAGCCGGCGTCAGAACGGAAGTGAGCTGCTTCCCGCTGGACGCCGCAAACGAGGCCCTGCAGCAGCTACGCGACGGCCGAATCCGTGCTGCCGCGGTCTTGATCCCGGAGCAGAACGCAGCCCGTCAGAAGCTGTAGCGCACTTCGGAATAGACGCGGTCGCTGTCGTCATAGCGACCAAAGAATCCGTCGGGTGGCCCATTGAAGATATCGACGCCGACCGCCAGGTCCCAGTTCTTCTCGAAGTTCCAGCTTACGCGCGGGCGCAGCATCCAGTCGTTGCGGTTGAGGCTGGCGACGTACAGCGCCTGGGCCTCGAAGTGGTCGCCGAACTTGCGGTTCACGAGCAGGCTGTAGCCGTTTTCGTTGCTCGACGGAATGATATTCGGGTCATGGTCAAAGAAATGATTTTGAAATATCTGGACATTGATCCGGGTATCGGCAAACTGTGAAAAGTCGAGGCCGAGCACCCAGGTGATGGTGTTCTGCTCGACCAGGCCATCGGCGTCCGTCAGATCGGTCACCTCATACTTCTGGCCACCGGTGTAGACCGCTTCGCCCTTCAGCACCATTGAACCGAGGTCTTTGGCAAAGGTCGTTCCGTACTGATCGATGCGCTCATGGCGGGCCTGGTAGACCACGCTTGGCTGCGGTCCAGCGATGATTTCCCGGTAGAAGGTCGGCGCGACGGCCATGCTGCTGTAGGCAAAAGCCGCCACATCCCAGCCGTTGTGGAGAACCGACAGGCGCATGCCATAGTTGGTGTTGGCAAGGTTGCGGGTAGGGATCTTTTCGTTGAGGAAAGTGGCCTCGCCGTAGGGCACCACCGTGTAGTCGTAGAACTGCCCCCCCGGCTTGCCGATGTTGTCATAGCTGGCAACCGGGATCCAAATCGCTTCGGCGTGAAAATCGCCTTTGAAGTACTCGGCACGTGCCGCCCACTGCGGAATGCGCAATATTTCGAACTCCGGCAACACGAAATGCCGCATGTCCTTGGCGGACACGACGTCGCCGAAGAGCAGACCGACCATTTCGCCCCAGACGATCTGCTGCCGGCCGAGGCGGAAATCCCAGTCGCCGGCGCCAATATCGATGTAGTTCTCGCGCAATAGAACATTCAACGTTTGATTATCATTCACATCCTGCGGATAGAAGTCGCTGACCGCGTAAACGGCGTCAAAGTCGACGCGCACTCCCAGGTGCCACTTGACGCCACTGCTGAAGCTCCCCTGCGCACTGAGATCGGCGCGCGTCATCGCCTCTGACCAGTGCGACGGCTCGGGCGTGGTGTAGGCCATGATGTTCTGGATGAAGCCGCCGTAGCGCACCGGCCGTGCTGTGGACTTGGCAATTGCCTGTTCGGCCGCCCCTTTCGGCGCGGCATCGTCGCTGTCGCCAAACAAGGCACCGCGGCTGAGCGGCAGTTCGCCAGCGGGCGCCGCAGCGGCGGGCTCATCGCTTCCAAACATTGCGTCGCGACTGAGGGGCGCTGCGCTTGCCGGGGCGGCGGCGGTTGGCTCATCGGTACCGAACAAGGCGTCGCGGCCGAGAGGCGCTTCGCTTGCCGGAGCGGCGGCGGTTGGCTCATCGGTACCGAACAAGGCGTCGCGGCTGAGAGGCACTTCGCTTGCCGGAGCGGCGGCGGTTGGCTCATCGGTACCGAACAAGGCGTCGCGGCTGAGAGGCGCTTCGCTTGCCGGGGCGGTGACCGGGGTCGCAGAGGGAGCGGCAGCCGGCTCGTCGCTGCCGAACAAGTCGCCTCTGCTCGTCGGCAGGTCGCCCGACTTGGCCGCAAGGCGGAGTGGCGTTGGCTTTGCCGAGGCCGCGAGGGCGAAGTCGCCGGCGAATGGATTAGCGCCCTCCGGCGGCTGCTGCTGCGCCAGGGCCGACAGCGGCAGGCTTGCGAGAAGGACGACGAGAACTTTGAAAGGCGGCCTACTTCTGATCTGCATTGCGGTTTTCCCGGTCATTATCTGGCGCCTCGGTCGGCCCTGAGTGCTGTTTGTCGTGGCCATCTGCTGTCGGCACCTCGCTCGCCGCGTTGCTCGCTGCCTTGTCGGCAACGGCTTCCGCCGGGCGATGACGCGCGACCGACCATTTTCGGCTCGAACGTACGCCGAGCAGTGCAATCTCGCCATCCTCGACGCGAACCAGACGATCCGCCTTGGCAATCACGCGCTTGTCATGGGTAGAGAAGATGAAAGTCGTTTTCAGTGCCCGGTTGATCTTCTTCATCAGCAAGAGGATCTCCTCGCCGGTTTGGTGATCCAGGTTGGCGGTTGGTTCGTCGGCCAGCACAATGGCCGGCTTGATTACCAAGGCCCGGGCGATGGCCACGCGCTGGCGCTGACCGCCGCTGAGCTGATTCGGGCGGTGGGTCGCAAACTTCGAAAGGCCAACGATGTCGAGAAAGTAGGCCACCCTCCGGCGGCGGTCCGCAGCCGACATATCCCTGCGCTGCAAAAGCGGGTATTCGACATTTTCGGCCGCCGACAACACCGGCAAGAGATTGAAGGTCTGAAAAATGAAACCGATCGTCCGGGCGCGTAGATCGGCCAGTTGGTTCGGCGTCCGGCCGCTGACGTCCTGCTCGTTGATATATATCTTGCCGCTGCTCGGCGTGTCAATGCAGCCGATCAGGTTGAGCAAGGTCGTCTTGCCACTGCCGGACGGACCGGCAATCGCCAGAAAAACACCCGCGTCGAAGGCCAGAGTAATATCCTTGAGGGCTTGGACTTTCTGCTCACCGAGCTGATAATCCTTGCAGACGTGTTCGATACGGACAACGCTCATACGGTGGCACTTCCGGCCAACCGACTGAACGGTCAGCACAATGGGGTGAAAACGATGGAAAGCATGACGATCCGCCATTCTGGTGTCAAGACTGCCTTGGCGCTTCTTGTGGTAATTTTTTCCACTTGGTCAGCAGTCGCCTTGGCTGCACCGGCGACGGACGAAGACTTGAGCGACAACGAGGCGATGGCTCGGATGATCGTCCAGAAAGCCGACGAAGTGCGTTTCCCTGCCGAAGGCTTTCAGGTGGACGTCACAATCACCACGACCGAAACCGGCGGCAGTTCCGACTCGCGCAGGTATCGGGTGCTATCGAAGGGCAACACCAACAGCGTGGTGATGGTCATCGAACCAGCGTCCGACCGTGGTCAGATCATGCTGATGAAAGGCCGCGACCTGTGGGTCTTCATGCCTGAAGTCTCGCAGCCAATTCGGCTCGCGCTCTCGCAAAGGCTGACCGGTCAGGTGGCCAATGGCGATCTGGCGCGCGCCAACTTCGCTGCCGACTACACGCCGAAGCTGCTGCGCAGCGAGAAGATCGGCGGTGACGACTTCTACGTGCTCGAACTGACAGGGGTAGACCGCAGCGTCACCTACCAACGGGTGCTCTACTGGGTGCGCGAAAAGGACTCCTGGCCGTACCGCGCGGAATTCTATTCGCTTTCCAATCGCCTTTTGAAATCCTGCAAGTACGAGAACTACCAGACCATGGAGGGCAGGAAGCGGCCGACGCGACTGGTCATGGAAGATGCGCTGCGCGGCGGCGAGCAGTCAATCATGGATTACGGAAGCATGAAGCTGCGCGATCTGCCGGACAAGATCTTCACCAAGGATTACCTCAAGAAGCTTGACTAGGGGGCACTCGCCAGGTCTGCAGCTGGCACATCGTAGTAGTATGCGGAGCTGCAGTCGGCAGCTCGCCGGCGAGCCAGAATAGACCAGAGGGGTGGCGGATGTTTCTTTCGAACTTGACAGAACTGACCATGAGCCAGGGCTACCGGCGGTTCTTCAAGGTCGTGCCTGCACTGACCGATGAACTGCGCGCCGAGAACTACCGCATCCGCCACGAAGTGTATTGCCAGGAACTGGGTTATGAGCCGCTGCGCCCGGAGGGACTTGAAGCGGATGCCTATGATGAGCAATCGCTGCATTGCCTGGTGCAGTCGGTTTCGACGGGGGAGTTTGTTGGCTGCGCGCGCCTGGTGCTGATCGATCCGAAAATTGCCCTGCAGGCCAGGCTACCCTTGGAAGTCAGCTGCGCGGAAACGCTGGACCGCTCGCTGGTCGATCCGCTGACGCTGGACCGCTCGCGAATCGCCGAGATCTCACGCCTGGCGGTGATTGGCAGCTACCGCCGCCGGCCGGGCGAGAAGGAACGACCCATCTCGATCTCCGAGGAGGACTTCGGCACAGCCAAGCGACCGCGCCAGCCCTATCTCGCTCTGGCGGTCTATCTTTGCCTTATCTCGCTGGCGCGACACTACGGCGTGACGACCCTCTTTGTCCTCACCGAGCCGCGTCTGGCCTCGAACCTGACACGCATGGGCGTGAAGCTCACACAGATCGGCGGCGCGATAGAACACCGCGGCACCCGCATTCCGTCGATGCTGTCGGTTGACGAAATCATCGACGGCATGAACTTCGTTCTCCGCGCGCTCTTCGAAGTCGTCTCGCGGGAGGTCCATGAAGGGATCACAGCCGCCGGTCAAAACGCGGTTCGCGCTGGTCACCACCCGTGTTCCTAGCGCTAACGATCATGACCTGTCGAGACACCCCGGATCGTGAAAGTCACGACCGTTTCGCCCTCTTCCCCTGCTGTGGGGATTCCGGCTTGCGCGCCGGAATCGTTTGCCGGGCAGGGAGAAGGGAGTTTCGTAGGTCGCATGCGCGAGTTCCCCGTTAAAGGACGCAATGATTAGCTTGCCGGAGCCCGTCCGCCACGCCATCGAGTCGGGACGCGCGCCATCACCACCTCAGATATTGCTGCGCCTCCTGCAGATGGTCGACGACGACAGCACGACCATGGCCAAGCTCGCCGGGCTTGTCGAGCAGGATCCGGGATTGTGCACCCGTGTGCTGACCGCCGCCAACTCACCCGCCATTCGCCGCGGCGCACAGCTGCGCAGTATCGAGAACTGTCTGATCGCCCTCGGCACCCGCCTGGTCCGTTCGATCGCCACCTGTCTTTCGGTCCAGAATCTCTTCGACGAGCGTGCAGCAAGTCGTTCAGTCGATCTTTCCGCCTTCTGGACACACTCGCTGCTGGTTGCCGAATTGTCGCGCAGCCTGGCCACCACCTACGCTTATCCGCGGCCGGACGAGGCCTACCTGGCCGGACTGCTGCATGACGTCGGCGAACTGATTCTTCTCTCGGCACTGGGCGAACCCTACCGGCAGCTTCTCGCCGCCTGCCCCAGCGAGGCAGAGCTTGCCGACCGCGAAAGCGAGCGCTTCAGTGTTCACCATGGCGAAATCGGCACCTGGCTGGCCGACCAATGGCATCTTGATTCGCCGTTCGCCGACGGCATTCTCTTCCATCATCTGCCCGCCGAGCAGATCGCCACCGCCGCCCAGCTGCCGCAACTGGTATGGCTGGCACACGCACTGGTTTCGTGCGACACGATTCCTGAAGAGCTGGCAGCCCTCGCCGATCAGATGTTTGCCAGCGACCGCAGCGACCGGCTAGGCAGTCTGCGCGACGCAGCCGAGCAGCGGATGTGCATCATCGCCGACGCCATCGGTATCGCCCCGCCGGAAAGGGCGGCAGCCGGCGGCAGTTCGAACGGCATGCCGCGGATACTTGGCGCTCGCCGTCGCTGCAGCGAAACCGACGCCGAGGAACAAATCGCCGCGATCATCGCTGACAAGGCATTGCTGCAGCCCCTGCAGCAGGATCTATGTGCCCTTGAAAGCGACGCCGAAGTATTCCTCTCGCTGCGCGAGTCGGCACGTATCCTGTTTGACCTCAACCACCTCGCTTTCCTACTCTGCGAGCCGGAAAACGGCCCCCTCAGCGGCCAGGGCATAGCCGCTCAGCCGGCGATTTTTGGCCAGATCAGAATCCTTGCCGAGGCGCACCGCAGCCTCGCTGCCGCGGCCGCGATCAGTGGCCAGATCTGCTCCTCCCATGACCACGCATCGCCAGCCGCGAAGTCGCTGATTGACATCCAGTTTGCCAGGGCCTTGTCGAGCAGCGGCCTGGTATGCATCCCGATGCTCGGCCGCGACCGTACGATCGGGGTGATCGTCGCCGGGCAGAGCGCGGATCAGCACAGCCGCCTGGCGCGCCGCCTGGCTTGCCTGGCCAATTTCGGACGCATTTCCGGCATCACCCTGGAGAGCTGGCGCGACGCGCGGGCGCTTCGCCAGGAGTCCGACGAAGCGGTCGCAGCGCGCTTCACTCGCCAGGCCCGGCGCGTGGTTCACGAAGCGGGAAACCCGCTGACCATCATCAAAGGCTATCTGCACATCCTCGACGGCAAGCTGCCGCCTGGCGCCGGCGTACACCACGAACTCAAGGTCCTAAGCGACGAAATCGACCGCGTGGCCAGCATCGTGCGACGCATGAGCGAAGTCCCTGCCGGCAGCGACGACGACCAGGCGCTCGACGTCTGCGAGCTGGTGCGCGAATTGCTCCTGCTCTACCGCGAAACGCTTTTCGATAAGCGCGGGATAGCCATCGAAACCGCTCTACCGCTACGCCCGCTGCGCATAGCCGCTGATCGCGGCAGCATCAAGCAGATTCTGGTGAACCTCTGGAAGAATGCCTCCGAAGCGCTATCGCCCGGACAACGGCTCAAGCTGTCGCTGACCGAAGACATTCTTCACCAGGGACAACCGGTTTGCGAATTGAGGATCGAGGATAACGGTCCGGGCATGAGCGAAGCGGCGATGCGTGCCCTGCACCGCGCCGCCGACGGCCAGCTCGGCGCGGCGCGTGGCATGGGACTGTCGATCGTCGGCGCACTCGCGCACCGGCTCGGAATCCCGGTCTCCTGCCGCAGCAAGGCCGGCCACGGAAGCATGATTTCCTTGCTGTTGCCAACACCGGTCCGAGTAGAGCTCCGGGGCGACGGCGAAGCCAAACCCAACTAGAAACAGAGAGCGCGTCGCCGAACACCCGTCAGGAGGAACGATGAAGGCTATAGCAAACGTCGATTTTTCGCCGCAGGTCCCGGAGCTACCGGAGACCAGCTGCATTCTGATCGTCGACGACGAGGAGCGAATCCGCGCGGCCTATCGACAACTGCTGGCAGCGCCAGGGCGCAACATCGAGGAGTGCGCAACAGGGATGGAAGCCCTCGGCCGCCTCGACCGCCGCGACGTCGACATCCTGATCCTGGACCTCAATCTACCGGACATCCATGGGCTGGAAGTCATGGAATGGATGCTGAGCAAGCATGTCCCGACGGCAGTGGTGGTCTTCAGCGGTGACGAATCGATCGACTCGGCCATCCGCGCGCTGCGCCACGGCGCCTTCGAATTCGTCCGCAAACATGGTAGCCCACAGGAACTGATCGACACCGTCGATCGCCTGCAACGCCGCCGTCGCATCGAACGCGAACACGCGTTGATGACCGTGCGCCTCGAACACTCCGAGCGTTTGCACCGTTTTCTCGTCGAACAGTCGCCGGACATCATCTACACCCTCGATCGGGAAGGCCTGTTCATTTTCATCAACGGCCGCGTCGAAGCACTGCTCGGCTACGCGCGCGGCGAACTGCTTGGCAAGCACTACTCGCTGATCGTTCATCCCGAGGACCTCGAACATGCGCGTTTCGCGTTCAACGAGCGCCGTATCGGCGATCGCGCCAGCACCAATGTCGAGATTCGCCTGCAAACCAAGACCCAGGGCGTCCGCCACTTCGAGAACCGTACGATCGTCACCATTCTCAGCTCGCAGGGGATCTACGCCGCCAGCGAAGGGCCGGCCACGCAGCACTTCATGGGCACCTCGGGTGTCGCCCGCGACATCACCGACCGCAAGAAGGCCGCGGAGACCATCGCTTTCCAGGCGTTTCACGATCTGCTCACCGGTCTGCCGAACCGAATCCTGTTCAAGGATCGGCTGGAAATCGCCCTGACGCAGGCGACTAGAAAAGGCCAGCGGCTGGGCGTGATGTTCATCGACATCGATCGCTTCAAGCTGATCAACGACACCTACGGCCATCACGAGGGCGACGAGTTGCTCAAGTGCTTTGCCAAACGGGCGCGTAGCTGCCTGCGCTCGGGCGATACCCTGGCCCGCCAGGGGGGCGATGAATTCACCGTGCTCTTGCCCGACCTGAGTAGCGCCGAGGATGCGGCCTTCATTGCCGAGAAGCTGCTGGCCGAACTGAAACTTCCCTTCAAGATCGCCGGGCTGGACTTCTTTACCACCGTCAGCGTCGGTATCGCCCTGTTCCCGGACGACGGCGAAAGCGCCGAACAGCTCATCCGCCACGCCGACATTGCCATGTACCAGATCAAGGGGCGCGGCAAGAACGGCTATCTCCAGTTCACGCAGGAAATGAATAGCGGCCACAGCCTGCGCATCACGCTCGAAAGCGAGCTGCGCCAGGCGCTGGAACGTGGTGATCAATTCGAACTCCACTATCAGCCGCAGATCAGCCACCGCGCCGCCCGCACCATCGGCATGGAAGCGCTGATCCGCTGGCGCCACCCGCGACTGGGCCTGATGGCCCCGGACAGTTTCATCCCGCTGGCCGAAGAAACCGGCATGATCGTCGCCCTTGGCGACTGGGTCCTCGAGCATGCGCTGAGCCAGCTAGCCGACTGGCGTGGCAAAGGCTTTACCGAGCTGCAACTGGCGATCAATCTGTCACCGAAAGAGTTCGACCGCAGCGACCTGCCCGAACGCCTGCTGCGCCGCCTCGAAGCGCACGCCATCCCGCCGCAAGCGCTCGACGTGGAGATCACCGAGAACCTGTTGATGAAGGACGCCGAGAAAAACATCGACATGGTCAAGCAACTGCGCAACAGCGGCCTGCGGATTTCCATCGACGACTTCGGCACCCGCTATTCCTCACTCAACTACCTGCGCCGCTTTCCGATCAACAGCATCAAGATCGATCAATCCTTCGTCCGCGACCTCAACGCCGGCAACAGCAACTCGACGTCGATCATCCACGCCATTTCGTGCATTGCCCGCAGCTTCGGTTTGCGCATTCTCGCCGAAGGCGTCGAAACCGAAGCCCAGCGGCAGCTGCTCAGCGGCCTGGCCTGTGACGACATGCAGGGCTACCTGTTCAGCCAGCCGCTGCCCGCCGCCGAATTCGAAGCCTTCCTGAGCAGCAGCGCCTTCCCCTCGCGCGCCCCGACCGCACTCAACTAAGCCGCCGGAGAGGCCAGCCCCCCTCGCGGTACCCGCTTCAATTCATGCGGCGCCGCTTGCGGCAGAAATGGCGTCGCTGCGCCTTACACCGATACTTCATGCCCGGCCAGCCAATAGGGAGAAGGCGGGTGCCTACTTTGCCGCCCCCGGCGAAAAGCGCGGGCTCTTCCCCGCTTGTCGCTCCCGATTGACCGCCGGCAGCAAGCACTCACCGCACGCGCTTGGCGGTTCCCTGGAATACGTTATCGGAAGGGTTAGTCTGGATCATCCAGATCGTGTCGCCCTGGGGGGGATCAACGTAGATGTTGAACTTCACACTGTTAGCGTCAGAAAACTGCACAGTGCCGCTACAGTCCTCATTAATCGTATACGAGCCGGGGGCACCGCCCAAGGGGGGATGAACTATGAAGCCGGTGTCACCGAAGGGGTTTGCGATGGTGAGCACTGGCGTGCTCAGCGTACCGTCACCCTTGAAATCGAGGACTTCGAGGATCGCCTTGGGATACCAAGCCGTGTTAGCTCCACTGTTAACAACCCGCGTGAAGCCGGTCGCCGTGAAGACGTACTGCCCTCTCAGGGTATCTTCCGTGCATCGATGCTGCTTGGGCCGGGCATCGGCGAGCCCCGGGAGACACAGGACAAGCAGGAGGATGGCTGCGCACTTGCTCATGAGGTTTTTCATGGGATTCTCCTTCGATTACTTGCACATTAAAGAAGAAAACAAGATGACGGCGCGCATCAACACCGCATACGCGACCAAGGATAGAGAATTCAACCGTATCACTCGCCGTCGATAACAGTATAGGCGATTGATATAGTCAACTTTATTTTTTTTCCCAACCCACGGGAGTCGCATTCATTGGTGGCGGTGTCCGGCGATCGACCAAGGAAGCCGGCGAAGCGCCGCACCGCGCGCACGTGGCCGTTCGTTGTCTTGTCTGTGAGTTGACGAATCCGCATGTCGTCGATCATGCGTTGCCGCAGTGGCGTGACGTTCTGAGTCAAGGGGGTCATGGCTCTGCTCCTATCGTGGATGAAGCATATTGCCTCAAACCACAGCATAGGCAACAGGGCCGGGGCTTCGCCTAACTACATGCGCCACTACGAAGCACGATTACCGTGCGAGCTGTTTAGCCCATTACGGCATTGCTGACGTTGGCCGAAAACTTCTGAGCGGCAGTAGCTGGTCGCAATAAAAATCTCTCCATAGCGACCCCAAGCCGACATTGATGACGCGAAAAAGCTCTCTGATGAGCGTCATTTTTTTCTTACGTTCCGAGGCGTAAAAACGCGTGAACAATAACGATGCCGCAAGCGCGCCTGTCAATCGCGCAGAAATTCAGGATTGCCAGGCGGCCACGAAAATCGCGTGAATGACTGAAATATGAAAGCCGGGGAATCCCCGGCCAGCCTCGTTGAAACCGTGAGTCACGACTACACATCATCCATCAGCTTTTCATCGGCCCGATTTTTTGGCCTGATGCCTGCTTGCGGAAGCAGAGGCTATGTCATCGGTCATCGGTCATGTCCGAGCGAATGGGACCGCTAGCCCCTTCCGGTGCCAGTACCAGTTCCGGATAGGTTGCATCGTTGAAAGCCGCATAAGGCCTTTCAGACGCATCGGTCATGTCCGAGCGGATGGGACCCTTAGCCCCTTCCGGTGCCGGTGCCAGTTCCGGATAGCTTGCATCGTTGAAACCCGCATTAGAACGTGCAGACGCATCGGTCATGTCCGAGCGAATGGGACCCCTAGCCCCTTCCGATGCCGGTACCAGTTCCGGATAGGTTGCATCGTTGAAAGCCGCATACGGGCTTTCATAATCCGAGGCTGTGACCACACTCAGTGGCATCAAGAGGCCAACCATTACAGCACAGCTTAACTTCGAAGATATGAGGTTTTTCATGATGGCACTCCTTGGAACAACTTCCCCAACTACAACATTTAGAACCGCTATAGCCGGCCTGTCAACTCATTACAGGTTGCCAGCCACTTTCCTAGTCTCCTCCCAATCCACATCGGTCGCCGATATTAAGACGGGGAGTGATCAGGATGAAAATTTGACCGGGAGGTACCCGGAACGTTCAAGGCGTTGCGGAGAAAAACAACGACAATCGTCACCTCTCGCTTTGCATTTCCTGCCGCATACTCGTGCTCGCCATTTGCAAGGCATCATCTTGCGCGAACGGAGATGTTTCAGCCGGAATGGCTGCGGTAATCACTTCCCCCATCTCAAACAGGCCGAGAACATCGGCGATGAAGATCTTGTGTTGGACTGGGGCATTAACGTACCAGTTGCGAAGATAGTCGCGCAAACTGTTGCCGGTATCGTCAGGGTCCAGATTGAGATAACTGAGGGCGGACCAGCTATCCGGGTTACGTTCGAACAACGGCAGCAAGAGCGTGGCCACCAGTTCGTTGCTCTTGCGCTGATAGGGATCCCGCCGAAGTTGCTTCTCGTTTCTGGCAAGCCAGATCGTCAGCGGTGCGTTTTTGGGCAGCTGTCGATGTCCCTCGGCGATCAGCAGATCAAAGAAGCGATTCAGTTTGTTGCCCTTTCCCGACAAGCCAGGAGCGGGCGGGCTGTTTTGCCAGGTCACGGCGAGATTCTTCAGCGCGTAAAGCGATGCAGCTTCGCATAGTGTTTCCTCGAACCACTGGTTATACCTGCTGACACCTGGCCCAACATTTTCCTCGTAGTTCGACAGGATGTGGCAGAACTCGTGGGCGAATTCATAGGTGTAAAGGTGCCAGTTCGCGTCGCTAGCATGCAACTTCACGCGATACTCGCCTTTCTCGCCCCGTTGATAAACGGCCACCGGATGCTGATTGGTATGGGTTACGACAATCGGGACCACCAGCTTCTTCGGCAGTCGTGTCAGTAGTTCATCGGCGACAGAATAGAGAACGTTCTCAATTGTCTCCTTGCGCACACTTCCCCAACCCTCTCCTTCCACATGGATTGTGAGACCCAGCTTACGACTACTCGAAGGCTTCTTGAGTGCCTCAGCATGACTTGCAAATGGGTAGGTCACGGAGCAAAGTATTGATGCGATGACCAGCGGCAGGCGCACGACACACCCCCTTTCCCGTAACCGGCCGAGAGCACCGGTCCCGGATGTTCAAACTGGCGGTGGAAGCCGCCGAATTGCCGCACCACCCTCTCTCTTTTAGTCCGTTGGTAGCGGCTTGGGTTCGCACGTTCTGTCAACAATCTGCGGCCCCGGCGGCATGGGCCGCTCAAATGCCAAGAGCCTCCGGAGCTCTTGGTGAGCGGTCGGTCAGTCTGGATATCTCATCAGGCGACTGCGGATTGCTTCCGGTTGCAGCGGCAGTGGAACCCTGCCGTCTGGAACACTTCTCTGCCCCGATCGGGTTAAGCCTCTCGTACCGACCCAGCTTGCGTTGCGTTGGGGGTTGTGTCTTTCAGGGTCGATACAAGGCGATCGCCGTGGAGAAAAACGCTCATTTGCTGGAGTCGGCCCGCTATGTCGTGCTGGAGCCGGTGCGCGCGCGGATGGTACACACACCGGGTGAGTGGCCATGGAACAGTTACCGCGCAATGGTGGGCGAAACCGACTTACCGGAATGGCTGGAAATCCGGCGAATTCTCACGGCCTTCAGCGAAACGGGGCGACAAGCGGCTGAGCGCTACGCGCGCTTCGTTGCCTAAGGCAGCGACCTGTCGCCGCCCTGGGAGCGGTTCAAGTCACAAATATTTCTCGGCTCGGATGCTTTCGTGGACGCCATGCAACGAGAAATCCCGA
>ERZ761603.1542-NODE-1542-length-17099-cov-40.067414_pt1 | contig 17099 bp, 14 predicted proteins | sample MGYA00511879_ERZ761603 | MGnify/ENA primary metagenome ERZ761603 (study PRJEB28899, sample SAMN02850040) | bioreactor sludge metagenome | biome: EBPR Sludge; feature: EBPR Bioreactor; material: flocular biomat | place: Australia: Thorneside Wastwater Treatment... | reverse complement strand
CCCACGCCCGAGCCCGCCCGCCGCTCGGCCACCGTTCGCGCCTGGAGCGCCTGGGCCGAGTCGCTGACGCTGCCCCGCATCGCCACCGACCAGGTCCGACGCAGCGCGCTGTTGCTCCGGGCTCTGGTTCACGGCCCGTCCGGATCCATCGCCGCGGCCGCCACCACAAGCCTCCCCGAACATCTCGGCGGCTGCCGCAACTGGGACTACCGCGCCTGCTGGCCTCGTGACGCCGCCATGGCCGCCGCCTCCCTCGTCCGCCTCGGGAACACCGGCGTCGCCATGCGCCTTCTTGACTGGCTTGTCCGAGTCGTCGATCGCTGCGAGAGCCCAGACCGCCTCCGGCCCATCTACGCCATCGACGGCGGGCTCCTCGCGCCCGAGGCCGAGCTCGGCCACCTCGCCGGCTACGGCGGCAGCAAGCCCGTTCGCATCAGCAACGCCGCCGCTCAGCAGGTGCAGCTCGACGTGTTCGGCCCCATCGTCGATCTCATCGCCATGCTCGCCGAGCGTGGGGCTCCCATCTCGCCCGACCATTGGCGCATGACACGCGCCATCGTCGACGCTGTCGCCTCTCGATGGAAGGAGCCGGACCACGGCATCTGGGAGATCCGCGGCCAGCGCACCCACAACATCCACACCAAGGCCATGTGCTTTGCCACGGTCGACCGCGGCCTGACGGTGCACGAGGCCTTCCTCGGACGAGACAACTCGCGTTGGATCGACCTCCGCGAGCAGATCCGACTCGACATCCTCGCCAACGGCTATTCCGCCGAGCTCGGTGGCTTCGGCTCCGCCTATGACCGCCACGAGCCCGACGCCGCCGCCCTCTGCGTCGGGCTGCTCGGCGTCACCTCGCACACCGACCCGCGTCACCTGGGAACCATCGAGCTCGTCCTTCGCACTCTCACCACCGACGGGCTCGTCCGCCGGTACACCTTCGACGATGGTCTCCCGGGCCCCGAGGGCGCCTTCCACCTCTGCACCTCCTGGCTCATCGAGTCGCTCGTCCGCGCCGGACGAACCTCCGAGGCACTCCCTCTCTTCGAGCGTCTGCTCCGATGCGTCGGCCCAACAGGCCTCATCTCCGAGCAGCACGACCCCGAACTCGACGAATCCCTGGGGAACACGCCCCAGGCCTACTCACACCTGGCGCTCATCAACTCGGCCTGCGCGATCGATCACGCCACCTTCCGAGGAGAACCCACATGACCTCTCACCGCCAAGGCCTCTCTCGGTCCCTCCTCGTCGGGCTGGTGGTTGCTCTCCCCGCGGCCGTCGGAAGCGGCCTCTTCGTCCTCCATCAGGCTCGAGAGGAATACCGCACCAGCGTCGAGGACCTCGATCGCCGCGCGGGCGTCCTTCTGTACCGCAACGCCCCCCCGGCCCGTTCCGCCCTCGCACTCGCGGACGAACACGTTGCTCAGTCCATGGGTGAACGCCTTGAAGGACACTCCAGGCTTCTCGGCTTTGTTCTCGTCCGCCCAGACGGCCGCGTCGTCGCCTCAGGCAGCTCTCTCGCCGATCTCGAACCCGCACTCCTCTCTGTAATCCGCCGGTCCATTGACGAGCAGGCCGACATCAAGCAAGTCGTCCGCGGGCTCTCCGGCACCACGCACGTCCTCGCCATGCCCCTCTCCGGGCCCGACGGCGTCAGCCTCGGCGCCATCGCCGTGCTCCACGACGCCGCCTACCTCGAAGACCGCCTCACTCGAGGCATGCTCCGCGTCCTGCTCTTTACCCTCGGCGTCGGAGTCACACTCCTCGTCCTGGTCACCGCGCTCGTCTGGTCTCTCTTCGAGCGCCCCATGCTCGCCCTTGCCGACTGGATGCGACGCCTCCGCTTTGGCACCTCCCCCGAACACCCCCCCGGAAACCTCCCCGTCCGCAGGCTCGTCGACGAGAGCGCACACCTCGCCGCGTCATTCCGCGCCGCACGATCAAACGAACGCCAGTCCGCCGAAGAAGTCATCCGCTCCGACAAGTCGTGGTCCAGAGACCGCCTCCGCGCGCACGCACTCGCCTCCCTCGGCAACCAGACCCTCGTCGTCGTCAGCAACCGCGAACCCTACATGCACCAGTACAAGGACGGCAAGCCCGCGCTCGTCCGTCCTGCCAGCGGGCTGGTGACGGGGCTCGACCCCGTTCTCCAGGCCTGCGGCGGGCTCTGGGTCGCGCACGGCGCGGGCGACGCCGACCGCGCCACCGCCGACGCCTCCGGCTGCATCCCCGTCCCGCCCGATGATCCTCGCTACACGCTCCGCCGCGTCTGGATCACCAAGGAGGAAGAGCAAGGCTACTACTACGGCTTCTCCAACGAAGGACTCTGGCCTCTCTGCCACCTCACCCACGAACGCCCCACCTTCCGCGCCTCCGACTGGGATCAGTACGTCCGCGCAAACCAACGTTTCGCCGACGCGGTGCTCGACGAGATCGGCCCGGATCCCGCAGTCGTCATGGTGCAGGACTATCAGCTCGCACTCGTCCCGGGCATGCTCAAGGCCAAGCGACCCGACCTACGCGTCGGACTCTTCTGGCACATCCCCTGGCCGAACCCCGAGGCCTTCCGCATCTGTCCCTACCGCGTTGAGATCCTCCGCGGGATGCTCGGCGCCGATCTCCTGGGATTCCACCTCCAGCAGCACTGCAACAACTTCCTCGACACCGTCGATCGCATGATCGAGGCTCGCCTCGACTGGGACCATTTCGCCGCCGAGCTCCAGGGACACACCACCCTCGTTCGCCCCTTCCCCATCAGCGTGCAACCCTGGTCCGAACGCCACGCACCCACCGGCGATCAGCTCCGCCAACGCTGCGAGTCGCTCCTCGACAAGTTCGGTATCGCCCGCGTTCCGCTCGGTGTCGGCGTTGACCGCATCGACTACACCAAGGGCATCGCCGAACGCTTCCGCGCCATCGAACGCTTCTTCGAGACCAACCCGCAGCACCGCGGCCGATTCTCCTTCGTCCAGCTCGGCGCGCCCAGCCGGACCCACATCCCCCGTTACCGAGACCTCGTCTCCGAACTCGAAACCATGGCCGACGCCATCAACTGGAAGTTCAAGACCGACCAGACCGGCTGGAAGCCCATCCACTTCCTCGTCGCCCACCACGACGGCCCCACCGTGCACGCCTTCCTTTCCATGGCCGCCGTCTGCGTCGTCAGCTCCCTCCACGACGGCATGAACCTCGTCGCCAAGGAGTTCATCTCCGCTCAGGGCGAATGTCCGGACATGCGCCCCGACGGCCCCGGAGTCCTCGTCCTCTCCGAGTTCGCCGGCGCCGCCCGCGACCTTGCCGACGCCCTCATCATCAACCCCTACGACACCGAGGAGTTCGCGCAGGCCATCCAACACGCCCTCGACATGCCCCGCGCCGAACGCGCCGAACGGATGAACCGCATGGTCAGGCAGGTCGCCGAGAACAACATCTACCGCTGGGCCGCCGATTTCCTCGGTTCCCTCACCCAAGCGTCCGCCCCCGCCACCGCCAAGCCAGCGCCCGAACTGCTCTCGAAAGCCGATCGCTAGGCTTGCCGCCCAGACGCTCCCCTCTCTGAGAAGCACCTCACCACCTCACTCACCATGCTCACCAACGCACTCTGGTTCGCGCTCGGTCTTGGTCTGCTCCTTGTGGGCGGCCGGCTCGTCGTCTCCGCGTCCATCGACGCCGCCCGACGACTCGGGGTCTCCCCGCTCGTTGTTGGGCTCACCCTCGTCGCCTGGGGAACCAGCGCCCCGGAACTGGCCCTCAACCTCATCTCCGCATCCAAGGACCGTGGCGATCTCGCCCTGGGCAACGTCGTCGGCGCCAACATCTGCAACCTCGCCCTCGTCCTGGGCGTCTGCTCTCTCATCAAACCCCTCGCCGTACAGGAACGCCTCGTCAAGGTCGAGATCGGGCTCAACGCTCTCATCCTCTGCATCCTCGCCGCGATCGCTCTCTTCGCGGACCTCTCACCGGCCTCCGCAGGCCTGCTCCTGGCTGTCTTCGTCATCTACAGCATCTGGACCATCACATCCGCACTCCGCCAGCCTCAGTCCCACACGCTCGGCGACGATCCCGCCCACACCCACTCTCCCATGAGTTGGATCCTCATCGTCGCCTGCTTCATCGGAGGCCTCGCACTCCTCTCCTTCGGCGGCTCGTTCGCCTCCGACGGCGCAGCAGGAATCGCCATCGCCCTCGGCGTGCCCCCCGCCGTGGTCGGCGTCACCATCGTCTCCATCGGAACCACCCTTCCAGAGCTCACCACGGGCATCCTCGCCATCCGCAAAGGTCAGAACGACCTCGCCATGGGCAACGCCATCGGCTCCTGCATCTTCAACGCCGGCGCGATCTACGGCATCGCGGGGCTCATCGCCCCAACCCCCGTCGATCCCGCCCTCACCCTCGCCCTCTGGTTCATGGGCGGGCTCGCCCTGGCCCTCATCCCCATCAGCCGAAGCTCCGGACGCTCCGTCTCACGCATCGCCGGCGGCCTGCTCCTCTCCACGTACATCGCCTTCCTCGCGGCCTCCGCGTGGAACGCCTCGACCACCTCTCCCTGACGTCCGATTCGCTCACGCCGACGCCGACATCGCACGCGTCGCCACGCCCGACAGCGACTCGAGCTCCTGCCGACGCGACGAAGCCAGCGAATCCAGCAGCCCCAGATCGGCGTACATTCGCAGCGTCGAGCCCGCCTCCATCCCGCGGTACACCGCCTCCGCGTCGATGATCTTCTTCCCCATGATCTCTTCGAGCCTCGACTGCGTGTACACCGGCCGGCTCGCGGCGGTCGTCTTCGTCCCGTACTGATTCAGGTTCGACGCAAAGATCCCCGCCGCACTCACCGGCAGGAAGTCCTCGTACCGAAGCCCCTCCGCACGCGCGAACCCCGACCGCACCAGTTCCCGCAGGTCGTGCGTCGAGATCGTGCCCCGCGCCGCGATCCCCTTGGGCGTCGCCACGTACTTCGCGTACACAAGCCCCTGCTCGATCAGCCCGGACAGGCACTTTGGGAACGGCGCGAACGCCGCCCGGTACTTCGCCTGCGCCGCCGCGTGATCACGCTTCGCCAGGCCGAGGTCCTGCTCACGCTCCGCCTCCGCACGCGACAGGCACGCGTCGTACAGCTCGCGACCCTTCTTCGTCGTCGCGTAGAACCGCTGCTCGATCTCCCCGAACCGCGCCGTGTGCGTGCTCGAAACCTCCGTCCCGTCCGGATTCGTGAACACCACCGCTTCCGTCAACGCCTTGTACGCGTCCTGCCTCAGCAGCACCGGCGTGTCCTCGCTCGGCCCCTCCGTCGAATCCTTGAACCCAGAGTGCTTCAGCACCGCCAGATCCGCGTCACGCTCCGAAAGCCTCCCGGAGATCTTCTCGACCAGCCGCTCCACCAGCCCCGCCTCCGCCGGCCGCCGATGCATCGCAAAGATCTGGTTCGCGGGAATGTGCTTGAAATGCAGGTGCATCCAGTCGTGGTCCGCGTCCTCCGACAACTCCTCCAACGCCCGCGTCGCGCGGACCCGGAACTCCGCCTCCCCGATCTCCCCCATGCACCGCTTCATCGCCGACGTGTACAGGTCCATGCACAGCGTGTTCGGCGTCAGATGGTTCAGATGGTGCCGCTCAAAGCACGCGATGTCCGCCGCGATCTTGAACCCCCCATCGCACAGCTCCTTGTACAGCCCGTAGTCCTTCGCACGCCCCGTCCATTTGAAGATCCGATCGATCCCCTCTCGGATCAACGCCTCCGCGTCCGCCCACTCAAGCCCCCCCTGTTTCTCCGCCTTCTCGATCAGCGCCTTCGCCTCCGCCGAGAACACCTGCCGCGTCGACAACACCGCCTCGATCCGCGCCCTGGTCTTGTCGTCGAAGTAGTCCGTCAGCAGAAGCGACGTGAAGACCCGGTGGTCCGGGTTCTCCACCGATCGAAACGCCGTCGCGATGATCGGCTGACTCTTCGCCCCCACGTTCGCCATGTCATAAAAGTTGTGCGGCTCCATCCCGAACTGCGCAAAGAACCGCGCCACCCACCGATACTCGTCCGGGCGACCAATCCGGATCGCCCCGTGCCGCTCCCCGCTCGTCCGCTCCAGCTCCTGATCCGACAACGCGAACCCATCGAACATCGCCCCCAGCAACTCGCACGTCGTCCGATTGCAGATCCCGTTCACCAGCAGCGACTTGTCGTACATCGGGACCTCTCGGCCGAACAAGTCCGACAACGCCGCGAAAAGCTTGTGCTGCATCTGAACCTTGTTCGCCAGAACCATCGCCGCCTCCTCGATTCTCAATTAACCACTTCTGGGTACTCTTCTCAGATCCCGATGTCCTCTATCTCGTCATCCTAGCCTGCTTCCATCATCGACAGCCCCTCGGAGCCACGCGCATGCTCTCCAGGTTTGATTTCTCGGTCCGTACCGCCGTCTTTCTTCTCGTCGGCGTCCTCCTCACCTTCACCTGGGTTCTCACCGGGGTGGGCAAGTTCATGTCCGAAGGCGTGCCCCCGTGGTTCCAAGAGCAGTTCGGCAAGTCCCTCCTTGCCGCTTTCCCGGGACTCACCGCCTCGTACTACTCGATCGCGGTGCTCGAAGTCATCGCCGCGCTGGTCTCCATCGGCTCGCTCCTCTCCTTCGAGTGGCTTTCTCGACGGCCCCCGATCCTGCTCCAGCTCTCCCTCCTCCTTTCCATGCTCCTGTTCGCCATGCTCGGATTCGGCAAGCGCCTCGTCGCCGACCACGCCGGTGCGCATGATCTCTTCATGTACTTCGCGGCGGCGCTTGTCATGCTGATTGCCGTCCGCAGCTTCCGGTGCGACGAACAAACCAAGGAAGTCCGCGCCTAGGCCCACACCGCCGAATCCGGCACCCGTCGCCGTCGAACTCCACGACACCGACCACTTGTCGGCGTGCGTTTGTCCGTGTACGATTACTTGGAATGATTCTAAGTATCAGGACAATGATGTCCTTTGAATGAACCCTCACAGGAGCCTTCCATGCCGACCCCTTCGGGCAAGGCCATTTACCTCGACCACGCCGCCACCACCCCGTGCGATCCGCGCGTGGTTGAGGCCATGCTGCCCTACTTCACCACCCACTTCGGCAACCCCGGCAGCCGGAATCACCGCTACGGCTGGGAGGCCGAAGAAGGCGTCGACATCGCACGCGAGCACGTCGCCGCGCTGCTCGGAGCCGATCCCAAGGAAGTGATCTTCACCTCCGGCGCCACCGAGAGCAACAACCTCGCGATCAAGGGCGCCGCGTACATGTACGAAAGGGCGCCCGCGGGCCAGACCAAGCGCGGGCACATCATCTCCTGCGCCATCGAGCACAAGGCGGTCCTCGATCCGTGCAAGCGCCTCGAGAAGGAAGGCTTCGACGTCACCTTCCTCGAGCCGCCCCGCGACGGCATCGTCACCGCGGAGATGGTCAAGGCCGCCCTGCGTGACGACACCATCCTCGTGACGATCATGTGGGCCAACAACGAGATCGGGACGATCAACGAGATCCCCGAGATCGGCAAACTCTGCCACGAGAAAGGCATCATCTTCCACACCGACGCCACCCAGTGGGTCGGCAAGATGCCCACCAACGTCGAGAAAGCCAACGTCGACCTGCTCTCCTTCTCCGGGCACAAGATCTACGGGCCCAAGGGCGTCGGCGCTCTGTACGTCCGCCGCAAGCGTCCCCGCGTCCGCCTCCACTCGCTGCAGGACGGCGGCGGGCAGGAACGCGGCTTCCGCTCCGGCACGCTCAACGTCCCCGGCATCGTCGGGCTCGGCAAGGCCTGCGAGATCGCCCTCCAGGAAATGGACCGCGACGCCGCCCGCCTTGTCACCCTCCGCAAGAAGCTCGAACGCGAGATCACCTCGCGCGTCGACGTCTGCACCGTCAACGGGCACGCCGACAAGCGCCTCCCCCACATCGCCAACATCTCCTTCGGCTTCGTCGAGGGCGAAAGCCTCATGATGGCCGTCAAGGACATCGCCGTGTCCTCGGGCTCGGCCTGCACCAGCGCGAGCCTCGAACCCTCCTACGTCCTCAAGGGCATCGGCGTGGGCGACGACCTCGCCCACAGCAGCCTCCGCATGAGCCTCGGCCGCTGGACCACCGACGCCGAGATCGACTACGCCATCGAGAAGATCGTCTCGAGCGTCCACAAACTCCGCGAAATGAGCCCCCTCTACGACATGCACAAGGAAGGCATCGACCTCTCCAAGGTGGAGTGGGCGCACCACTGAACCGGCCTTCGGGCACCGGGCACTCGGGTCCGAAGCAGAAGCAATCGTCCACCTTTCCCAAGTCTTGATTAGTGCCTAGTGCCACGTGCCTAGCGCCTAGCCCCAAAGGAACCCATCATGGCATACGGCCCCAAGATCATCGACCACTACGAGAACCCCCGCAACGTCGGGACCTTCGGCACACAGAAGGACATCAAGGAACGCAAGGACATCGGCGTCGGCCTCGTCGGCGCACCCGAGTGCGGCGACGTCATGCAGCTCCAGATCAAGGTCAATCAGGACGGCATCATCGAGGACGCCAAGTTCAAGACCTTCGGCTGCGGCTCTGCGATCGCCTCCTCCTCCCTCGCCACCGAGTGGATCAAGGGCCGCACCCTCGACCAGGCCGAGGACCTCAAGAACACCCAGATCGTCGAGGAACTGAGCCTCCCCCCCGTCAAGATCCACTGCTCCGTCCTCGCCGAAGACGCCATCAAGGCCGCCATCGCCGACTACAAGAAGAAGAACGGCATCCCCGTCGAAGACCACGACCACGCCCACCACTAACCGACATTCTCGGCCCTCGCCGCCGACGAACCGACCCCACGCCGATCGCGTACGATTGAACGAAGGAGTTTCCCATGAGCACCGAAACCACCGCCTCGCCGCTCATTCTGTCCGAGCTGGCCGCCAAGGAAATCAAGAAGATCATCGCCGACCAGGAACTCGACGTCGCCAAGGTCCACCTCCGCGTCGGCGTCAAGGGCGGCGGCTGCTCCGGCTTCTCCTACATCCTCGACCTCACCGAGTCCGTCAAGCCCACCGACGAGGTCTTTGAAATGCACGGCGTCAAGATCATCTGCGACCCAAAGAGCCTCCTCTATCTCTCCGGCGTCACCGTCGACTTCAAGGACGAGCTCATGGGCCGAGGCTTCGTCTTCAACAACCCCAACGCCACCAGCACCTGCGGCTGCGGCAGCAGCTTCAGCGCCTGATCGCCCCCCTCAATCCACCCCCGAGTCCCCTGACCCAAGGCCCATGCTCACTCTGACCGTGGGCTTTTTCGTGCCCCCCCCGCCCCCCCCAAAGCCCCCTCCGCCGTCCGATACCCCTTGCTCTCGCCCTGAACGTCCGTTACTCTGTCCCTAGCCCCCCGGCCCGCCGCGGGGCGGAGAGGGCAGAGAATCAGGTCGGCACGGCTGACCGCCCCCGGTCCAGCCACCACCGCGACACGCGATCGCGGGCCACACGCCGATCAGGACGGATTCCGCGGCGGCCAACGCCGATCGCCTGGACAGGACGCCATGAGCCAAGCCCCTACGCCTCTCGAAGTGTCCCACACCTACGCCCCGCCCGTGGTCACCCAGTTCAGCGTCTTCCTCACCAACAAGGTCGGCAAACTCTTCGACCTCGTGCAGGCCTTCGACGGCGTGCAGTGCCAGATCTGCGCCCTCTCCGTCCACGACGCCACAGACCACGCCGTCGTCCGCATCATCACCAACAAGGCCGCCATCGCCCGACGCATCCTCCGCGAGCAAGGCTACCCCCACTCCGAAAAGGACGTCCTCGTCGTCGAGCTCTCCAAGGGGCACACCCTCAGCAGCCTCTGCGTCGCCCTCCTCGCCGCCGAACTTTCGATCCAGTTCGCCTATCCCCTGATGCTCCGTCCCAACGGCACGCCCACCATCGCCCTCTCCATCGAAGACCCAACCCTCGCCGGACAGATCCTCCGCCGCAAGGAGTTCCGCATCTTCGGCGAGGGCGACCTGCCCAACAGGCCCTCCGAGCACGACCACTGACCCCGCCGCGCCCGCTGATTCCGCGGGCCCACCGCTACACTGCGGCATGACCGCCGCACCAACCCCCACGCACCACAACCGCCCCCTCGTGCTCATCATCCGCGACGGCTGGGGCGAGAACCCAAACCCCTCGCACGCCCCCTTCAACGCGCCGGCGATCGCCGCATCCCGTGGGCTCACCCCCACCGATGACCGCCTCCGCCGCGACTGGCCTCGCACCCTCATCAAGTCCAGCGGCGAAGACGTCGGCCTCCCCGGCACCGGCCCCCATGCCACCATGGGCAACTCCGAAGTCGGGCACCAGAACATCGGCGCAGGCCGCATCGTCCCGCAGGAATCCCTCGTCATGACCAAGGCCTGCACCCTGGGCCTGCACGACAACCACGCCATCCGCGATGCCATCCTCCGCTGCGTCAAGGACCCCGCCCGCTCGCTCCACCTCATGGGCATCAACTCCGACGCGGGAGTCCACGGCCTGCTCGAACACCTCTTCGCCATTCTCCGCGCCTGCGCCTCGCTCGGCCTGACCCAACGCGTGTACCTCCACATGTTCACCGACGGCCGCGACACCGGACCCTACTCCGGCCTCGGATTCATCGAGCAGGTCGAGAACGCCTGCCGTTCCATCGGCGTCGGTCGCGTCGCCACCGTCATCGGCCGCTACTACGCCATGGACCGCGACCACCGCTGGGAGCGCGTCGCCTCCGCCTATCACGCCCTGACCGCCCGAGGCCCGCACGCCACTGCTCCCTCCGCCCGCGACGCCATCCAGCACGCCTACGACAACCCCTCGGGCGAAACCCTCAAAGGCGACGAGTTCGTCCCCCCCACCGCCATCGGCTCCGCCGCCGACATCGCCGCCAGCCGCATCAAGGACGGCGACAGCGTCATCTTCTACAACTACCGCGGCGATCGACCCCGCGAACTCTCCGCCGCCTTCTGCTTCCCCGACGATCAATGGGCCAAGGTCAAGCCAAGCCCCGACACCAACGCCGTCGGCTTTGCACGAGGCCCAAAGCTGAACCTCCACTACGTCATCATGACCGAGTACTGGGAGAAGCTCCTGCCCTTCGTGCAGGGAGTCGCCTTCCCCAAGCCGCCCAAGATGAAGAACATCGGGGGCGAGGCGCTCGCCGCACTCGGGCTGCGACAGTTCCGCTGCGCCGAGACCGAGAAGTACCCGCACGTCACCTTCTTCTTCAACGACTACCGCGACGAACCCTTCCCCGGCGAGACACGCGAGAATCCGCAGAGCCCGAAGGTCGCCACCTACGACATGAAGCCCGACATGGCCGCCCCGGAGATCACCGCCGCCGTTCTCCGCCGGCTCGCCGCCACCGACTGCGAGGATGTGCTCATCGTCAACTACGCCAACGGCGACATGGTCGGCCACACCGGCAACCTCGAAGCCGCCATCCAGGCCTGCGCCGCGGTCGACCGTGGCGTCGGCGCCATCATCGACGCCACCCTCGCCCGCGGCGGCTCGCTCATCATCACCGCGGACCACGGCAACTGCGAGCAGATGTTCGACCCCGACACCAACGCGCCCCACACCGCACACACCATCTACGACGTCCCCCTCTTCGTCGTCGGACAGGCCTTCGCCTCGCGACGACTCCGCGGCGACAGCGACCCCGCCAACTGGACCAACCCCGCCGCCCGCGAAGCACGAGGCCGCCTCGGCGACATCTTCCCCACCATCTTCGACATGCTGAACCTCCCCAAGCCGCCCGAGATGACCGGCCGATCCCTCCTCCTCTGAGCACGCCCCCGTGGCCACGCGACCCGGCATCTCCAAACGCCACCCCGTCGCCGCGGAGATCCTCCGCCGCTGGCGTGAACTCACCGGGGGTGCCGCCGTCCGCGACGAACAACGCCGAACCCTCGTCGCCTGCTCGGGCGGGCCCGATTCCGTGGCCCTCGCGGCCACCCTTGCCGGCGCGGGCGGCGCCGACTGCATCGCCCACATCATCCACGACCTTCGTCCCCCCGCCGAAACCCGCGCCGACCGCGACATCGCCGCCGACGTCGCCCGATCGCTCGGCCTGCCGTTTGTCGAATCCGCCGTGCATGTCGCCTCACTCCCGGGCAACCCGGAGAACAACGCCCGTCTCGCCCGCTACGCCGCGCTGCGCGATCTCGCCGCGTCACGCGGCGTGCGAGTCATCGCCACCGCCCACCACGCCGACGACCAGCTCGAAACCCTCCTCATGCGGATCGGCCGCGGCACATCGCCCGCCGGATTCGTCGGCATCGCCTCTTCCCGCGTGCTCGGGCACGCCCGACTCATCCGCCCGTGCCTCTCCGTCACCCGCGACGACCTGCGCGACATCGTCCGCGAGGTCGGGCTGCCCACCGCGACCGACGCCTCCAACGCCGACCTCCGCCTCGCCCGCAACGCCGTCCGCGCCCGTGCCGCCGCCGCGCTCCGCGAGGTCTTTCCGCACGCCGCGACGCACGCTTCCAAGCTCGCCGAACAGATGCGTGCCGTCGGCTCGTTGCTCAAGACCTCCTCGCTCGCCCTGCTCGCCAACGCCCGCCGGCCCGACGGCACGCTCGACCGCTCACCCCTCCGCGACGCCCCGCACCTCCTTCGAACCGCCGCACTCCGCGCCGAGATCGCCCTCGCCACCGGCGATCGACGTCTCGACGATCTCCACGCTCGCGCGCTCACGCCACTGAGCCGCGCCATCGCCGACCACGACGGGTCCGACCGCCGATTCTCCATCGCCGGTGCGCACATCCTCCTCACCGCCGATCACCTCGACGTCCAAAAAGGCGGCGTGCCGGAATCGGGTCTTTAGCCCGATCTCCGGCACTGTCCTGCATCGGCCTGTGGTGTGCGAACGTGTGTGGGAGTTGTGAAGGCCGCGCGAACCCGCCTTGACCGTAATGACGCCCGCCCGCTCAGCCCGCGAGCCCTTCGGGGACATCCATCTCGTCCTCGTCCGCGACCACCAGCCTCAGCGGCGGCAGCTCGATCGGCTCCTCGTCGATCCGCCGCGCCGCGTCGTCGATCATCCGTTCCGCCGCCTCCACAAGCTCGGGCGGCACAGAACCGATTCCCGCCTCCGCACCCATTCGCGAAACATCGAGCCGACGATTGATGCGATCAAACAGCCCGGCCCCACCGACGAGCCGCAGCTTCGCGCCGCCTTGCACGCCGGCCGCCGCCGAGGGCCCATGCTCCGCCGGCGATGACCGATGGCGAACAACCGTCTTGTTGGTGTGGTTCGGGCGCGAAGGCGGGACGTCCATGGTGTGCTCCACATCCCGACCGATCGAGCGCAACTCTTGCGCGTCCTCCTCCAACTCCGGGGAGCACGGCCGAATCGCCGATCGATCACAGGATCGCTCAACCCCAGAAACCCGGGGCCCGAGCGCAAGACAAGCACCATCCACGGTCAGGATTTCGCCTCAGAGCGAGAAAATCGCACGTCCACCCCGAAATACACCGGGGCACGAGTGATTATGTTATCGGCAGGGCGACGCCGCCCGGGATGGACCCCTGGCGTTCTCATTCTCCTGACGTCGTTGCTCCGATCTCTGTGTGCGCAAAGGTCCCCCCGAACTCTCGGGTGTGTGCAGGACTTTGCTTCGGTGGATCCGCGGTTGGATGGGGTTGGGGCCGGCGTGGTGGCCGGCATCCGCGGGAAGCAGGTGACGCCGGAGGGGTGGTGCCCTCCGGTGAAACAGGGAGGCCGTCATGAACGGCAGTGCGCGCGGTTCGTTGGTTCTCTCATTGTTCAACCAGTACTACGAGCGGGTGTACTGGTTCGCGCGGCGCAGCGTGGACGCGCCGACGGCCGAGGACGTCGCTCAGGAGGTCTTTGTCCGCCTCATGCGGATCCCCGATCTTGAAGATCGCGTGGTGACCATCAGCTACCTCATCAAGGTGGCCGACAACCTCATCAAGCGACGCCACAAGCAGCTCCGCCAGCACGAACGCTTCGCCACCCGTTCCGCGGGTGACGAGCGAGTCGATCAGACCACGCCCGACTCGGACACCGAGTGCCAGCGTGCCCTGGGCCGACTCTCCAGCACCGAGCACGCCGCCCTGCGCATGATCGTGTGCGAGGGGCTGTCGTACGAGGCCGCCGCGCTGGCCCTGGACGTCAAGGTCTCCACCGTGAACAACTGGAAGTTCCGGGGCATCCAGAAGCTCCGCGACGTCACCGAGACGCGTCACGGCACGCTCGCGGGCTGATCACTCCCGCAGCATCGCCCGGATCGCCGCCTCGACGACCAGCGCGGTCATCACCAGCGGCAGGTACGCGATCGACGCGAAGAAAACCTTCCTTGCGTCGGCGTTGCTCCGCGTGCGGATCAGGCGGAACGCCAGCCACGTGAACCCGAGCCCCGAAAGCACGGCGATCACGATGTAAGGCCAGCCCAGCAGCCCGGGCATCGCCAGCGCGGGTGTCACCGAGACCGGCAACTGCAGCACGGTCCACACGGCGATCGTGGTTGCGGTCAGGTTGCCCGACGGATCGACCACCGGCAGCACGCGGTACCCGCCCTTGGCGTAGTCATCGCGGTACATCCAGGCGATGGCAAAGAAGTGCGGGAGCTGCCAGACGGTCATCAGCGCGAACAGCGTCCACCCGCCGGGATGAGCGAGCGATTCGGCCCCGCCGGGCTGCCACCCGGCCGACCAGCCGATCAGCGGCGGGAGCGCACCGGGCAGTGTGCCGAGATAGGTCGAGAAACTGGTGATGGGTTTGCTGGGGGTGTAGATGAGCGTGTACGAAACGACGCACCAGAGGGAGATGAGCGCGGGCACCGGGCCGCAGAGCGCCAGAAGCAGGGCGAGCCCCGCGAGCGCGCTCGCGAGGCCGAACCACAGCACGGTTCGTGGCTCCACACGATCTTGGGGGAGTGGGCGCTTCTTGGTCCGGTCCATTTCCCGATCGCGGAAGCGCTCCATGACCTGGTTGAGGGCGTTGGCCCCGGACGCGGAGAGAGCGGTCCCGACGGCGCACCCGAGCCCGGTGGCGATGAGGTCGGCGGTCGCGCGTTGGCCGGGGGATTCGAGCCACGACAGGCCGAAACCGACCATCGATGTGATGGTGACGAGCCGGGTGATGCCGGGCTTGGTGGTTTCGAGCAAGCTCGCCATCACGCCGGGCCTGGCCGGCGGGGCGTCGCTGGGGTGCTCGAGCTGTGGTGCGGCGTGGGTCACGAGCGAGGAACTGTAGGAGTGTGCAACGCATGCGCGACCGCGACAAGGACGTGCCCGTCCGGCTCGCGTCGGACCACGAAGGGGGTTCCGAATGCCTGTTGGAGATTCGCCGGGGTCATGACCGCGTCAGATTCCCCGAACGCGACGGCCCGCCCGGAGTCGTCGAGCAGGAGCACGCGGTCGGCGTGCGCGAGCGCGGCGGCAAGGTCGTGGAGCACCACCACCACCACCCGCCCGCGGGCTGCCTGCTCGCGGAGCACGTCCCGGGCGAGAGAGGCGAAGGCCGGATCGAGTGCGGAGGCGGGCTCGTCTGCCAGCAGCACGCCCTGGCCATCGGGGGTCGAGTCGAGTTGGGCGAGGGCCCTGGCGAGCAGCACGCGCTGACGCTGCCCGATGCTGAGGCGGTCGAGGGTGGTCTCGGCGAGCGAAGTGAGCCGCGTGCGTTCGAGGGCGGCATCGACGGCGTGCTCGAGCCCCTGCGAGCCATGGGCATAGCGTGCGAGGCGGACGCAATCGCGGACGGTGTAGGCAAATGCGGGCTCGTCGCGCTGGGGGACCATGGCGAGGGATCGGGCCCGGCGTTCCGCTGGGATTCGGGCGACGTCGATGCCGTCGAGCGTGACCGAGCCACCCGAGGGCGGGAGCAGGCCGGCGAAAAGGCGGAGGAGCGTGGACTTACCCGCGCCGTTGGGGCCCAGCAGCGCGGCGATCTCCCCTGGGAAGAAGACGGTGGAGAGTTCCCGCACGACGGGGCGTCCGCCCGGGAAGGCGAAGGAAACTTGGTCGCAACGGAGGATCACGGAGAAGGCTACGCGCGGCGCCGGGGGTGGGCCCCTACGCTTGGGGGAGCAGGCCGGTGGCGCAACGCCCGGGCCGAAGGAACGAGACACGCGTATGGCACAGACACGGACGGTAGCGGTGAGCGGGGCGAGCGGCTTTGTGGGGCGGCATGTGGTGCGTGCGCTGCTCGACGCGGGGTACGGCGTGCGGGCGTTGGTGCGTGACATGGGCAAGGCCAAGCGGACGCTGCCTGTCGGGGCCGAGTCGCTGACGCTGGTTTCGGGCGAGGTGCTGGATCCGGCGGCACTCACCGAGCTCTGCCGCGGGTGCGTCGGGGTGGTGAATTGTGTTGGTGTGATCCGCGAAAGCCGGGGCGGGCTGACGTTCCGTCAGGCGCACGTGCTGGCGGTCAAGGGTCTGCTCGAAGCGGCGCGGGCTGCGGGTGCCGAGCGGTTTGTGCAGGTGTCGGCGCTTGGGGTCAACCCGACGTCGCAGATCCCGTACCAGATGACGAAGTTTGAGGGGGAGCAGTTGGTCCGCCGGAGCGGGCTGGCGTGGACGATTCTTCGCCCGGGGATGATCCTGGGCGAAGGGAGCGAGTTCATCGCGATGGCGAAGCAGTGGACGGGCGGCGAGGCTGCGCCGTTCATCTTTGCGCCGTACTTCACTGGGCAGGTGGAGGACACGAGCGTGCCGCTGGGCCCGGTGCACCGGGTGGAGCCGATGCTGCAGCCGGTGGCGGTCGAGGATGTGGCCCGCGCGGCGGTGATCGCTCTTGGGAGCGAGCGGGCGACTGGCGAGGTGTTCAACCTCGTGGGCCCGAAGCGGGTTTCGTGGCCCGAGTTGCTGCGGTGGATCAGGGACACGTACACCCCGGGTTCGTCGGTCGAGCCGTTCGGGCTGCCGGGCGAGGTGGCGGCGGTGGCGGCGGACGTGGCGACGTTGTTCGGGATGAAGCACGTGCTGCCGTTTGATGCCGGGATGGCTCGCATGGGGTCGCAGAGTTCGGTGGGCGAGACGGTGAAGGTGTCGCTGGAGTTGGGGCTGACGCCCCGGGAAGCGATGGCCGGCTCGCACTGTGGCATCCCCGTCGTCGGCATACCTCCGCATGGCGCCACGCTGGCGCATGATC
>ERZ761603.1541-NODE-1541-length-17106-cov-92.968272_pt1 | contig 17106 bp, 16 predicted proteins | sample MGYA00511879_ERZ761603 | MGnify/ENA primary metagenome ERZ761603 (study PRJEB28899, sample SAMN02850040) | bioreactor sludge metagenome | biome: EBPR Sludge; feature: EBPR Bioreactor; material: flocular biomat | place: Australia: Thorneside Wastwater Treatment... | reverse complement strand
CGCTGCCGCGCATGGGCGAGTACTGCGACGGCATCGAGCGCATCAACATCGAGCTCTCGCTGCAGAACAAGATCGAGCTCTGCGACCGCCTCGCCGAGTTCCTGCAGGGCGAGCTGCCGCTCGACGTCAAGGACGAGGGCCTGGACCGCGAGGCGCTGATCTCCGACCACCGCGCCCAGGCGCTCGAGCAGGTCGCCGGCGTGCGCCGGCGCTGGCAGTGGCTGCTGGACAACCTCGACCTCGCCCTCGCCGAGGCCGAGCCGCAGTTCGCCGCCTATGGCATCCAGGCCGGCGAGCTCTCCAACCGCGCCGCCAGCCCGACCCTGTTCCATCGCCTGCAGGACTACTCGATCCGCGTGTCGTGGAAGGAGGAGCTGCGCCCGCTGCTCGAGCAGACCTTCGACGGCGCCCTGTTCGCCCCCATCCTCGCCCGCATCGCCGAGATCCACCGCGAGGTGCTGCGCGGCCGCGTCTTCGTCGCGCTGCACATGCACGCCGGCGACGGCAACGTGCATACCAACATCCCGGTCAACTCCGACCATTACGAGATGCTGCAGACCGCTTACGCGGTCGTCGAGCGGATCATGGCTCTGGCGCGGGCGCTCGACGGTGTCGTATCAGGTGAGCACGGCATCGGGATCACCAAGCTGGAATTCCTGAGCGAGGACGAAATCCAGCCGTTCCGTGACTACAAGGCCAGGGTTGACCCCGAAGGCCGTTTCAACCAGGGCAAGCTGCTCCCGGGGGCCGACCTGAGCAGGGCGTATACGCCGTCGTTTTCGCTGCTCGGCACCGAATCGCTGATCATGGAGCAGTCGGAGATCGGCCACATCGCGACGATGGTCAAGGACTGCCTGCGTTGCGGCAAGTGCAAGCCGGTGTGCTCGACGCACGTGCCGCGGGCCAACCTGCTGTACTCGCCGCGCAACAAGATCCTCGCCACGTCGCTGCTGATCGAGGCCTTTCTCTACGAGGAGCAGACCCGGCGAGGCGTTTCGCTCAAGCATTTCGAGGAATTCAACGACGTCGCCGATCACTGCACGATCTGCCACAAGTGCGTTACACCCTGCCCGGTCGACATCGACTTCGGTGACGTCTCGATCAGGATGCGCAATCTGCTGCGCGAGCAGGGCAAGAAGAAGTTCGTCCCGGCGAAGGCGGCGGCGATGGCCTTCCTGACGATCAAGGACCCGGCGACGATCAAGTTGCTCCGCAAGCTGATGATCGACTGGGGCTATCGGGCGCAGCGGCTGGCGCACCGGCTGGCCAGGTCGCTCGGCCTGATCCAGGGTCAGACCCGGCAACCGCCGGCGACGCTCGGTTCGCCGACGCTGCGCGCGCAAGTCATCCATTTCATCAACAAACCGATGCCCGGCGGATTGCCCAAGCGCACCGCGCGGGCCTTGCTCGACATCGAGGATGACCGGATCGTGCCGGTCATCCGCGACCCGCACAAGGTCAGAGCGCCCGATTATGACGGCGATGCGGTGTTCTACTTTCCCGGCTGTGGATCGGAGCGTCTGTTTTCGCAGGTGGCGCTGGCGACCCAGGCGATGCTCTACGAGATTGGCGCGCAGACGGTCCTGCCGCCGGGCTATCTATGCTGCGGCTATCCGCAGACGGCGGCTGGCGAAGCCGACCAGGGGCAGAGGATCACCACCGATAACCGGGTACTGTTCCACCGGGTGGCCAATACGCTGAACTATCTGGACATCAAGACCGTTATCGTCTCGTGCGGGACCTGCATGGATCAGCTCGAAAAATACCATTTCGAGCAGATCTTTCCCGGCTGCCGCTTGCTCGACATCCACGAATACCTGCTCGAAAAGGGCGTCAGGCTGGATGGCGTCAGCGGCACCCGCTACCTGTACCATGACCCCTGCCACGCGCCGATGCGGACGATGCCGGGGATCAAGGTGGTCAACAGCCTGATGGCGCAGCCGGTCGATCTCTCCGATCGCTGCTGCGGCGAGTCGGGGACGCTGGCAGTCACGCGTCCCGACGTGTCGACACAGGTCCGCTTCCGCAAGCAGGAGGAGATCGAAAAAGGCGTCGGCAAACAGCGCGCGGATGGTTTTGCCGGCCCGATCAAGGTGCTCACCTCGTGTCCGTCGTGCCTGCAGGGTCTGTCGCGCTACCACGATGACAGCGGCACCGAGGCCGACTACATCGTCGTCGAGATGGCCAAGCGTCTGCTCGGTGACGACTGGATGGCACGCTACGTCAGCAAAGCCAACCACGGCGGCATCGAGCGGGTGCTGCTGTAGGCGCCGGCCGATGCTGCGCGGATCGCCTGGCAGCGTGGCCAACCGGCGGTTTGCTGGAGAGTTCGGGTTAGAATGCCAGCCACACTGCGGCTGCCGGGATCGACGATGCGCCCGCACCCGCGGCTGATTTTCTTCCCTGTCCTTGTTCGTTTCGGATTTGCCCGTGCCTGGCCGATCCCGGCCTGCTCCCCGGCGGATCAGCAAAGCTGGTGGCCAAGATCGTGAAGCTGTCTGGTTTGTCGTCACTTGCCGCAGGCCCGCGAGGGTTTCTCGCGGCGAACCGTTTCGCTCCCGCGCTGTACGTTCTCGGCGTGCTGATCACCGGTTTCGGCTTCCTGATGCTGATCCCCCTGGCGATCTCCTGGCTCACCGCCGACGGCGCACACGGCGCCTACGACGAGGCGGTACTGATCACCATCGTCAGTGGCTCGCTGTTGTCGCTGTCGGTTGGCCGGCAGCATCGCGAAATGCGGGTCCGCGAAAGTTTCCTGCTGGTGGCCTTGATCTGGTCGCTGTTGCCGGCTTTCGGCGCGCTGCCGCTGTACCTGCAGATCGACGGTCTGTCGTGGACCGACGCTTATTTCGAGGCCGTTTCGGGCTTGACGGCAACCGGCGCGACGGTGCTGTCGGGGCTTGACCGGCTGCCGCTGTCGATCAACTTCTGGCGTACTTTCATGCACTGGGTCGGCGGCCTCGGGGTGGTCGTTCTGGCGGTCGCCGTCCTGCCTTTGCTCGGTTTCGGTGGGCGCGGCATGCTCAGGGCCGAAACGCCGGGGCCGATGAAGGATTCGAAGATCACGCCGCGGATTACCGAAACGGCCAAGGGTCTGTGGGTGGTCTACGTGATCCTGACCATCGCCTGCGGCGCCAGCCTGTACCAGATGGGGATGGGCGGCTGGGACGCCATGATGCACGCTTTCTCGATCATGGGCCTCGGCGGTTTTTCGAGCAAGGACGCCAGTCTGGGCCACTTCGATAGCCTGGAGATCGAACTGGTGGTGATCTTGTTCGCGTTGCTCGCCGGGATCAGCTTCAGCACGCACTTTCTCGCTTTCTCGCAGCGCTCGCTTCGAGCCTATCGCGTCGATATCGAAGCGCACTATTTCCTCGGCACGCTTGCCCTGAGCATCCTCGCGCTGTCGCTCTACCTGTGGCCGACGGACATTTACCCCGATTACCCGACGACGCTGCGCTATGTCGCTTTCCACTCGGTTTCGCTGGCCACGTCGCTCGGCTTCGCGACTACCGACTACGTGCTGTGGCCCTTGTTCGGGCAACTGTGGATCCTGTTCCTTGGCAGCTTCGTCGCCTGCTCGGGGTCGGCCGGTGGCGGCATCAAGATGATGCGCGCCGTGGTTCTCTACAAACAGGTGTCGCGTGAACTGATGCGTGCCATGCACCCGCGCGGAATGCAGGCCGTACGCTTTGGCGAGACGGTGATTCCCGACCCGGTGTTGCACGCCATCCTCGGGTTCATGTTCATTTACGTGGTCAGCATCGTCTTGCTGACGCTGCTGATGGTTGCCACGCAGCTCGATATCATCACTGCCTTCTCGGCGGTCGTCGCCTGTCTGAACAACACCGGCCCCGGGCTCAATCTGGTCGGTCCGTCGACCACCTACGCCGTCCTGACCGACTTCCAGACCTGGGTGTGCACCTGGGCAATGTTGCTCGGTCGCCTGGAGATTTTCACCCTGCTGGTGCTGCTGACACCCGCTTTCTGGCGGCACTAGAAGGCAGCGCTCCGGTCAGGCACTCTGGCGCCAGGGGACCGCGCGGTCGCGAGATAGTTCTGGGAAAGCGTTGACTTTCCGAGCTGGTGTCAGCTTCCAGTAAGAATCGACATCAATAATCGCCCCCGTGGTTCCTCTGGACGCTCTGAGGACCGCTAAACCGATCGAAAAAAATAATTGGAGGAGGTAATCATGGATGATGGCGGAAAGGCCTACTGGTCGGCGACCCTCGGGTTGCTGGCCAAGATCCTGGTCGTGTGGTTCCTGGTCTCGTTCGGGGCGGGCATCCTGTTCGCGCCGGCATTGAATGGCATCCATCTGGGTGGCTATCCCCTGGGTTTCTGGTTTGCCCAGCAGGGTTCGATGTACGTGTTCATCGCGCTGATCTTCTACTACCGGAAGAAGATGGGCGAAATCGACCGTCAATTCGACGTTCACGAAGAGTAAGGGGCCAATATGGAACTGCAAACAACGATTTATCTGGTCGTCGGCGCGACCTTCGCGCTGTACATCGGCATCGCCCTCTGGGCTCGTGCCGGTAGCACCAGCGAGTTCTACGCCGCTGGCGGCCAGGTGCCACCGGTGATGAACGGCATGGCGACGGCCGCGGACTGGATGTCCGCGGCTTCGTTCATTTCGATGGCCGGCCTGATCTCCAACATGGGCTATGGCGGCGGCCTGTTCCTGATGGGCTGGACCGGCGGCTACGTCCTGCTGGCGATGCTGCTGGCCCCGTACCTGCGCAAGTTCGGCAAGTTCACCGTGCCGCAGTTCATCGGCGACCGCTTCTACTCGAAGACGGCCTCGACGGTGGCGGTGGTGTGCCTGCTGACCGCGTCGCTGACCTACATCATCGGCCAGATGACCGGCGTCGGCGTGGCCTTCTCGCGCTTCCTTGGCGTCTCCAGCGAGACCGGCATCTACATCGGCCAGGCGATCGTGTTCCTGTATGCGGTGTTCGGCGGCATGAAGGGCATCACCTACACCCAGGTCGCGCAGTACATCGTGCTGATCGCCGCCTACATCATCCCGGCGGTCTTCATCTCGATCCAGCTCACCGGCAACCCGATCCCGCAACTCGGTCTCGGCTCCAGCCTCTCTGGCCACGACATTTCGCTGCTCGCCACGCTCGACAAGGTGGTCACCGACCTGGGCTTCCCCAAGTACACCACCTCGGATGCCGGCGGCATGCTGAACATGTTCGTGTACACCCTGTCGCTGATGATCGGAACGGCGGGTCTGCCGCACGTGATCATGCGCTTCTTCACGGTGCCGACGGTCGCTGCCGCGCGTAGTTCCGCCGGTTGGGCGCTGGTCTTCATCGCCCTGCTATACACGACCGCGCCTGCGGTGGCGGCGATGGCCAGGACCAACCTGATCCGGACGATCACTCCGGGCGTGGTGATGGAAAACAAGGACCCGTACGCGGCCGACTCGCAGATCGTGTACGACGAGCGTCCGGACTGGATGAAGCGCTGGGAGAAGACCGGCCTGCTCAAGTGGGAAGACAAGAACGGCGACGGTCGCATCCAGTACTACAACGACAAGTCGAAGAGCGAGGCCTTCAAGGCCAAGGCCGCAGAGGCCGGCTGGAAGGGCAACGAGCTGACGGTCAACGCCGACATCATCGTTCTCGCCAACCCGGAAATCGCGCTGCTGCCGAACTGGGTGATCGCGCTGGTTGCGGCCGGTGGTCTGGCTGCCGCTCTGTCGACTGCTGCCGGCTTGCTGATGGCCATTTCCGCCGCGGTCTCGCACGACTTGATCAAGAACGTCTTCGTTCCCGATATCAGCGAGAAGAACGAGTTGCTGGCCGGCAAGATCTCGATGGCGGTGGCGATCGTCATCTCCGGCTACCTGGGGCTCAACCCGCCCGGGTTCGCAGCGGGTACCGTCGCTCTGGCTTTCGGGATCGCGGCGAGTTCGCTGTTCCCGGCGATCATGATGGGCATCTTCTCGAAGAAGATGAACAAGGAGGGCGCAATGTGCGGCATGCTCGCCGGCCTGTTCATCACCCTGTTCTACGTGTTTGCGCACAAGGGTATCTTCTTCATCAAGGGCACCGAGTACGTGGACCTGATCGGCGGCCCGAATTCCTTCTTCGGGATCACGCCGGAAGCCTTCGGTGCGATCGGCGCGTTGTTCAACTTCATCGTCGCCTTCGTGGTCGACAAGATGACGCCGGAACCTCCGGAGCACATCCAGGCGATGGTCGAGGCCGTGCGCATCCCGCGTGGGTCAGGCGCCGTTCATGGTGCTCACTGAGCGCAGTTAGCCGTATCATCACGCTGCCGTCGGCTCTCCGCTGGCGGCAGCGGGCAACAAGGGCAACCCCGCTGGCAGGTCTGGCGGGGTTTTTCTTTGCCCCTTCCGACACCCGTAGCGCCTTCGCTGGCGCGCGGCACAAAAGGAGTCGTGGATGACTATCAGCATCGCGCTGACATGGATACTGTTTCTCGGGCTGTTCCCGATCGCCTTCTTCTGGCTGCGGCGGGCGTGGCGGATCCTCGTCAGGCGGGATTTTTCCGAGGTGGCCCTGAAGCGTGGCGAGCCGCCCGCTGATCCGGCAAAGTACGCGCCCTACGCGGCGGCCATCAATCTGGTTGCCGGCGGGGTCGCGGTGGCGGTAATCCTGATGGTGGTGGTCGGCGGAGCAGCTTACGACACCTGGACGGCGATTGCCGGCTCGACGATCTGGATGAAATTCTTTGCGGACTTCATTCTCAGCCGGCAGGCCCACCCCATATGGGGTCAGAAGAAGCAAGCGGAAACGTCTACCACGCCCAAAGACCGTCGCTGACGCTTCGCTGCTCGATGCGGTAGCGGTCTTGTGACGATCTGGTCCAGTGCTCCCTGACCGGGATGACGGTTCGCCGGGCTTTGCGGCGCGGTGGTTCGTCAGCCGCCAACAATGCTCTCGGGGTTGGCCGGCTGGCTCGGCTCGATGTGTACACCAAGTTCCCTGGCCTTGGCGTCGGGGATGATCTCCAGCAGGGTGACCACCTTTTGCACGTCGCTGGTGGTTCGCGCAACCTGGATGGCGGCATCCGCTTCCTGCTGGGTGACCAGGCCGAGCAGATAGACGACACCCGCTTCGGTCACCACCTTGACGTAGACCGCATTGAACTTGCCCGCGTCAACGAAGCGCGCCTTGACCTTGGTCGTGATATAGGAATCCTTGCTGCGCGTCCCGAGCGAGGTGGCGGGCGCAATGGCGAGCTCATTGTAGACCCCGCGCACCTGTGGTATCGCGGCGACCAGGCGTTCGACCTCGGCCTTGATCTCCGCGGAGGCTACTTCGCCGGTCACCAGTACCTTGCGGTTGTAGCTGGTGAAGTTGACGTGCGATTCCTTGCCGGCTTTCTCACTGATCTCCAGCGAGGCCTTCCATTCGATGGTTTCGTCTTCGGTCTGCGTGCCGAGAGAGCGGCGATCGATCGCTGCCAGGGTGGCCTGGGTCGCGCCGACGGCGGCGACCGTAACGCAGCCCTGCAGCATCGGCAGTAGCATGGCGCCGAGTACCAGCGTGGTGGGCAGGACTCTGTTCATTCTTCTACTCCCATGAGCAGGCAATCAATACCATCGCAAAGGCAGTGGATGGTGAGCAGGTGCGTTTCCTGAATTCGTGCAGTACGTTCGGCCGGGACCGAGATATGGACGTCGCTGTCGTACAGCAGCTCACCGATGGCGCCGCCGCCCTTGCCGGTCAGCGCAACGACGCGCAGATCATTCTCGTGCGCGGCATGGATCGCTTCGATGACGTTGGGCGAGTTCCCGGAGGTCGAGATGGCGACCAGCACGTCGCCGGGCTGGCCGAGTGCACGCACCTGCTTGGCGAAAACCATCTTGAAGCCGTAGTCGTTGGCGATCGCCGAGAGGATCGACGAGTCGGTGGTCAGCGCGATCGCCGCCAGTTCGTGTCGTTCGGCTTCGAAGCGGCCGACCATCTCGGCGGCCAGGTGCTGCGCGTCGGCGGCCGAGCCGCCGTTGCCGCAGGCGAGGATCTTGCCATTGCCGAGCAGGCAGCCGACCATTGCCTCGATCGCCTGCGCGATCGGCCCGGCCAGTGGTTCCATGGCGTCCAGCTTGGTCTGCGCGCTGTCCCTGAAGTGCTGGCTGATTCGCTTGATCAAGTCCATGGGCTGTGCTTCGGCTCCGACCAAAGGAGGGGATTCTAACATCAGAGGATCAGCAGGACCTCGATCTCGACGCGGCGCCAGGGGTCGGGATGGTCGCGGACCCGTGCGACCCGCGCTTCGAGTTGCTCACCGTCGTCGAGCGCCCTGGCGACGGCAGCGTTCTCGCTGCGTGGCAAGTAGCCGAGCCGTCGCCCGTTCCAATCGACGCGAATCGCCTTGTGGTCGTGCCGATTGCCCGGCTCGCGAATCAGCTCCAGGCGGTCGCCAGGCCTGATCTGCGACGACACTTCGGCCAGCGCATAGTACTGACCGCCGGCCAGCGGCGAGGTCTGCACCAGGATCCTGACGCTTTCGGCGGCTGTGACATGCCAGCAACACGCCAGCCCCAGCGCCGCGCTAAACAGCAGAAAACGCATCGCGGATCCATTCGATCGCGGTGTCCGACAGCGCGTCGAGCAGGATGCAGTCGAAGCGGCAGTCGGACTCGCGGCCTGGATGCGACGCCAGGTAGTGCTGCGCGGCGAGGGCGATACGCGCTTGCTTGGCGGTGGTGATGCTGGCCGCGGCTCCACCGTGGCTGGCGCTGCGCCGTAAGCGCACCTCGACGAATACCAATACCCGCTGGTCAGTGCAGATCAGGTCGACCTCGCCACCCCGGCAGCGATAATTGCGCGCCACAATGGTCAGCGCGTGTCGCTCAAGAAAGCGCGCGGCGAGTCCCTCGGCAAGCGCGCCCGGGCTGGCCGAGTGCCCGCCTGACGCAGTCGTGCTATCTTTGTCGCTCACCTGCCGGCCTCCGATCATGACGGAAGAATTTCCCGCATTATATGTAGTTCCGACGCCGCTCGGCCACCTCGGCGATATCTCCCAGCGGGCCATCGACGTGCTGCGGCAAGTGCCCTGGGTGGCTGCCGAAGATACTCGCCACAGCGCGCCGTTGCTGCGGCATTACGGCTGCAATGCTCGCCTGCTCGCGGCGCACCAGCATAACGAAGAGGGTGCCGCACAACAGGTCATCGGACACCTCGCCGCCGGCGAGTCGGTCGCCTTGGTCGTCGATGCCGGCACGCCTGCAGTGTCCGATCCGGGCGCGCGATTGGTCTCCAGAGTGCGGGCCGCCGGCTATCGGGTCATACCGCTGCCGGGACCGTGTGCGGCGGTCGTCGCGCTTTCAGCCGCCGGCCTCAGTGAAGCCCACTTCTTGTTCTACGGTTTCTTGCCGGCGAAGGCCGGGCAGCGCGCGGAGGTCTTGCGCGGGCTGGCCAACTTGCCTTACGCACTGCTCTTTTACGAAGCGCCGCACCGAATTGTGGACACCGTGGCCGCTTTGGCGGCCGTTTTTCAGTCGACACGGACGCTGGTGCTGGCGCGCGAGCTGACCAAGTTGTTCGAGAGTGTGCATAGCTGTGCGCTCGGCGACGCGCACGACTGGCTGCTGGCCGACGCCAACCGGCAGCGCGGCGAGTTCGTGCTGCTGGTCTCCGCGGCTCCAGCGGTCGACAACGACGCCGATGGCGAGCGGGTATTGAAGTTGCTGCTCACTGACGGACTGTCGGTCAGCCAGGCGAGTCGGCTGGCGCACGCGATTACCGGCGCAGGAAAGCACGCCCTGTATCAACAGGCTTTGCGCTTGAAGGGATAGCGCACGCCGCGCTGGCGAGCGGTGGGCGCCGGCACCGAGCGCGCTCGGCAGGTTTCGGCTGGAGCCGAAGAAATCATCTAGAATTCCCGGATTCGCAAACTCGGCCAATTGTTTCGATGACCTCGACCATGCAGATTGCCCTGACCCGTCCTGACGACTGGCACCTTCATCTGCGCGATGGTGACGCGCTGGCGACCGTCTTGCCGCATAGCGCGCGGCAGTTCGCGCGGGCCATCGTGATGCCCAATTTGCGGCCGCCGGTGACCACCGTCGCCGCCGCGACCGCCTACCGCGCGCGTATCCTCGCCGCCTTGCCGGCCGGCATGGCGTTCGAGCCGTTGATGACCTTGTACCTGACCGACAGCACGCCGGTCGACGAAATCCGGCGGGCGGTGGCTAGCGAATTCGTGCGCGCGGTGAAGCTCTATCCGGCGGGGGCGACGACCAATTCCGACGCGGGCGTGACCAATCTGGACCGCTGTGCGGCGGTGCTGACCGAGATGGAAAGGTCGGGGTTGCCGCTGCTGGTGCACGGCGAGGTGACCGACTCGAAGATCGACGTCTTCGACCGCGAAAAGGTGTTCATTGAACGCGTCTTGAAGCCGTTACTGGTGCGCTATCCCGGCCTGAAAGTTGTTTTCGAGCATATCACCACCCGCGACGCCGCTGATTTTGTCGCCGCCTGCGGACCGAACATCGCCGCGACGATCACCGCGCATCACCTCTTGTACAACCGCAACGCCATTTTTGCGGGCGGCCTCCGTCCGCATTACTACTGCCTGCCGGTTCTCAAACGAGAGGTCCATCGCCAGGCGCTGCTGCGCGCGGCAACTTCCGGCAACCCGCGATTCTTCCTGGGCACCGATTCCGCGCCGCATCCGCGGGCCAGCAAGGAGGTCGACTGCGGCTGTGCCGGCTGCTACACCGCGCATGCGGCGCTGGAGCTGTACGCGGAGGCCTTCGACGCCGCCGATGCTCTGCATCGCCTGGAGGCTTTCGCCAGCTTCAACGGTCCGGACTTCTACGGTTTGCCACGCAACACCGGTTCGGTGACGCTGGTGCGCGAGGCTTGGCGACCACCGGCGGCCTTCGCTTACCTCGGCGGCGATACGCTGGTACCGTTGGCTGCTGGCGAGCTGCTACGATGGAAGATGCGCGGCTGATGTCGCCGCGTTGTGCTGTTTTCTGTTCCGGGGCTGGCCCGAGGAGATTGCGTGTGTCGCGGAAGACGCTGCTGCCGATGCTGTTGCTGCCCTTGCTGGTTGCCTGCTCCGATCAGCGGGCGGCCTTCGAGATTGACTCGAGCCAGCATTCCTTGACGCTGATTCGCGTCCAGGACTTCTTCTGGCAAAAAACCGCCGCCTACTCCGTCGTCGCGGCCCGGATGCCGGAGTGCATGCGTCGCCACGACATCGGCTCGGGCAGTGCCAATACCAGAATCGAGGTCTATGCCCCGGGGAACGATGCCTGGATTCTCAAACAGGGCAAGCGGATGGTCGTCGTCGAGACGCGAACCTGTCAGGGCTTTGCCCGGCTCGACGAGGAGCCTGCGGATGGCATGGGTCCTTTGCAGGGAAGCTTCCAGATGCGCGGTGGCAGTTTGACATTTGTCGCTGCGGCGAAGGGCGATGCGGACGCTGTGGCGCCGGCGCCGAATTGAGTGGGCACCACTGGCCTTCACCGGGTGGCCTGTTCGCCCCCTTGTGGCCGCTGCTGACGAGGATTCCCTTCGCGCCGGATTTTGCCTCGCTGGACTTCCTGAGTTCGGGGCTCGACCTGCGCACGGCCAGTGGCCAGCACCTGTCTTTCGTGCCGCCGCCGCTTGACGGGCTGGCCTACGAAACGCGCATCTGGGTACGCGGCGAGGTCGCCACGCGCGTCGGCAACTGGCACGATTTCTTCAATGCGCTGGTCTGGCTGAGCTTTCCGCTGAGCAAGGCGGCGCTCAACGCGCGCCACGCCGGGGCGCTGGCCGTTCAAGGCACGGGTCGTGGCAGCGAGCGCGATGCCTTGACTCATTTTGACGAATGCGGCGTCGTCGTGGTCTCATCCGACCCTTCGTTGCTGGCCCTGTTGCGCAACTTCGAGTGGCGAGCGCTGTTCTGGGAGCGCCGCGACGAATTGGGTCGCGCGCTACGCTGTTTCGTTTTTGGTCACGCTACCTATGAGCAGTTGTTGCGACCGTTTCGCGGGCTGACCGCCAAGGCGCTGCTGTACGAGGTCAGCGAAGACTGGCTGTGGCGCCGGCCGCCGCTGGCTCAGCTGGCCGATCTAGACCGGCGTCTGGCGGGTGAACTGGATGGCGGCCTGCACCTGCAGCCGCGAGCTTTCCACCCGCTACCCCTGATGGGCCTGCCCGGCGTGACGCTGGACAGCGACAGCGCCAGCTACTACGACGACCAGTGGCAATTCCGGTCGGGCCGCGGTGGGCGCGGCGTATAATTGCTGCGGGAAGTCGGTCAGGCAGCCGCTGGGCAAAGGGTGAAAGCCTGGCGCCGAGAGGAAAGTCCGGGCTCCGCAGAGCAGGATGCCGGTTAACGACCGGGCACCGTGAGGTGACGGAAAGTGCAACAGAAAGCAGACCGCCGATGTCCTCGCGCAGGCGACTGCCAGGGCAGGCAAGGGTGAAACGGCGAGGTAAGAGCTCACCGCGGACGTGGTAACACGGACGGCACGGTAAACCCCATCCGGAGCAAGGCCAAATAGGGAAGCGTCGGCGTGGCTCGCGCTGCTTCCGGGTAGGCTGCTTGAGCGTGCTGGTAACAGTACGCCTAGAGGAATGGCTGTCCACGACAGAACCCGGCTTATCGACCGGCTTCCCCCCCCCGCTTTTCCCTTTCTTCCGCGTGGCCGACCGAGCTCCCCGCCGGCACTTCTGCGTCTCCAGGCCCCCGATTCGGATCCGATCAATTCCCGTCACCTGGCCGGCGCGCCTGCGCGGCAGCGCTGCCACCATTTTGCCCCCTGTTTGTAAGAAAGCACTTTAACTACACCAATTTTGCCATTGTTTTTAATAAGCAATAAGGTTTCTAATCTGTCTCAAGAGTCGTCGATAAGTCCTTGTAGCCATTGGGAAAAGCCACGCCATATCCCTTGCTTTAGTGCAATCTTTGTCTTAAAGTGGGGGCAAGTAGGAAAAAGTGGGAAGCTTGGCGTTCTGTCGGCAAGAAAACTAGGGGCGATTCGAACAGATGTTTCAGGGTGCGGCGGCGTTAAGTCTCGACGTCAAGGGCAGGCTGGCGATCCCGGTACGTCATCGGGAGGCGCTGGCTGCGGCCGCCGACGGCCGCCTGGTGCTTACCGCGCACCCCCACGGTTGCCTGTTGCTCTATCCGGAGCCAGCGTGGGAACCCATTCGCGACAAGGTTCTGGCGGCTTCGAGTTTCAACAAGCAGGCGGCGGCGATCAAGCGCCTGCTGGTGGGTAACGCCCGCGAAGAGGAAATGGATGCTGCCGGTCGTTTGCTGATCGCGCCGGAACTGCGCCGCTTTGCGGTTCTCGACAAACAGGTCTGGCTGGTCGGTCAGGGAAGTCACTTCGAAATCTGGTCGGACAGTGGTTGGCAGCAACAGCAGGAAGCCGTGCTTGCCCTTGGTGAGCAGTTCTTGCCTCCGGGTCTGGAGGATCTGGCGCTGTGACCTTGCCGTCGCAGCATCAAACGGTGTTGCTGCGGGAAGCGGTTGATGCTCTGGAGATCAACCCCGCGGGGACTTACGTCGACGGCACTTTCGGCCGTGGGGGCCACAGTCGGGCGATTCTCGAACGGCTGGGGCCAAACGGCCGACTGCTGGCCATTGACCGTGACCCCGAGGCGGTCGCACTGGCCCGCGAAATGAACGATCAGCGGCTGTTCGTCGTGCATCAGTGCTTCGGCGAACTGGCGGAAGCCTTGCAACGGGCCCGGATCGAAATCGGCGAAGGGGTCGATGGCGTGCTGCTCGATATCGGCGTTTCGTCGCCGCAGCTCGACGACGGGCGGCGGGGGTTCAGTTTCCGCCAGGACGCACCGCTCGACATGCGGATGGATACGAGCCAGGGCGAGACGGTGGCGCAGTGGCTGCAGCGGGTGGACGTGCAGGAGATTACGGAGGTCATCAGGGACTATGGGGAAGAACGGTTTGCTTTCCAGATTGCAAAGAAGATTGTGGCTGCTCGCCGAGAGCGGCCGCTTGCAACCACGGGTGAGCTCGCCGCCCTTGTACGCGCGACCGTGCGGACCCGCGAGCCCGGGCAGGATGCGGCGACGCGTACCTTTCAAGCTTTACGGATTCATATCAATCAAGAGCTCGAACAGCTCTCGCTAGCGCTGCCGCGGGCAATGGCGCTTCTCAGGCAGGGAGGTCGACTGGTGGTGATAAGTTTCCATTCGCTCGAAGACCGGATCGTCAAGCGCTTCATGCGCGATCAGGCAGCGGCTGACCGTTTGCCGAGGGGGCTGCCCTTGCGTGCCGCGGAGTTGCCGTCGCCCGCCCTTCGCCTGGTCGGCAAGCTGACCAGGGCGAGCGTCGCTGAAGTGGCTGCCAATCCGCGGGCGCGCAGCGCGGTGATGCGGGTTGCCGAAAAACTCGCCAGAAGGGCAGCTTGAGATGGCTCGTCTGAACGTCTTCCTATTGTTGGCGGTGGTCATCTGCAGCCTCGGGGTGGTTACTTCGCAGCATAAGGCGCGACAGCTTTTTCAGGCTCTGGAAGTTCAGCAGGAACGCGCGCGCCAGCTTGAAGTCGAGTTCGGGCAGCTGCAACTGGAGCTTTCGACCTGGGGAACGGCGCCACGAATCGAAAAAATCGCCGTCGAGAAGCTCGGCATGCATACGCCCGAAATCGAGGCGTTGCCGCTCGCTGCCAAACCCGCGGGAGGTGCCTCGCGATGATGCGCTTCAAAGGAAAGGTGTCCCACAAGTTTGCCGAAAGCCCCTTGCTGGAGCTGCGCATGCCGCCCTGGCGTTCGCGCCTGATGGCTTTGCTGATCCTCGGCTCCTTTGTCGTACTGATTGGCCGCGCCTTCTATCTGCAAATCGTGAACACCGATTTCCTGCAGGAGAAGGGGGAGTCGCGCTACCGCCGGGACATCGAAATAACGGCTTCGCGCGGGCGGATCGCCGACCGCCACGGCGACGTTCTGGCCATCTCGACGCCGATGAAGTCGATCTGGGCGGTGCCGCCGGCGGCCACGCTGACCGCCGAGCAAACCCGTCAGCTGGCGGAGCTGCTGGAAACGAACGTGCAGCAGCTGGCCCGCAAGCTGGATGGCGAAAGGCCCTTCGTTTTCCTGGGTCGACAGATCCCGCCTGCGGTCGCGGAGCGGGTGGCGGCGCTGAAGCTGCCTGGCATCGGCCAGGACAAGGAGTATCGCCGCTTCTATCCTACCGGCGAGATGACTGCGCACATGGTCGGTTTCACGGGCGTTGACGACAAGGGACTGGAAGGCGTCGAGCTGGCCTTCCACGGCCAGCTGCTGGGGCAACCCGGCAGTCGTAGCGTGATCAAGGACCGCCGTGGCCAGATCGTCGAGGACGTTGGTTCGATCAAACCGCCGCAGGATGGCCAGGACATCCGCCTGGCGCTCGATTCCAAGATTCAGTATCTGGCCTACAGCCACCTCAAGCAGGCGATTGCCGATAACAAGGCGCAGGCCGGTGGCGTCGTCGTACTCGACGCCCGGAGCGGCGAAATCCTGGCGCTGGCCAACTGGCCGACCTATAACCCGAACAACCGCGAGAGCCTGACCGGCAGTCAGCTACGCAATCGCGCGGTGACCGATACCTTCGAGCCCGGTTCGACGCTCAAGCCGTTCACCATCGCGCAGGCGATGGAGAGCGGCAAGGTTCGTTTCGACACGATCATCAACTGCGCCCCTGGACGCCTGTCCATTGGCAAGGCGACGATTTCCGACGCTCACCCGCACGGCGCCTTGACCGTCGCGCAGGTGATTCAGAAATCGTCGAACGTCGGCGCGGCGAAGATCGCCGCGATGCTGCCCTCGCAGAAGATGTGGGAAATGTTTGACGCCGTCGGTTTCGGCCAGGTACCCCGCCTGGGCTTTCCCGGTGAGGTCAGCGGCCGCCTTCGCCCCTGGAAGACCTGGAAGCCGATCGAGCAGGCCACCATGGCTTATGGACATGGCATCTCGGTGTCACTGATCCAGCTGGCGCGCGCTTATTCGGTTTTCGCGCGCGACGGCGATCTGGTGCCGCTGTCGCTGACCCGCGTCGATTCGCCGGCGCCGCGCGGCATGCAGGTGTTCAGCCCGCAGACCGCCCGCGAAGTTCGCGCGATGCTCGAGATGGCTGTCCAGCCGGGCGGAACGGCGCCCAAGGCCCAGATTCCCGGATATCGCGTGGCCGGCAAGACCGGTACCGCGCACAAACTATCGGGCGGACGCTACGCGAACAAGTATGTCTCCTCGTTCGTCGGCTTCGCACCGGCATCGGAACCGCGGTTGATCGTCGCGGTGATGATCGACGAAGCGGCTGCCGGACAATACTATGGTGGTCTGGTTGCCGCGCCGGTCTTTGCGGCGGTGATGAGCAGCGCCCTGAGAACCCTTGGCGTGGCTCCGGACGCGCCGCTGGAGGTGGCGCCAGGCCCCACCAAGAGCCCGATCTTGAAGGCCAGGTTTTGAGCACCTCGAACAGCAACTCGCGCGCCGACGCCATTGGCGCTACGCTGGCCGAACTGGCGGCTCTCGGCGTTGTGCCGAGCGGCGTCACCGACGACAGCCGGCAGGTAGCGCCCGGCGACCTCTTTCTGGCTTATCCCGGTGACCTCGCCGACGGTCGCTGCCACATCGTCGAGGCGATTGCCAGCGGCGCCGCAGCCGTCCTCTGGGAAGCGAACCCTGCCGGACGATCCGACACGTTTGCCTGGAGCAGCGACTGGCAGATCGTCAATTTACCGGTGGCGGGTTTGCGGCAGCTCTGCGGACCAATGGCCAGTGCCATCTACGGCCACCCGAGCGAGCGCCTGTCGCTGGTCGCGGTGACCGGCACCAACGGCAAGACCAGCGTCGCGCAGTGGCTCGCCGCCAGTCACCCGCGCCGTTGCCCGAGTATTGGCACCCTGGGTGCCGGGATGGCTGGCGAACTGGTGGAAACCGGGTTCACGACACCCGCGGCGACGACGTTGATGCGCTATCTGGCGCGATTTGCCGATGACCATGCGCAGGCGTGTGCACTCGAAGCGAGTTCGATCGGGATTGCCGAAGGACGTCTTGATGGAGCCCGCATCGATGTCGCGGTATTCACCAATCTGACCCGTGACCATCTCGATTACCACGGCAGTATGGAAGCCTACGCGCAGGCCAAGGCCAGGCTCTTCAGCTGGCCGCG
>ERZ761603.1539-NODE-1539-length-17121-cov-10.328138_pt1 | contig 17121 bp, 16 predicted proteins | sample MGYA00511879_ERZ761603 | MGnify/ENA primary metagenome ERZ761603 (study PRJEB28899, sample SAMN02850040) | bioreactor sludge metagenome | biome: EBPR Sludge; feature: EBPR Bioreactor; material: flocular biomat | place: Australia: Thorneside Wastwater Treatment... | reverse complement strand
ATTGTATCAAAATAGTACCACCCTGTCTCAGAAAAATAAGCTCCACTAAAATATTTCTTTTCACCACTTAGTTCATCAAAATACCAATTTTGCCGTAAGTTTACAACTTTCGCTACTTTTTCAAATTCATCTCCAATAGCTAAAGTATGGTTATCAAAAAACTCCGGAGGCATTTTAAGAACATACTTTTGTTTATGTTCAACAACATTATACTCCTTAAGAATCAGCAATACGGATATTGCTGCTATTAGGGCTAATGGAAGAACTACATAGCTATAATTAATGCGAAATTTGTTTTTCATATTTATTTATCTTTATACAGTTGCTAAACAAAAGATAGGAATCATTCTCCTTCAATTGTGGCGGTGACTGATTGCCGTTTTGCCCAAAGGCAAAGTGCGGAAATGCTATGATACAGTACAGTATCAATAGTATCATTGCTTTCTGTGTATGCTCTCTTTTCATGGTTGTGTGTTGGTTTCTTGTAAAATTTGTGTTATTTGATAACTGAAAATATATCATTCCGGATAGAAAATATGAGATTTTAGTGAAATAGGCTCTACTGATTTTATATCTATAACGACATATTGATTGCATGTTTTGTTAATTGAGTATGTGTCTCCTTGTAACATTCCAAAATTAGGTATATAATAGTTCTGTCGCCCTACATATACATACTTCATTTTTACTTTATATGTACGATATACATGCCCAAAAAAATGTCCATTATTATAGTAGTTAATATTAGCTGCTATCCTATTTTGTAGATTATAACTCAAATTACCTTGTTCCGGAAGTTGATCAAAGAAATTCTCTAATCTCAGTCTTTCAATCTCCATTAAATATTCTCCAAACTTTTTATCACTAACAACAAAAAGATTATTTATGCAACTTGTTGAGTCCTTTTTTGATAACATCTCTAGAAAGCACGACAAACTACCATCTTTCGCATTTCGTACAGAGTGATAAATTTTACTCATATTTTTGCTAAATATTTTTAAAGTATCACATTGAACGAATACCTGTGGATAAGCTACAGTAAACTGAGAGTTCTCATACAACTTTGATAAAACACGACAACTATCAATGACTTCAAATACAATATCCATTTTAACAGGTCTATCCCAGTTCCAATAATAATAAGTCCCATTTCTGATACTTTCTCCTAAAACTTCTTTTTGATCAACCGCAATAATCATTTCCCTTTCGTATATTCTACACATTTCGTTTTCATTATTGCTGCATCCATTCGAAACAAACCGTCCCGGTAATATCGCCGGAGGCGTTTTACATGAATCCAGACATCCCAATGCGAAGATATATAAAATATTTAGGGTAAGTCTTTTTACTTTATACATTGTAAACTTCCTATATTATTCCGGATAGAGAATGCGTGCTTTGAGCGAAATAGGCTCTACTGATTTTATATCTATAATGACATATTCATTACACAATTTATCAATAGAATGTGTATCACGTTGCAACATTCCAAAATTGGGTATATAATAGTTTCGTCGCCCTACATATACATACTTCATTTTTACTTTATATGTACGATATACATGCCCAAAAAAATGTCCATTATTATAGTAGTTAATATTAGCTGCTATCCTATTTTGTAGATTATAACTCAAATCACCTTGTTCGTGAAGCTGAGTAAAGAAATTCTCCAATTTCAGTCTTTCGATGTCCATTAAATATTCTCCAAATTTTTTATCACTAACAACAAGTAGATTGTTTACGCAATTTGTTGAGTCCTTTTTTGATAACATTTCTAGAAAACACGACAAACTACCATCTTTCAAATTTTGTATAGAATTATAAATATTAATCATACTTTTACTATTCGTCTTCAATGTATCACATCGAAAGAAAAACTCCGGATAAACTAAACTAAACTGAGAGTTCTCATACAACTTTGATAAAATACTACAGCTATCAACAACCTCAAACACAATATCCCTTTTTACTGGTCTATCCCAGCCCGAATAATAATCAGACATATTTCCGACACTTTCTCCCCAAATTTCTTTCTGATCAACAGCAATAATCATTTCTCTTTCATATATTCGGCAAAGTTCAAGTTCATTGTTAATATATGGCTTTTCGAACCTAAAATTATATATTGAGGGCAGGTAAGTACTACATGAGTTTGTAATTAATGTCAAACATCCAATAGTTATCATAAATATTATTTTATACATCTTATATTTTTTCATGGTTGTCTATAAATTGAATTTCAATAATTTTTACTGATTATGTATTATTTTCTATAACGAAGTAAAGGTACTATTTCAAGACCTACTACGCATTGTTGATAAATAAGCGGTTTTTGAGCAGCTGAATAGCATAAACTACTCAAGTAATCATTAACAATATCTTCTTTTTCATACGTATAATCGAAACCAAAATACAGATACTCACTCTTAGTAATTATTGAAGATCTAAATGCAAAAACAAGGGTTTTGACTTGTTTAGGTGCAAGAGAAAAATAGGAGGATTTATATTCTCTATCTTCAAAATTATGATACTCAGATAATACATTATAATATAGCATGTACCTTCGATAACGAAGGTACTTTGTGCTATCATACTCAAAACTATAATAATTTGTATCCAAGATGTATTTATCATAATTTTTCAATTTTTGCCTGTATAAAGAATCTTTGATTGATAAATTTTCAGCTTGATCACGATACATTTTATATTGCATACTAGTATCCAATACAGGAGCATCTATATATGCTGTATCATTTTCACTGTAGTTACGAAAAATTAATGAAACAAAGAAAGTGTCTTGGGTTTGAGAGTAATCATATCTTGCTCTGAGATGAACGAATCTTGGATTGTCTGCGAATAAAGGTACTACATATATCATGTAAATTACAATACCAAGTATGATTTTTATTATTAATGTATTTTTCATTATTATTTCCTTAATTATTACAATTGTCAGATTTAGGAGTATGCCGGCTCCGGTTCTTAGCGAAACCTTTAATATCTTTGCTATTGAGATTTCGCCCGGGTTGCCCCATACCGAAGGGGTAATAATTTGTATTTGTTGTAATATATTTCATGCCAACTATTTTACTCGAACATAACTCAATTTAATGAGGATGTGTAACATGAGCAAGAAGGAAATAACTAACTACTCCTAAAAGCCCTACAGTTACAGAGATTATCTTTAACATTTTGTTTCCTATAAACATAGAACATCCTAAACAAAATAATGTAATCAAAACATAAACGTATAAGTTCTCGAACAACCACACCATAATGCTAAATTTGTGGTTAGTACTAATGATAAATACGATTGTGTAAAAACTTCCAATAAGTAATGAGTTAATAATTATCAATACTGTAAAGAAAAATAATGTTGTTTTTTTAATTGATTCCATTTTAAATAATTAAACCTTCTAATAGTTGCATTTGCTTTTCATAAATATGATGACCGCACAGTTCATAATGCTTGGCAAATATCTCGCGCTTATACAGTATTTGATCATTCGGCACTTCCACAATACTGAGACTCACCCGATTGGATTGCCCCACACCCGGATAATTGCGCACTCCCAAACGCTTACTGCCATATATCGTATGTTCATCAAGATATACAGTGTTCGGAGTGCATTCTTGACGTGAATATGTTGCAAGCAATGTTCCCTTATCAGCATAGACATAATAGGTGGTCATCGTTATATTCGCTTTCTTTTTCACTCTATTGTTATTAGCATCATACTCAAAACTAATGATTTTTGAAATAGTAGCGCTATTATCCTTTACTTTCGTTACTTTCCCTTTGATATTCCAATCAATTATCAATTGTTCTGCATTATCGTCGATTAAATTACCGGAAGCATCATAGGAATAATTATTGGCACTTTGCGTTTCCAAATCTTCGGTGAATGGGCTTGGGGTAATTTGTGAAATGCGCCCCTCTTTTTTCGCCTTCCCCGCGGGGAAGGACAGGATGGGGCAAAAAAACAAATATCATAATTCTATAAACCTGTCATCCCTTCGGGATATAATTTCATTTAAGCTCCGTAGGAGCGGTATAATAATAGAATATGTCATCCCTTTGGGATTTTATGTTTTGTTGTATCGTTTTCTATTACCGTGTCATCCCTACGGGATTACATCATAAAATTCGCCCCTCTTTTTTTCTCACCGACGGGGAGAAGTGTATGCCTTTTCTTTCGGCGAAAGTCAGCACGGTGCTAAAGAATATTGACAAAAAAAAGCCGCTGTACAATTGTATCAGCGGCTTTCAATATAATACCATTGATGCTATATTATCGTTTGATTGTTGGTTTGCCTACATAATTGCTATGAATATTTGCAATAGCAGCTATGCGTTGTTCGGCAATCAAATTCGATGCTTCATGATTAAGAATATTACGTTCTTCTGCCATAGCAAAAACACGCAACATAATATCATAAATACCTTCCGCTTGATGTAAGACACCTTCTTTACTGTATCCATCAATTTCGGAGGCAACGTTCATCAAGCCACCTGCATTGATAACATAATCGGGTGCATAAAGAATACCGCGAGCTTTGAGTGCTTCGCCATGTTTTTTCTCATCAGCAAGTTGATTATTCGCACCACCGGCAACGATGGAACATTTAAGCTCGGGGATACTTGAATCATTAAGAATTGCACCAAGCGCATTCGGCGAGAAAATATCACAATCAATAGAAGCAATTTTATCGGTTTCTACAAATTCAGCACCGTATTCAGCACAAATCTTTTGGGCTTTGTCGGCATAAATATCAGACACATATACCTTCGCACCGTCTTTGGTCAAATGTCCGATTAAGTATGTTGCCACATTGCCCGCACCTTGCACAGCAACTGTTCTGCCTGCAAGACTATCCGTACCAAATTGTTTTTTAGCACATGCTTTAATACCATTATAGACACCATACGCAGTAAATGGCGAAGGATCGCCGCTGCCGCCAAGTGCGCTTACGCCTGTGACAAACTCGGTTTCCATACGAATCCATTCCATGTCGCGCACTGTTGTTCCGACATCTTCGGCGGTGATATAGCGACCACCAACGGATTCGACAGCTCTGCCATAAGCTCTGAACAAAGCTTCATTTTTTTGTGTGCGTGAGTCCCCTATTATCACGGCTTTGCCACCGCCTAAGTTAAGCCCCGCAACGGCAGCTTTATAGGTCATACCTCGCGAGAGACGCAAAACATCAGTGATTGCTTCCGCATCATTATTATATGCCCACATTCGTGTTCCGCCTAATGCCGGTCCCAAAACAGTGTTGTGAATACCGATAATTGCACGCAGCCCCGATTTGGGATCTGAGCAGAATATCAACTGTTCGTGACCGTAACCTTCGAGATCAGAAAAGAAATTCATTAGGTCATTCTCCTTTATCAATATAATCAGTAAAATCGGCTAAAGTTGCCGAAAAAATCTGTCAAAAATAGAAATTTTACCCCTCTTTTCACCTATTTCGACAAAAAAAAGTGAGTAAAAACACGATTTTTCTTTATCACAATGTCGAAATCAGCAAACCCAATAGAGAAAGTATGCCGAAAAAAAGATGGATTTTTGCGGTATCTGCCGTGATAAGGTTATATATATCAGCAGGATAATCAGAACGCCGTATGAGCTTTGTTACTGTTGTATATGCCGGAATGAACGAAACCATGCACAAGAGCGACCACAGAGGCATGATACCGAAATAGGCATATATCAGCATCAATCCAAATGGAGCATAGACAAGAAAACGGAAAAAGTGTTCGGATGCCGATACAGATATGCGAGTGGCTAATGTTTTAGCTCCATATACAATATCCACTTCACGATCCCGATGATTATTGGCATGAAGTATCGCATCAACAAGAAAACTTAATGGAAGTGACATCATGACAATACGTCCATAATCAATAAAAGTCGCCACAGAATATGCTTGAGTTGTATATGCACCGACAATCATCAATACACCAAAGGATAGCAATACTTGTATATCGCCCAGACCACGATACTTTAATCGAAAAGGTGGCGCGGTATAAGCCCATGCCGACACTGCTCCAAAAGCAACCAGAGCAGCAATGGGTAAACCGCACAGCACGATAAAGTATAATCCTATGGCAAAAGCACAAAAAAAGACTATATATGAAGCTCTTTTCACTTCAGCCGCTGTGAGTATCTCTTTTACTATTGCATTGTCGGCACCCGCTGCTTCGGGCACACGGTCTAAACCGCTTTTTTCATCGTGATAAGTATTGACAAAATTGCTGACAATATGAATACAGACGCATCCGACAGTGGACAACACACAAGAAATCACATTAAATTCAAAGCGTAACTCATTGAAAAAATGATAGTATGCAGCAACATTACCGAAGAGTGCGGCAGTAATGGATGCAGTAAAGGAAAAAGGTCGAGCTGCGCGCAGATACGTTCCTATATTAGCCATTGTATGATATGTTTACTTGTCCCACGGTTTGATAGTACCTTGTTTTGGTGATGATTGACGATACAAGAGCAAAGGATTGTCCGGGCTATACTGCACAATCAAAGAATCGCCATGAACGGCACAATATGCTTCTGCTTCAGGTGGTAAAAATTGGCGAACAAAGACAAGTAATTTTTTTTTATCCGTGCCCCACAGTTCGCTGTATCGTTTAAAAATCAATGGTAAAGAAAGTACATTTGCACGAATATCAAGTATGGCTCCATCGTCGGAACGCAAATAGGTACGAATATGCGATCTGAGTACCGATTCAACATTATGAGGATGAAAAGCCCTTGATACTAAAGGAGGATCACTTTTTGCGCCATGAAAGATACCAAAAACGAAATAAGGATGGGGATGTAGCGATAATGCCTTAGAAATTAATCCACTTAAAGAATTTCTGTACCCTGCAATCACAAATGTATCCCGTGTATAAAAATCAGGATAATTCGCCAATGAACGCATACCTTTGCGCAAAAGAATAGCTCTGATAACACAACTGTTAATGGCATTCAACCAAAAAGCAGTTTTCTCATTGTCATGCAACTTATCTAAGTGCACTGTGGCAAGAGAATCACAATAACGGTAAAATGTCGGTGTGTCAAATCCTTGATAATATGGCTCACCGCCGCGGACATTGTGTTGCAATAAGGAATCAAATAACTGATGGGAAAATGAAATGGATACTGTTTTTTTGACTTTTTGGGCTAAAGAAAGTTGAGTCCCCAAAAGCAAAAGAAAACATGCTACACCGAAACAGCGCATGGAATGTACAGATTTAAACCACAACAAATCCATAAATTTCAAATTATTATACGCAGTACTTTACAAACCGTCATCCGAATATGTATCATTATCGGCTTCATTATGCACTTCCCCTGTTTGGCTTAATATTTCATCAACAGACAAATGTCTGACCATACGTGCTTCAATGAGGAAAATGACGCACTCTGCAATATTAGTGGCATGATCAGCCATTCTCTCCACTTTGGAAAGCACTTCAAGGAAGCGCACCCCACGTTCAATGAGAGAAGGATTCTCTTTCATAGCAAGTACCACATCAGCAGAAATTGAACGTTCCATCTCATCAATTTTACCATCCGAAGGTAAGATATGTCGAGCTAAATCGGGATCATTGTTTACAAAAGCATCTAAGCTGGCTTTCACCATTTTATAGGTTGCTTTTGTCATGGTGTCCAAATTAAATTCTTTTGCCAAATCAGCCATCGGATAGCCATCAAGGATCATTGATGATATTCCCACAGCAACATCGCCGATTCGTTCAAGCTCATTGTTAATCTTCAAAGCGGACAGCAACAAACGTAAATCGCGCGCAACCGGCTGCTGCAAAGCGAATATTTTTTGGCATTGTTTGTCAATTTTGATGTCAAGTTTATCAACTTTATCATCACGGTCGCGAATCAGCTTCGCCAATTCCGCATTATTATCTAAAAAGGCACGAAAAGAGAGTTCTACTTGCTCTTCCACCAAACTTCCCATGCGTATCAAACGCGTTCTGAGTTTATCAAGATCATCTTCAAATGAGCGATGCATAGTGTATATATCCCGTAAAAATGTAGCAAAAATATGCGGTAAAACTTAACCAAAGCGCCCTGTGATATAATCTTCTGTTTCTTTTTTTGCCGGTGTCGTGAAAATTGAGCGTGTTTTGTCGAATTCGACGAGATTACCCATATAGAAAAATCCAGTATAATCACTGACGCGTGCAGCTTGTTGCATATTATGGGTAACGATAATTATGGTATAGGTATCTTTCAATTCGCCTATGAGCTCTTCAATTTTAGCGGTAGATATAGGATCTAAGGCAGAACATGGTTCATCCATAAGCAAGACTTCCGGATCTACGGCAACAGCACGAGCAATACAAAGGCGTTGTTGCTGACCGCCCGATAAACTCATTGCTGAATCTTGCAAACGATCTTTGACTTCTTCCCATAATGCTGAACGGCGCAAACTCTGTTCTACTATATCATCAACTTCGGATTTGGGCTTTTTACCACCAAGATATAATCCATAAGCAACATTATCATAGATAGATTTGGGGAAGGGTATATGTTTTTGGAACACCATGCCGACTAATTTGCGTAATTCGACCACATCCACCGTTTTATCATAAATATCAATACCATTGATTTGAATGATGCCTTCTGTGCGAGTGCCGTCAATAACATCATTCATACGATTCATTGAACGAAGAAATGTGGATTTGCCGCAGCCGGAAGGTCCGATAAATGCCACGACTTTATGTTCGGGAATTTCGACGGAGATATTATGCAAAGCGCGATTATCGCCATAATAAAAATTAAAATCCTTGGTGTGGATTTTACTGTGATCCTGTTCTTTTGCCATATATGAGATTTCGTAGTTTTGAGAATATCTGTTATTAAGCAAGACGTTTTTTTCGTATGCGAGAACGTATGATTGTTGCCGTAAAATTCAGACCAAATGTCAATAATAGCAAGACTACCGTCGTTGCATATTGTTGAGGAGCTGCGGCTTCTACGTCCGGCGATTGCGTTGCCAACACAAAAAGGTGATAGCCAAGGTGCATAAATTGATCAGTGACAGAAGTTGGTAACTCCGGTAAAGAATACACTGCCCCTACAAAAATAATCGGCGCAACCTCGCCTGCACCACGCCCTACAGCCAAAATAGAACCTGTCAGAATACCCGTAAGTGAGTTTGGCAATACTATTTTCCAGATAGTTTGCCATTTTGTTGCCCCTAATGCCAACGATGCTTCCCGCAATTCGCGAGGCACAGCGCGTAATGCTTCCTCAACCGACACGATGACCACCGGCAATGTAAGCACGGACAATGTTGCAGAAGCCCAAATCAATGCCGGATGACCAAAAACAGCACTGCTGCCGCCTTTTCCTATCAGACCATCAAGCCCACCGCCCACAAATTGCACAAAGAAGCCCACACCGAATAAGCCGAAAACTATGGAAGGAACACCGGCGAGTGTATTAACGGCAAATCGTACACTTTTGGCAAAAAATGAATTTTGTTTCGCATATTCCGTTAAATATAAAGCAGTTGCAGTACCTACAGGCACTCCGAGCAATGCCATAGTGAGCACTAAAAATGTAGTGCCATAAATAGCAGGAAAAATGCCCCCCTCGGTATTATTATTGCGTGGTGCCTGGCTAAGAAATTCCCAAGAAATATGCGGCAGCCCTTTAACAAGAAAATGTAACAACATAAACAATGCTGTTCCAAACACTACAAAACCACCAATGACGGTTATACCAACGGCAAAATAGCCAAAAAGCTTTTTATTCAGTTCGCTGCGTGTTGTTCCGGAATGTCGTAAAGTTGCCATACTATTATGCCTCTCCTTGGAATTTTTTTGCTAACATACCTTTCACAAAAAATTCTGTCAAAGCATTGATTGTAAAACTTACAAGAAAGAGCAATACCCCAAGCATAAAAAGTATATTGTAATGCAAAGATCCCCAGATTACTTCGCCCATTTCCGCACCGATAGTTGCAGCTAATGTTCTCACAGGTTCAAGCATACTACCCGAATAGACTGCCGCATTTCCTGTTGCCATTAAAGCAATCATGGTTTCACCGAATGCACGTCCCACACCCAAAAGAACAGCCGCGACAACACCGGGTAAAGCCGCAGGAAGCATAACCTTAAAAGCTGTTTGCCACTCAGTTGCGCCAAGTGCAAGCGATGCTTCGCGATATGTTTTTGGCACCGACATCAAGGAATCTTCTGTGATGGTAAATATAACCGGCACAATTGCAATGGCAAGACCTATACCGCCAACAATGGCATTTAATCTATACTCAACGCCAAATGTAGATTGTACAAAATCCGCAACAAGCATTAAACAGAAAAACCCAACAACAACGGAAGGAAAACCTGCAAGCAATTCTATGACCGGCTTCATTATTTCGCGTAAGCGACGCGGCGCAAAAAATGCCGTATAAATAGCTGCAAGGATAGCTAAAGGTGCTGCAATAAGTATAGCAAGAAATGTCGTTTTTGCTGTTCCAAGTATAAGAGGCATTATACCGTATTTGGGTTCAGACGAAATCGGTTGCCACACTTCACCGACAATGTTCTGAGACAATGTTTTCGTTATGAGCGGCTCCGATTCTTTTTCTGTTCCTGCATCCGTTGCAGTATAGTCAGTAACATCTGGATTATAGGATTCGGGTTCATCGGAAGAAGAAGTTTCAGTCGGGACAATTCCGGAAGTGTCGGTGATGGTTTCCTGAACATCAGGATTATAGGATTCGGGTTCATTTGCCGGAGCGGGTTCTTCACCATAGGAATCCGGTTGACTGTCCCCATACGTTTCGGGTGCATCAGTATTAGATTTGTGGACAGTAACCTCAGTTTGAGCAGTTGGCGACGAACCACTTAAATAAGAAACAATGCCCCATGCTTCACGCAGAACAAAGACTAAAATGAGGAAAATCATCAAGATAGAAACAGATGCCGTTAGACGTATCAAAAATTCGGCAATCCGCTCACCAATATGTCTTTTACGACGACGGAAAGGATGTGAACCTGTTGATTGAGGTGCCATGCAATAAATAAATAGTATGCAATAAGTCTTTAGTGTTCAGCAAAAATCCGCCGCATAACAATGCAGCGGAATAAGCATTGATAATAATTTCGACTGCAATTTACTGTGAAAAAACACAGCACAAATATCATTATTTCTTTATAGGGAAATAACCGACTTCATTTACTACTTTTTGTCCATCTTTAGCAATTACCCAATCAATAAACGCTTTCATTTCATTTTGCGGACGTTCTTTTAAGTAAAAGTACAGAAACCTTGAGATAGGGTATTTACCGGAAAGAATATTAGCTTCATTTGGTATCACATACTCTTTGCCCGCACCGGAGGCAATGGCAAGTTCTTTGATGTCTTTACCATAAGCAGCACCACCATAACCAATGCCATTGACATCTTTGGCAACTGCATTCACTACAGCGGCTGTACCGGGCATGTGCTGAGCGCGCGAATCAAAATCTTGTTTATTGAGAACATGTTCTTTGAAAAATTCATAAGTACCCGAGTTATTTTCACGACTATAAAGCATGATTTTTTTATCAGGTCCGCCCAATTCTTTCCAGTTGGTGATTTTGCCTGTAAAAATTTTCATAACCTGTTCAATTGTTAATTTTTTGACAGGATTAGACTTATGAACATAAATAGAGAGACCGTCACGAGCGACTTTGACTTCTATGCCTTTGGTATTGAACTTGGTTTTCAATTGCTCTACTTCCGCAGGTTTAATCGGACGACTTGATGCGCATATATCTGTCGTACCATTGATAAGAGCAGCTATGCCTGTTCCTGAGCCGCCACCGGTTACTTGAAACTGCACATTTTGATTCTTTTCTGAATATTTTTCACTCCATCGCTGACAGAGTATCACCATGGTATCAGAACCCTTGATTGTGATTGTCTTTTTGGGAACAAATGCTGCCGATGTAAGAAGAAGTGTGAAAGCGAGTACAAAAAAACCTCGTAGTTTCATAAAATACACGTAATGAATATGTCAAAAAAACACAGCACTCTGCTGCTAATTCTGCAAAATTACAACCATATTCTCTGATAGCCCATGTTATTATTTGACAACATAATCACAATCGTCCATTATTTATGTGTAATTATACAGCGGAAAAAGAACAAACCGGAGTCTGTACGCAATTTGACACTATACAATCCATGCGAAAATGAATGAGTATCAATAGAACACAAGTTATTTTTTTGTAAAGACTTACACACTTCATTTCCTTGTACATCATATATCATCACATCATAAACACCATTGTAGTCCACATAGAGTAGATCATCGCAGGGATTAGGATACACCCGAACAGACAATTCATTCGAAGACTCTACCCTATTCGCTGATTCTACTTCTATATACTCTAACTTCCGTTTCTCCGATTCTTCCCCTTCTCTATTACGTATGCGCAATCCCACGGTATAGATTCCCGGTTTGCGATAGAGATGCAATGCGTCACGTTCTTCGGACTTAGTTCCATCACCAAAATCCCATTCATAACTCAAGTCACCATTATAGGGCACACTCATATTAAAAAATTGCACCGTATCGCCCACATAAACGCGACGCTTCGTACTACGAAAATCTGCCACCGGCTTCACTGATAATGTCGGTATCTGCCACAAGGAAACACTACCAGTACTTGAACCGAGTGCGCAATACTTTCCATCGGATGATACAGCCATTGCGCTCACATCTATAATCCCTAAAGCAGTGCTTCCATAAAAATAGGCTTTCCACTGTTGTTCACGCATGCTATAGATACCCGCGACGGCATTCTTTACCGGGGGTGATACGGCAACAACATGATCGCCATCGGGCAGAACTTCAAATTGACCTTTTAACCCGGATTGTAAAGTCACAACTCTGCGATTACTGTCTATATCCCATATTCCATTCGTAGTCCATAGATGATAACCATCAACGCTGTAACGCACGCAGGAAGTATTATCATTGAGTGTTTTAAGCACTGTTTTTGTTCCCTTTTCAGAAATGAGAATTGCGGGAGGATAGGGAGCACATTCTCCGAGACGATCATAAAATCGGTCTGTACTTGCAGCTATATATTTCCCATTCTTCTCAATATCTAAGGATGTTATAGGTGAGCGAAGATACGATACACAAGGATTCGGTTTATCGGTGGTACGATTATCCAAGGATATCAAATTATTGATATCGAAATGGAGAATATCTCCACGTGTGCTAAATTTATCTATATCAAGCATACCCGAAGACCTATATTCTGAGAAAACATTCGCCGAAATTGCAAACCAATCGCGCGAAAGAGAAAAAGAAACAGAATACTGACACGTTTCTTCATTAATTTTATGCATACTCCACCAGTATGGCTCTACTTCATAATGTTCTAACAAAAATGGAAATATTTTTGAAGAGACAATCTTACCTGAGTTTAAATCAAGTAATCGGTAACGTACAGAAGGTCTTTGTATTGAAGTAGAATAAGCTCCATTTTTAGCAACATCTTTTGTATAAATTTTCGACAACACAACAGCTTTGTTATCATACAGATAACCAGAATAAAAAAAATTACTATCTACTAATAATAACTTATATGCTCTATCCGAAATTTCATAAGAGAATACGTTGTTATTTGAAGTAAACATTAAGAATGTATTATTCTTTGAAAAATCCAACGAAGTGATATTCTTTTTTGTATTCGTTCGTATAATATCAAATAGATACTCAGGCTTATCATATACAGTGATTACATGAGATTTTTTTGTTTTTACTCCACTATTTGATGAAACATACAATGTAATCAGATATGTTCCCTGTTTTGAATATGATATTGTTGTATCCATAGATTTTGAAACTCGGCCATCTCCTAAATCCCAATAATATGAATATTGATGAGTGTAAGGATAGGTATAGTTTTTCAATACTACTTCATCTCCTACAAAGAGTTTATAATCAGGATAGATAAAATCTACATCAAGTGAATCATTTTTAAGAGAATCGGGTAATCTCCAAAGTGAAACGTAACCATTTGCATCACTCGTTACTGAATATTTTTCATTTGATGTTATTGCTAACAAGACCTGTCTATCTCCTTTATATTGATGTTCCCACGATCTTGTCAATGTATTCCATATTCCAAGAGCAGGAACTCCAGATTTTGGTAAACATAGTAAATGATTATTATCCGATAATTGTTCTATTTGTACCTCGTGTGGGAGAATGCTTTCACGTATCATCTGTAACGCAGGATATGTGTAAACAGTTGAACCGGCATAAATCATTTCTTTACTGTGTGATAATAAATTAGGGTATTTTATGTCATTGTTAGACTTTATTAAATCAATAGTACTTTTAACAGAGAAATTACTTAATGAAAACAAAGAAAATTCTGCCTTGCTTTCATGATAATAATCGTTAGGGTAACTATAGTATGTTAATGATGAATAAAAATGTCCGTAAATATAATTCTTATCGTTAGATATTCGTAGTTTATCTGGATATAATGTACTTGCTTGAGTAAGAGTAATTGAATTTATTGACGTATCATATTGTGCTATTGTAAGCATACCGTAATTCCAGCTACTTTGTCCTTTGGTAATTAAAATTTTTCCATTCACCAGAAATGGCATACCACCTTTGCCAATTGTTGTTGTATAAGTAATATCAGAGCTGTACCAGAGGTCGCTCTTGTCTTCTTCTATTTCAATTTGACCGACTATTGTATCACTAACTATATCATAAACATTAATTTTAGGATTATAGCTAAAATTACCCTCACAGGCATATATAATAAATTTATACAATGTGTCAATTGTAGCTGAAGTTACCCCTTTTCTATAGAATTGTCTCACACTATCACCTGTGAGAAGATTCCATACTTTAATTGTATCATCTGCAACTGAGACACCATAGCCTGCATCTGAAGCGGTTAATGATGAAAGTGATTTTTGATGTATCTTCTTCTTCCACACCAAGCCGTCTTGAGCGGCATTCATCACAGAAAGAGAGAAAAAACAATACACGATAAACCATGTAATACGCATAAAACACCATTTGAATATAAACTTGCCACTTATACCGACCAAAGGGCAATTTTGTTCCATTTTGCGCAAAACTATCCGTTTTTTAGATATTCAGGTAGGAAAGTAAAGTATTTTTCATGTTCTCGGGACGAAGATAATCCATTTTCGCCAAAGGATAATCGGCAACGGTTTGATAAAATTCTCTATCATTCACAAGCATTTTTGCAAGTTCTGCGGCTTTATCAAGTGAAAAGGGTGTATCAACCATCGTTAAGGGAAACAGTTCAGGGGCATGACCAGTGGAAGGTGTAGAGATAATTGGAATACCAAGAGCAGCAGCAGCAAGAACATAACGCCCCCATGTATAACGCTCATCAAGATTTATCCATAGCCAAGCATAGGCATTATGCGAAAAATAATCATGCAGTGAAGAAAGTTTACGAATTTCCAACTGAGGGTCTTGATAGATGGCATCTATTGTTTGAAATGCTTTTTTATTATTAAACACAGCACGATGCGTTTGCCAATTTTTTACCATATATCGCAATTTTCGGGAAAAACCACGTTCATAGCCATAATATGCTAATCCTGTTGATTTGGCTGCATAATAATCATTCCAGCGTTTGAGCAATAATCCACAGCACAATACTTTTTTTATTCTTTGTTCAATGGGTACACGATAGCGGGCAATTTCATCTAACGGATATGGGATACCAATATACTCGGTGGGTGTCGAACTTAATGCCCTAAATAATGGTACAGAGTGACGATTAATACAATTTATAAGCGAAGAAGACTGTAAAAGATTGCGTACTTTTTGCGATGGAATAAGATAATCGGATGCAGATCCTTCAATTAAAGTTACCCACTGCGTATGAGCAGGTCGAGATTCACATAATCGCAATAATTTTTCTACTCGTCTGGGTGTATATACTTCATTCGTATTACAAATAATAATATCATAGCGGGCAATATCTTTTTCGGCAATAGTATTTTCACCTATATAATCTCCATTCATCGCATAAACCCATGCTTCAACACCATTCATGGTTGCGGCATCATTATGTCTTTCCGATGCTTTCCAACGTTCTCTAATGCCGGAAATTACAAGTACTTTAGGTTCGGACAATGCCATAATTTCTACTAAATATTATTTACTGACTTTTATCTGAAGATTTCTGTTTAAGAAACGTCCTTCAGGAGTATCTTCCGGATATTTATTTGTCGAAACTGCGGTTATTATTGTAAATTTATCTCCGGAAATCGTGCGGATGAATTTTTCTGTTGCTTCGGCACGGTCTTGTGATAATTTTCTATTATAGTCTTCGCCCCCTGTAGCATCGGCACCACCTAAAATAGTCACAGTTGAACCTGCAGGGATAATATTAGCCATCTGTCGTAATAACTCTTTATTCTCGGCAGTTAATGAACGGCTATCGTATGCAAAGCGCAAAACAGCATTAAAATTTTCAAGATTTAAATCTATGTTTTCTGTGGGTATATCACTAAGTGAGACATCGGCTGCCGTTGACGCATTTGCAAATGCAGAAGCAGCTTTAATTTCTAAAGGGAAATTTATTAAATTATTATCGAAACGACATTGAAAAGACATTTTAGCAGAATCCGTAGGCATTGTTACTGTCGCCGGTGTTAAGCAAGCACCATTTAATCGTAGTTTCGTGCCTGATTTCATATTATTGCCTTTAATACCAACTATGACATCGCCTTTAATTTCAGCATATTGTCGTCTTGAGACATACGCTTTAAGAGGAACATTATCCATAATAATATCCACACGTCTATTTTCTTCACGACCCGTGACATATTGTTGGTTTGAAGGATTATCCGGTAATACTTTTGCATCTGTCTTAATTATATTTTCAGGTACACCCGCATTGACTAATGCTTGTTTAACAGAAAGTGCACGTGCTTCGGAAAGTGAAATTCCACGTTCATCATCGCCCGAAGAGTTGCCTATAAGTCGGATTTTTGCATTAGGATTATTTTTTACTGTTGCAACAATGGATGCAATAAGAGATCGGAAGAGCGTCGTGTAGGGAAAGAGTGT
>ERZ761603.1538-NODE-1538-length-17132-cov-39.785091_pt1 | contig 17132 bp, 18 predicted proteins | sample MGYA00511879_ERZ761603 | MGnify/ENA primary metagenome ERZ761603 (study PRJEB28899, sample SAMN02850040) | bioreactor sludge metagenome | biome: EBPR Sludge; feature: EBPR Bioreactor; material: flocular biomat | place: Australia: Thorneside Wastwater Treatment... | reverse complement strand
CCTGACCCGCGACGGCAAGCTCAACCAGGACAGCCGGCGCAAGCTGAAGCAGGTCTATCACCTCTTTCACTTCATCGAGCCACTGCTCGTCGAACTTTCCGCGGCCGGTAGCAGCCTGACCCTGGCCGATCACGGCGCGGGCAAATCCTACCTTGGCTTCATCCTCTATGACCTCTTCTTCAAGCGCCGCCAGGCTGGCCACATCTACGGCGTCGAGGCGCGCGAGGAACTCGTCGAAAGTTCTCGCAGCCTGGCCAGTCGCCTCGGCTTCACGCGCATGTCCTTCCTCGCCCTGCGAGTCGATCACGCGATCGACTCGCAGGTACTGCCGGCAGTCATCGACATCGTCACTGCGCTGCATGCCTGCGATACGGCAACTGACGATGCGATCCGCTTCGCCTTCCAGAAGCGGTCGCAGTTCATCGTCCTCGTGCCGTGCTGCCAGGCCGAAGTCGCCACCCTGCTACGCCGCAAGAAGAATGAATCCTTAGCCAGGACATCGCTGTCGGAACTCTGGCGGCATCCGATCCACACCCGCGAATTCGGCAGCCTGGTCACCAATGCCCTCCGCTGCCTGCAGCTCGAAGCGCATGGCTACCAGGTGACGGTCACGGAACTCGTCGGCTGGGAGCACTCGCTGAAAAACGAGCTGATCATCGCCAGATACACCGGCGCATCGCGTCACAACGCTGCGGTGCGGCTCGAACAGATCCTGCATGAACTGAATCTTCTGGACGAGCTGCGGACCCGTTTCATCGATTGACCCGCAAGCCGATGCACCACCTGCACGCGAATTGAGCCGGCGATCCGGTAAACAAGGACCTTGAATGGAAAAGTGGATCACGCGCGGCGCGTCCGCGATTGTCGCAGCCGGCAGTACGGCCATGTTCTGGACCTTCGGCGTCTTTCTTGCGGTACCTTGGCGCGAGAGCCGGATGCTGGCGCTCAACGCGGTCGAGCTGCAGGTGCTCGGCATCCCGCTGATTGGCGGCCTGCTCGTTGCCTGGGGGGCATTACACATTCTCGCGCTGGCCGACCGGGCGGCCAACCCCGCCCTGTACCGAAGCCTGTGCATCGCGCTGGTGATCGGCTCACTGCTGGCGGTGTACGGCGGCATGTCGTGGAGCAGCGCGCGCCTTGCTTGAGCGTGGCGGTCGCCGCACGGCAGATGGGACGGCAAAGAACTTCATCGTTTATGCAACGATTATTGAGGACAAAGTCACGGCGACCGGTATCGGGCTGAACTAGAATTATAAACAGGTGAGGGGCGGGGCCAACCGGCACCCCGCTCGTATATCAACCCGAGTCGTATTGGATGGTGATCCGAATGAAAGTCCAGAAGAGAGTTCAAAAGGCAGTCTTCCCGGTCGCCGGTCTCGGAACGCGTTTCCTCCCGGCGACCAAGGCCAGCCCCAAGGAAATGCTGGCAGTGGTGGACAAGCCGCTGATTCAGTATGCAGTGGAAGAAGCCTACGCAGCCGGCATCCGGGAAATGATCTTCGTCACCGGCCGCAACAAGCGCGCCATCGAGGATCACTTCGATACCGCCTACGAACTCGAGGCCGAACTCACCGCCGCGGGTAAGAACGAACTGATGTCGCTGGTCCATTCGATCAAGCCCGAAGACATGGATTGTGTCTATGTACGCCAGCCGCGGGCGCTGGGCCTGGGCCACGCAGTTCTCTGCGCCGAACGGCTGGTACACGGCGAGCCCTTTGCGGTGCTGCTGGCCGACGACCTGATGATCGGTGAGCCGCCGGTCCTGCAACAGATGACCGAACTGTTCGCCGAGCGGCAGTGCAGCATCCTGGCCGCACAGGAAGTGCCGAGGAATCAGACCAACCGCTATGGGATCGTCAAGGGCAAGCCCCTGTCCGCCGATCTGGTCAACATCGACGGCCTGATCGAGAAGCCGCACCCCAGCGTCGCGCCCTCGAATCTGGCCGTGGCCGGCCGCTATGTCCTCACCCCAGCCGTGTTTGACCGGATCCGAGAGCAACCACGTGGTGCTGGCGGGGAAATCCAGCTGACTGACGGCATCGCTGCGCTGCTGGCCAGCGAACAGGTACTCGCCTATCGCTATCACGGCAAACGCTACGACTGCGGCAGCAAGATCGGTCTGATGCAGGCCAGCGTCGTCCTCGGGGAAGTCCACCCTGAAATCGGCCGCGAATTTTCCGCCTGGCTGAGGGACCGGCAAAAGCTCGCGCAGGCAATCGGCGCATAAATTTCACCCGCCGGCAGGTCCTCGGCTGGCGATCGGCCACCGATCCCCGACCCACTTCAGTCCGCCGCGTCGGGCTTGTCGCAGCGCCATCCCGTGCTATAGTTGCAGCCCCTTGTTGGCCGGACGATCTCCGCTTGACGCTTCGTTTCGACGTTCTCATCATTGGCAGCGGCCTGGCGGGACAAGCCGCGGCACTGCGGCTTGCGCGATCCCGCAAGGTAGCGCTGATCAGCAAGCGCACCCTGGAGGACAGTGCGTCCAGTTGGGCGCAGGGCGGTATCGCAGCCGTGCTAGACAACCGCGACTCGATCGAGGCCCATATCCGCGACACGATCACCGCTGGTGCTTTTCTCAATGACGCACGCGCCACACGCTTTGTCATCGAGAACGGTCGGCGCGCGGTCGACTGGCTCATTGAACAGGGCGTTCCCTTCACCCGTGACGAAGGTGGTTACCACCTTGCCCGCGAGGGCGGTCACAGCGCGCGTCGCGTGATCCACGTCGCTGACACCACCGGCCTGGCGGTGCAGAATACGCTGACCAGCTTGATTCGTCGGCAACCAAACATCACCGTCCTGGAAAACCACATCGCTGTCGATCTGATTACCGGAGGAAAGCTGGGGCTGAATGAGCAGCGCTGTCATGGGGCTTACGTGCTCGACAGTACCAGCGGTGAGGTGTTGACGCTGGGCGCCAGAAACACCCTTATCGCTGCCGGCGGCGCCGGGAAAGTCTATCTCTACACCACGAATCCGGACACTTCAACCGGAGACGGGATCGCGATGGCGTGGCGTGCCGGCTGCCGGGTTGCGAATATGGAATTTATCCAGTTTCATCCGACCTGCCTCTACCACCCGCAGGCGAAATCCTTCCTGATCTCCGAGGCGGTGCGCGGCGAAGGCGGACGCCTGCTGCTGCCCGACGGCAGCCGTTTCATGCCCCGCCACGACCCACGCGGCGAACTCGCGCCGCGCGACGTCGTGGCCAGGGCCATCGACTTCGAGATGAAAAAGCGCGGGCTGGATTGCGTCTATCTCGACATCTCGCATAAACCCGCGGCTTTTCTCGCCGAGCACTTCCCGAACATTCTGGCGCGCTGCCTCGAACTGGGTATCGACATTGCCCGCCAGGCGATCCCGGTCGTCCCGGCCGCGCATTATACCTGTGGTGGCGTCGTCAGCGACCTGCGTGCACGCACCGATATCGCAGGTCTCTACGTCGCTGGCGAAGCTTCCTGCACCGGCTTGCACGGGGCCAATCGCCTGGCCAGCAACTCGTTGCTCGAATGCCTGGTATTCGCTGAAGCGGCGGCCAGTGACATCCTGCAACAGCCTGCAGGCGATCTGCCACCGCTGCCAGCGTGGGACGCCAGCCGCGTCAGCGACCCCGACGAGGAGATTGTCATCGCTCATAACTGGGATGAACTGCGACGCTTCATGTGGGATTACGTCGGCATCGTCCGCACCACCAAGCGACTGCAACGGGCACAGAACCGGGTCCGCCTGCTGGCGCGCGAGATCGACGATTTCTATTCGCACTTCAGGGTCAGCCACGATCTGATCGAACTTCGCAACCTGGTGGTGACTGCTGACCTGATCATCCGCTGCGCGCTGCGTCGACACGAAAGCCGCGGGCTTCATTTCAGCCGCAATTATCCGGAAACGCTGCCACGCGCGCGCAACACGGTGATCAGACGCCGGCCGCGACGTGGGCTTGAGGATTAGCCAGCCAACGCAGCCATACGCGCAGCAAACGGAACTGCTCTACCGACATGCTGTCTCGCAATAGCGCAAGACTGTGCAACCGACCCTGACCGACGTCCCGCACGCGAAGAACGATCAACCAGGAAAAAACTGCCGAGTCTGGCTGCACCGTAACCGACCGCAAATCACCATCTGGGGAGAGAAACCCGAGTTCACCGTTCTCGGCCAGGCGCAGTCCGACGATTGTCGAAGGTTGCAGCGTGCGCCATGCCGACAGCACAACAGGCGGCAGCAGTGAGTAGCTGACCACTGCCGGCCAGGGCGTCAGGAACAAACTGCCGGCAGCCAGAACATGCAGCACGACCAGGAGCCAGGACAGCAGGCGAGAGCGGCGCAGTCCGATACGAATCGGAATTTCCACCAGCTCCTGCACCTCGCCCCGAGGCGGTTCTAGATTCGCCTGAAGGCAACCGTAGCGTTGGTGCCACCGAAACCAAAAGAGTTCGAGATCCCGACGTCGATCTTCAACTGACGTGCTTCATTGGCGCAATAGTCAAGGTCGCAGGACTCGTCCTGATTGAAGATGTTGATGGTCGGTGGCGAAACCTGATGGTGAATCGCCAGCACCGTAAACAAGGCCTCGATGCCGCCCGCGGCGCCCAACAGATGGCCGGTCATCGACTTGGTTGAATTGACCACCAGTTTGCACGCATGCTGGCCAAAAGCGCGCTTGACGGCAACCGTCTCTGCCTTGTCGCCCAGCGGGGTCGAGGTTCCGTGCGCATTGACGTACTGTACGTTGTCCACATTGACGCCTGCATTCCGCAGGGCGTTGGTCATACAGCGCGCCGCGCCCTCACCATCCTCGCACGGCGCGGTGATGTGGTGGGCGTCGGCACTCATGCCAAATCCTGCCAGTTCGCAGTAGATCCGGGCGCCACGCGCCTTCGCATGCTCATACTCCTCAAGCACCAGCACACCAGCACCTTCACCGAGCACAAAGCCGTCACGATCCCGGTCCCAGGGGCGGCTTGCCGTCTGCGGGTCGTCGTTTCGCGTCGAGAGCGCACGCGGCGCACAAAAACCCCCCAGACCAAGCCGGGAGACGCAACCTTCGGCACCGCCGGCAATCATTATGTCGGCATCACCGTACTCGATCAGACGCCCGGCATCACCAATGCTGTGCGTTCCCGTCGAACAGGCGCTGACCAGCGAGATATTGGGCCCCTTGTAGCCACACATGATCGAAAGATTGCCGGAGATCATGTTGATGATCGAACCAGGAACGAAGAAGGGCGATACCTTGCGCACACCACCGGCGGCGAAGTCGTCGCAGGTGCTTTCGATCATCGGTAGACCGCCAATCCCTGAACCGATCGATACGCCGATCCGCTCCGGGGCCACTGGCTGCCCGTCAAGTCCTGCATCCCGTATGGCCTCAATCCCTGCCGCCATGCCGTAATGGATAAATACGTCCATCCGGCGCGCCTCTTTCAGCGAAAGATACTGACCAACATCGAAACCCCGCACTTCTCCGGCAATCCGCACCGGAAAGGTGGAGGCATCGAAACGCGTGACCGGACCAATCCCCGAACGCCCTGCAAGGATGTTCTGCCAGGCTTCGGTAACCGAGTTGCCGACGGGAGAAACGATACCGAGGCCAGTGATGACGACTCTGCGACGTGCCAAGTTAAACTCCGACGAATAGGACATGCGTGAGCAGGAACTTCCCTTTCACCAGCACTCCCTGCCGGACACGACCACTACACGGACCTGTCTGCAGGGACTCCGGCCAGCCAACTACTTTTTGTGAGCGGTCACGTAGTCGATGGCCTGCTGCACGGTGGTGATCTTCTCGGCCTCGTCGTCAGGGATCTCGCACTCGAACTCTTCTTCAAGGGCCATCACCAGTTCGACCGTGTCAAGCGAATCAGCTCCCAGATCATCGACAAACGATGACTCATTCTTGATATCTGCCTCATTGACACCGAGTTGCTCGGCGACTATCTTCTTGACACGCTGCTCAATATTTTCCATCAATAGGTTCCTTCCCAAGGTTCAAATGTAAAACAAAACGCGCCATTCTAACAAAATGCCCGCAACTTACCAATTCTCACACCCAACCGCAACCACCCGTACGGGACCGGCCCTTTCGTCAGCCCATGAACATGCCACCGTTGACGTGAATCGTCGTTCCGGTGACATAGGCCGCCCCGGCTGAAGCGAGAAACGCCACCGCCGCTGCCACATCCAGCGGAGAACCGAGACGACCCAGCGGAACGTTCGCCAGCATGGCATCCTTCTGTCTGTCGTCGAGCGCCTTTGTCATGTCGGTATCGATCAAGCCAGGCGCAACGCAATTGACCGTGATGTTGCGACTGCCCAGTTCTCGCGCCAGTGCCCGGCTCATGCCGGTGACCCCTGCCTTGGCTGCACAGTAATTCGCCTGACCCGGGTTCCCCGCGTGACCGACGACCGAAGTGACATTGATGATCCGACCCTGCCTGGCTTTCATCATGCCGCGGATGACCGCTCGGGAAAGCCCGAAAACAGCTTTCAGGTCGGTATCGATGACCGTGTCCCAATCGTCGTCCTTCAGACGCATGGCCAGGTTGTCACGCGTGATGCCTGCGTTATTGACCAGCACCGTGACCGCGCCATGGGCTTTCTCGATATGGCGGATCAGCGCATCGACCTGAGTCGCATCGCGCACTTCGAGCACGCAGCCCTCGCCCTTGCTCCCCGCATCGCTCAGAAACGCGGAGATTTTCGCAGCGCCCTCCGGGCTGGTGGCCGTTCCGATCACGGTGGCACCAAGCGCGCCCAATTCGAGCGCGATGGCCTGACCGATGCCGCGCGAGGCACCCGTGACGAGTGCAATCTCTCCATTCAGCATTGCCCTGGCTCCAGAGTGGCAAGGGTGGCTTCAATCGACGCCAGATCAGCCAGTGCAACACTCGTCAGGCCGTCGGCACAGCGCTTGGTAAGACCCGCCAGGACCTTGCCCGATCCGCACTCGACCACCGTCGTGATGTCCATCGCCGCCATCTTGCGGATCGTCTCGACCCAGCGCACCGGCGAGTAGGCCTGACGAACCAGCGCATCCTTGATCCTCTCGGGGTCTGACTCGATGGCCACGTCGGCGTTGTTGATCACCGGTATCTGCGGCGTGGCAAAGCTCAACTGCGCCAGACGGGCGGCCAGCTTGTCCGCCGCCGGCCGGATCAGCGAGGAGTGGAAGGGTGCTGAAACCGGCAGCAACAAGGCGCGCTTGGCGCCACGCGCCTTGCACGCTTCGCAGGCGCGCTCGACCGCGGCCTTGCTTCCGGCGATGACGGTCTGCCCGGGCCCATTGAAATTGACCGGTTCAACGACCCCGCCGGCGCCAACGGCGGCCTCGGCTTCGGCACAGATGTCAGCAATCTTGTCGTCGTCGAGGCCGAGAATGGCCGCCATCGCACCGGCACCTGCCGGCACAGCTTCCTGCATCGCCGCCGCGCGCAGGCGCACCAGCGGCACCGCATCCGCGAAGGCAATAACGCCAGCGGCAACCAGCGCGGAATACTCGCCAAGGCTGTGCCCGGCAAGTACAGCGGGGACCTTTCCACCCCTGTCGAGCCACAGGCGATAGACCGCAACACCGGCGGTCAGCATTATGGGCTGGGTGTTGACCGTCTGCGCCAGGGCTTCGGCCGGCCCCTCCGCAAGCAATTGCCAGAGGTCCTGGCCGAGCACTGCCGCGGCTTCGTCGAAGGTGGCTCGAACAACCGCAGAGTCGCCATAGGCCGCCATCATGCCAGCCGATTGCGACCCCTGACCTGGAAAAACAAACGCGAACGCCATGATGACTCCCTTTAGAACTCGAACAGGACAGCGCCCCAGGTGAAACCGCCGCCAACGCCTTCGAGCAGGACCTTCTGACCGGCCTGAATGCGCTGGTCGCGAACGGCCTCATCAAGAGCTAGCGGGATCGAGGCAGCAGACGTATTGCCGTGCCTATCAACGGTCACGATGACCTTGTCCATCGGCAGCTTCATTCTCCTGGCGGTGGCCTCGAGGATGCGAGTGTTGGCCTGGTGCGGAATCAGCCAGTCGATGCCCGAAGAAGGAATACCGGCAGCCTCGCAACACTCCTCGCCCACCTCCGCCAGAACGCGCACGGCAAACTTAAACACGGCCTGTCCGTCCATGCGGAGGAAAGGATCGCCAGTCACCTGCCCGCCGCAAACGCCGCCCGGTACCGACAGGATGCCGTGGTGCGCGCCATCTGCATGCAAAGCAGTGGCCAGAATTCCTGGTGTTTCGGACGCCTCCACCACAACCGCTCCCGCACCATCGCCGAAAAGGACGCAGGTGGCACGATCAGACCAGTCGAGAATGCGAGAAAACACCTCTGATCCAACGACCAGCGCCCGCTTGTGACTGCCTGAGCGGATAAACTTGTCGGCAATCGTCAGCGCATAAACGAAACCGCTGCACACCGCCTGGACGTCGAAGGCTGTTGCACCATGATTGCCCAACTTGCTTTGCAGCAGGCAGGCGGTGCTTGGGAAAATGAAATCCGGCGTCGACGTCGCGACGATGATCAGGTCGAGATCGGATGCTTCGAGTCCTGCGGCCACCAATGCCCGACGGCCGGCCTCTAGGCCCAGATCGCTGGCTGTCTGGCCGTCCTCGGCGAGGTGACGGAAACTGATGCCGGTGCGGCTCGTAATCCACTCGTCGCTGGTTTCGATGCCGCGACGCGCGAGGTCATCGTTGCTGACGGCCTGACCGGGCAGAAAACTGCCGATCCCGGTAATTCGGGCGAACATGCTATGCGATCTCCTGAAGCGGTTGTTGTTGCGCCATCCGTTCACTGATCCTTGCCAGAACACCACTTCGGGCCTCTTCGGCAGCTCGCTGCAGGGCGCAGGTAAAGGCCAGAGCATCCGCCGAGCCATGGCTCTTGACAACGATGCCCTTCAGGCCGAGCAAGGTCGCCCCGTTGTACTGCCGATGGTCCACCCGCTTTTTGAACCGCCTGAGCACCGGCATGGCTACCACGGCGGCCAGCTTGGTGAACAGACTGTGCCGGAATTCCTGGCGCAGGAAAGTGGCCAGCAATTGCGCCAGGCCTTCCGAAGCCTTCAGCGCGACATTGCCGACAAAGCCATCACACACGATGACGTCGGCTTCGCCCTTGTAGAGTCCGTCACCTTCAACATTGCCGACAAAATTCAGGCCGGAGTCCCAAAGCAGGTCGGCTGCGCGCTTGACCACGTCATTGCCCTTGATCTCTTCCTCACCGATGTTAAGGATCCCGACCGTTGGTCGATCGCGGTGTTCGATCGCGGAGACCAGGGAAGCGCCCATGATCCCGAACTGCAGCAGGTGGCCGGGACTGCAATCGACGTTCGCACCCAGGTCGAGCACGTGCGTGTGCCCGGCAAGCGTCGGCAGAACTGCGCAGATCGCCGGGCGGTCGATGCCGGGCAGCATCTTGAGGACAAAGCGCGAAATGGCCATCAGCGCGCCGGTATTGCCAGCCGAAACGCAGGCATCCGCCTCGCCCTGCTTGACCAGATTGATGGCGACCCGCATCGAAGAGTCTTTCTTGCTGCGGAGCGCCAGCGCTGGCGACTCATCCATGGCGACCACTTCCGTGGCATGGCGAACGGCAACGCGACCGACCGCAGCGTCGCCAAGAAAGGGCCGAATGCTCTCGGCAAGACCAACCAGGATGACGCGCACGTCGGCATGATCGCGCACGAACCCAAGCGCCGCCGGCACGGTCACCGAGGGCCCGTGGTCCCCTCCCATGCAGTCGACGGCGACGGTAATGATCATCGGCTGACGGACAAAAGAAAAGGCAGGCAGCTCACCATTCGGGAAAGCTACCTGCCCAATCCGGAGAAATCACTCGCCAGAACCCTTGACGACTTTCTTGCCCCGATAAAAACCCGAGGGGCTAATATGATGCCGCAAATGAACCTCGCCAGTCGTCGGCTCGACAGCCAGCGGCGCGCCGGGCAACGAATCATGCGCACGATGCATACCACGCTTGGATGGGGATTTCTTGTTCTGTTGAACAGCCATAACTGACTCCTAGAATCAAATTCACTAAGCCTTGCCGTGCAAACCGGCGAGGACTGAAAACGGTGACACTGCCGCCGACCCTTTCCCACTGCCCGGCAGCGCGCAGTCGTCATGACGCGGCGCGGTCGGCAGCGCCAGGAGGATTTCATCCTCGATCAGAACGGCCACATCGAGTTCTCGCTGATTGGGAAGAAAATCCCTGGAGTCATCCTCCAGTTCCTCCTGCGTCAGATCACCGTCACTATCGACGAATTCCAGCACGCTACGCAGCTTCAGCCGGTACGCCATCCCCTCGAGGCAGCGCTGGCAACATAATGCCAAAACCCCATCGACATCAAGCAGCAACTGTGAGCGCTTGCTCGGCCCGATCCTGCCCTCGACCCGATAAGCCAGACAACCGGTGGAATCCGTCAACAAATCAGACAATCGCGTCAGCGTCGCAATGGGCAACTCGCCTTGCAGCGAACCTCCCTCACGTCCAAAAGCCAGGCTGTCAATAACAACGCGTCGCGACATAAGGGCTGCATGATATTATTTTCGGCTTTTGAAGTCAAAGCAGCGACACTGCAAAACGAGGCATATCCCGCTTTTTTCCGTTTCGCCAATGTCTTTGCGCTGGAATTCACCCTCACATGACCATACCGCCGCTGATTCTCGCCTCGACCTCCCCGTTCCGACGGCAACTGCTGGCCCGCCTCGGCTTGCCGTTTGAAACAGCGAACCCGGCGGTTGACGAGGCGCTCCTACCGGGCGAAACACCCGAAGCGGGCGCCCTGCGCCTTTCGGAGGAAAAAGCCCGTGCCGTCGTCAGCCAGCACCCCGATGCCTTGATCATTGGCAGCGACCAGGTGGCCTGCCTTGACGGTCGCGTTTTCGGCAAACCGGGAACGTACGAAAATGCCATGCGCCAGTTGCAGACGATGCGGGGACGCAGCGTCAACTTCTTCACCGGTCTGTGTCTCCTCAACGCGAGAAGCGGCAGGGCACATCGGCGCAGCGTACCGACGCTGGTCACCTTCCGCGACCTGACAGACGATGAGATAGAGAGCTACCTGCGCCAGGAACAACCTTACAACTGTGCAGGCAGCGCGAAGTCGGAGGGCCTGGGAATCGCCTTGATTGCCAGGATCGATGGCGAAGACCCCAACGCGCTGATCGGACTGCCGCTCATCGCGCTCTGCGATCTGCTGCGACTCGAAAACGTGTCCGTCATCCGACCATGGCCTTAGCACCCTGGTGGCAAGTCCCTCGTGACAGCAGGTAGGATCTATCTGATCCCTGTTCCACTCGGTCAGGTTTCCCCGATCGCCAGCTTGCCGGGGCCGGTGATTGAGTGCGCGCGCAGGCTCACGCACTTCGTCGCCGAAAACGCGAAGACCGCCCGCGCCTTCCTCAAGGCACTGCCTAGCGACTCGCCGCTGCAACAAATCACCATTCGCGAACTCAACGAACACACCCCGGCCAGCGGCTTGCCCCGACTGTTGGCACCCGCACTGTCTGGAACCGACCTCGGCCTGATCTCTGAAGCAGGCTGCCCGGCGATTGCTGACCCTGGCGCGGCCCTCGTTGCGCTGGCCCATCAGCAGGGCGTGCAGGTCGTTCCGATGGTCGGCCCGTCCTCGCTCCTGCTCGCCCTGATGGGCTCAGGACTGAGCGGCCAGAGCTTCGCGTTTCACGGCTACCTGCCAAGCGAGACCCTGGAAAGGGAAAAGCGCCTGCGAGAACTGGAGAGGGAATCGCGCCAGCAACAACGGACGCAGATCTTCATCGAAACGCCCTACCGCAATCGCCAGATGCTGGCGGCGCTGGTGAACACCTGTGCGCCAGGCACCCGCATCTGTATTGCCACAGATCTGACGCTGGCAGATGAACAGATCACCACTCGCCCTGTTGCGGACTGGCGGCGCCAGCAGCTACCCGAGATCAACCGCCGACCGACGGTCTTCCTGCTGCAGGCCTAGTGAACGAGTGACGCGTCGTCCGTCTTCACCGAAACATCAGCCGGCCGGCGCCAAACAGGGAATCCGCAAAACCATCTGTCGAATCGGCACGGAAACGCCTGGCAAAACGCTCGGCGATGTTCTCCCGGATGGTAAATTCGACGATCCTGTCGGCCTTGATGACGTCGCGCGCCACCGATCCGACGGTACCAAAACCATCGGCGAGACCCAGGCCAACACTCTGACTGCCGGTCCACATCAGGCCACTGAACAACTCCGGCGTATCCTTCAGCCTGTCACCGCGCCCGCGCCGAACGACATCGATGAACTGCTCGTGAATCTCGCGCAGCAAGACCTGGGCGTGCGCCTTCTGCTTCGCGTCCTGGGGTGAAAATGGGTCGAGGAAACCCTTGTTGTCGCCGGCAGTCAGTAGCCGGCGCTCTATGCCGAGCTTCTCCATTGTCCCGGTGAAGCCGAAAGCGTCCATCAAGACGCCGATCGAGCCGACGATGCTCGCCTTATCGACGAAGATCTTGTCCGCGGCAACGGCGATGTAGTAACCGCCGGAAGCGCAGACATCCTCGACCACGGCATAAAGCGGGATCTGAGGGTGCTTGGTACGCAGCCGACGAATCTCGTCATGGACAATGCCTGCCTGGACCGGACTGCCACCGGGGCTGTTGACCCGCAGGATGACGCCGGCCGTCCGCTTGTCGGCAAATGCCTCTTCCAGCGCATTGTTGATATTCTGCGCGCTGGCTTCCCCCTGCGCCTCAATCGTGCCATGCAGATGAATGACCGCCGTGTGCCTGGCGTCGGCCAGCTGCTCGGATCCGCCCCAATCAACCACCATGACCAGCACCGCAATCAGATAGGACAAGCCGGCCAGCTTGAAAAAAATGCCCCACCGCCGCTTTGCCCGCTGCTCCCGCAACGCCGCGAAGGCGACCTTTTCCAGCAACTGCCGTTCCCAGGGTGGTTCGTTTTCAGTGGTACTCAAGATATCTGCTCACTCGGGGTGAAATAAACCTCGCCATCACGTTCTTCGACGGGTAGCGGCGTCAGGCCTCTGCCGTTACAGCGACCCCCCAGACAGCGGCCGTCCTGCGGCGAGTAAATCGCACCATGTGTCGCGCACATCAAGTATAACTTGGAATCATCGAAGAACGCGTTCTGCTGCCAGTCAAGTTCGATCGGAACATGCCCACAGCGATTGAGGTAAGCAAACGCGCGACCCTGAAAACGCACCGCAAACGCCGCTTCTTCCGTGCCGCGCCAGTCAACGGTAAAGCGGACCCCCGGACCACCGTCAGCCAGATCGGCGGCGAGACAGATCAGGCGTGCGTTCGCAGCCATTCGGACAGTTCCTCCAGTCCCTGCATGAGAGCCAGCGGCCGCTGCTCAGCCAGCGCATCCGCCGGATGCGCGCCATAAGCCACGGCCACGCAGGAAACGCCGGCGTTGTTTGCCATTTCCAGATCGTGCGTCGTATCGCCAATCATTAGAGCCCGCCCGGGTCCAACCGCCAACTCTTCGAGCAACTCCTCGAGCATCTGCGGATGCGGCTTCGAAAAACACTCGTCGGCACAGCGCGACGCGTGGAAATACTTGCCCAGCCCGCTCAACTGCAGGGCACGGTCCAGACCGTGCCGGCTCTTGCCGGTCGCGACCGCGAGCAGGAAGCCCGCCGCCGAGAGCTCGGCAATCAACTCCTCAACTCCGTCAAACAACTGCAACTCGTGGTCGTGCGACAGGTAGTGGCAGCGGTAGCGTTCAACCATCTCGGGATATCGTTCTTCAGGCAAACCAGGCAGGGCGTGCGCGAGGGCATCACGCAGGCCAAGTCCGATCACGTGCCGCGCCCGCTCGTCCGGCGGAGCGGGCAGACCAAGATCACCACAGGCGGCCTGGATGGCAGCGACGATAGCGCCCGCAGAATCGAGCAGCGTACCATCCCAGTCAAACACCAGCAGCTCAAACCTTTTCGCCATACTCCTGCCTTTCCTTCGCCGAAATACCCTGCACGAAGCCATTCAAGGCTACCGGCAGCGCCGCCTCGACGACCAGTTCACTGCCGTCCAGCGGATGCGCCAGGCGCATCCGGGAGGCGTGCAGGAACATGCGCTTCAGCCCTTCCCTGGCCAGCGCCTTGTTTAGCATGAAGTCGCCATACTTCTCGTCACCGGCGATCGGATACCCGAGATGCGCGAGATGAACGCGAATCTGGTGCGTTCGTCCCGTTCTCAACTCGGCTTCCAGAAGACTGAAGCGTTCCCAGCGCGCCAGCAGTCTGAAGATCGTATGCGCCGCCTTGCCCTCCTCAGCAACGCGGACTCGGCGCTCACCCGAGGGCTGCAGATACTTGAGCAATGGTAGCCGAACATGACGCAGCGGATCCATCCAGCGACCGGAAACCAGGACCAGGTAGCGCTTGTCGACTCCGCGCCGGCCGCCGCCGGCAGCGCCTTCACGGAACATCTCGTGCAGGGCAAGCAGCGCCGAGCGTTTCTTGCCCAGCAACAGAATCCCCGAAGTTTCGCGGTCAAGCCGATGGGCAAGCTCAAGAAAGCGAGCCTGCGGCCGCTGCCGTCGGAGCGCCTCGATGACGCCGAAGCTCTCGCCACTACCGCCATGCACGGCGATGCCAGCCGGCTTGTCAACCACCAGCAAGCCCTCGTCCTCATAGACCACCGGCAGATGCACCTTCAGTTCCGCGCCAGCGACAACGTCCTGTTCGACGCTGGCAACCCGCAATGGCGGAATGCGCAGCACGTCGCCATTCTGCAGCCGATAGGAAACCTCAGCCCGCCGGCCATTCACCCGCACCTGACCACTACGCACGATGCTGTAGAGGTGGCTCTTGGGCACACCCTTGCATTGCTTCAGCAGCAGGTTATCAAGCCGCTGCCCGTGCTCATTCTCGGTGATTAGCTGGTGGGTGACAGAGTTTTTGCTAACTTCGGCCATTTTGAATATACTTCACTTGATTTGCGTCTTGAGTTGAAAGAGGCGCTGACCCGTGAGACCGTCGAGCGACGCCGATTCTGAAGTTCTTGCGACGCCCTTTGCGGCAGGCCTCAGCCGCCTCGCTTGCGCCAATCTGCGCAAGATCACTCAACGTCAATCACCTGGTTAAGTACGCTCACCACAAAGTAGCGATACTACTTGAACTGCGCGCGCCTAGCACCTGTGGAGCGGCCCAGGCAGATTCCCGAGCCCTTGTCTTTCAAGGCCCGACAAGCAATCGAGTCGGCGAGATACCCCTATTGGTTGGAGTACCGGAAGGCCTCTCAAGCGTCCCGCCGACAACTGATCTGTTGCTGCCTGAACGAGGCTCCGCCCCTGTGAAAGCGCGCGGGAGCCCAATCTATGAAACGCATGCTCTTTAACGCAACGCAGGCCGAGGAACTCCGCGTTGCCATTGTCGATGGTCAGAAGCTCATTGACCTGGACATTGAATCGGCCAACAAGGAACAAAAAAAGAGCAACATTTATAAAGCAGTCATTACTCGCCTGGAGCCCAGTCTGGAAGCGGCGTTTGTCGATTACGGATCGGAGCGGCATGGCTTTCTACCCTTCAAGGAAGTCTCGCGCGCCTTCTTCCAGCCCGGCGTCGACGCGGGTCGCGCAACGATCAAGGAAGCCCTGCGCGAAGGCCAGGAACTGATCGTCCAGGTCGACAAGGACGAACGCGGCAACAAGGGGGCAGCGCTGACGACCTTTGTCAGCCTTGCCGGCCGCTACCTGGTCCTGATGCCGAACAACCCGCGCGGCGGCGGCGTCTCGCGCCGCGTCGAAGGCAGCGAGCGCACCGAACTGCGTGAAGTGATGGATCAGCTGGAAGTCCCACAGGGCATGAGTCTGATCGCCCGCACGGCAGCGATCGGACGCAGCGCCGAAGAACTGCAATGGGACCTCAATTACCTCCTGCAGCTATGGAAAGCCATTGAAAGCGCGGCCCAGCAGCAGAAGGGGGCCTTCCTGATCTACCAGGAGGGTAGCCTGGTCATCCGCGCCATCCGCGACTACTTCCAGCCCGACATTGGCGAAATCCTGATCGATACCGACGAGGTCTTCGAGCAGGCACAGCAGTTCATGGAACATGTAATGCCGGGGACCGTCAATCGCATCAAGCGCTACCGCGATGATGTCCCTCTGTTCTCTCGCTTCCAGATCGAGCATCAGATCGAATCCGCCTACTCACGTCAGGTCAGCCTCCCTTCGGGTGGCGCAATCGTCATCGACCATACCGAAGCACTGGTTTCGGTCGATGTCAATTCGGGCCGATCGACACGTGGCGCCGACATCGAGGAGACGGCGCTGAAGACCAATCTCGAAGCCGCCGAAGAAGTCGCCCGGCAGCTGCGCCTGCGAGACCTTGGTGGCCTGATCATCATCGACTTTATCGACATGGAAAATCAGCGCAATCAGCGCGAAGTCGAAAACCGCGTGCGCGAGGCGTTGCGGTATGACCGCGCCCGCGTCCAGACGGGCAAGATCAGCCGCTTCGGCCTGCTCGAGCTGTCGCGCCAGCGCCTGCGTCCGGCACTCGCTGAAACCAGCTACATCCCCTGCCCGCGTTGTTCGGGCACCGGCCACATCCGCAGCACCGAATCCGCCGCGCTGCACATCCTGCGTATTCTCGAAGAAGAAGCAATGAAGGACAACACGGCCGCCGTTCATGCGCAGGTACCGGTTGACGTTGCGACCTTCCTGCTCAACGAAAAGCGTACTGATGTCCAGGCGGTCGAACTCCGGCACAAGGTCACCATCGTCCTGATTCCCAATATCCACCTCGAAACGCCCCAGCACACCTTTGTCCGCCTGCGGCAGGACGAAACCGGCCCGGAAAGTCTGCCGCCGGCATCCTACCGGATGGTTGCGCTGCCAACAGAGGATGAGAGCAAGGACACCACGCCAGCTGGTGAGACAAAGACACCACGCGCGGAAGCGGCAATCAAGGGCATGACGCCATCGCAACCGGCACCGATCGTAGCCGACAAGCCCGCGCCTGAGGCGGCGGCACCTGATACCGCTGCCAGCCGCTTTCTGAAGAGGATCGTTTCGTGGTTCCGCCACAAGGAGGCACCCAAACCCGCTGCCGAGTCCCCGCCGACACCACGCGCCCGGCCACCTGCCCGTGACGCGATGCGCGACCCGCGCCGGGGCGGTGTTCGCGGCCCT
>ERZ761603.1537-NODE-1537-length-17138-cov-42.992624_pt1 | contig 17138 bp, 9 predicted proteins | sample MGYA00511879_ERZ761603 | MGnify/ENA primary metagenome ERZ761603 (study PRJEB28899, sample SAMN02850040) | bioreactor sludge metagenome | biome: EBPR Sludge; feature: EBPR Bioreactor; material: flocular biomat | place: Australia: Thorneside Wastwater Treatment... | reverse complement strand
GGGCGCGTCGGTGGCATCGCGTCAGGTTGCGCACCGCCTTGTCCGACTTCTCGGCGTCGGCGCGGCCGAGCTTCGGATCGGTCCCCAGACGGCCATAACCCGCGGCCACTGCCTCCGCCCCGTCCTTCAGGTAGACTGCCATCTCCAGGCAATACTTGTCGGCCTTCAAGGCCAGGACATTGGCGTCCATCTCGGCGACCACCGTTTTGCAACTGTTGATGATCTCGTCGAGGTTGATGATTGCCCGGTGCAGGTCTTCACGGTCGATCGGCGTCGAGAAGGCTTCGTTGAGCAGCGTCAGGTTGCGGACCTTGAGCCGATCCCCCTCGTGCTCGGCGTCGATCACCCGCTTGGCGACGTCCGGGCTGCCGGAGCCCATGTAGTCGACCAGTAGCGCGGCACTGAGACCTACCTGCGCGCTCTGTTCGGCGAGCAGGGCAAAAAAATTCGGCACTTTCGGAAAGACGCGGTGCAGAATCCGGCGAGTGAAGGAGGGTGACGCAGTGTTAGCGGTCGACATGTTTAGGCCTTTCCGAGAAAGAGATTAACGAGAGCGAAAGTCTGAATGGCAACCAGTGCCGAACCCGGAATCGTGATGACCCAGGTGATGGCAATGTCCTTGGCCTTCTTCCAGCGAACGGCCTTCGGCCGCTCCGAAGACCCGATGCCCATGATCGACGTGCCAACCACGTGTGTGGTCGATACCGGAGCACCGATCGCCGATGCGGTCATGATCACCAGCGCCGAGGTCAGCTGCGAACTCAGGGCGTGAATGGGGCGTACGCGGTAGATGGCGAAACCGAGCGTGCGGACAATCCGCCAGCCGCCGGAGAGGATGCCAAGCGTAATCGCAATGGCGCAGGCCAGCATCACCCAGAAGGGAACTTCAAAGGTTGGGATGAAACCACCCAGCAGCAGGGCCAGCGTCAGCATACCCATGCTCTTCTGTGCGTCGTTGGCGCCATGCGAGAAGGCCAAACCGGCCGCCGTGACAAACTGGGCGTAGCGCAGCCCGGTATTGGCCGACGGCTTGGCGGCGAACAAGGCGATATTCATCAGGCGCAGGATCAGAAAACCGACCCAGAACCCGAGCAATGGGGAGACGATCAGGCTGGCCAGCACCTTCACGATTCCGGTCACCTGGCCGTGCATCAATTGCGAGAAGCCCCAGACCACGTTGTCCAGGCCAGCCGAGACGACGACGGCGCCGATCAGCCCGCCGACCAGTGCGTGCGACGAAGACGACGGAATGCCGAAATACCAGGTGGCCAGATTCCACACGATGGCACCCACCAGGCCACTGATCAGGATCGCCAGCGAAAGAACAGCCTGGACATCGCCCAGGGTGACGAACTTGCCGATGGTATTGGCCACCGCCGTCCCGCCGAGCAAGGGGCCGAGGAACTCGAAGGTACCGACGATGATCACCGCCTGCACGGGCGTCATCGCGCGCGAAGCGATAATCGTCGCCACGATGTTGGCTGCATCATGGAAGCCGTTGGTATAGTCAAAAAATAGAACGATGGCGACGGTCAAGATCGTCAGAATCAATAGTGTGCTCATGAAGCGGTCCTGTGGTTGTGGTCGTGTGTTGAAGCGCGACTCTCAAGAAGATCCAGGTGCGGCGAAACTCGCCTGCCGGGATCCGACTGGATCGTTGCCTGCATGTTCTTGCGACTCCTGTTGTTCCTCCTTGTCAAGGCCGGCCCCGGCAGGCCCAGTCCATCGACGAGCGGCTGCGCGCAAGCGAACGTGCGTCCCTTTGCGGCGCTCGACCGTCGTTCCCGCAGGGGCCCTGACCGATCAGATAATGACGCGAGGCCTGCCAGCCGTCGGCACTCGGTAGCCGACAAAAACTCCGTTCACCGTTTGCAGGCACATGACATCCCCCCAGATATCGGATTTACCCATGTTTGAATTGGCGCGACGAAGCCATCGCCGATGGCCATCGGCCAAAGCGCCAGGTCACGGGCATCCTATGGAAGAAAGCATCATTCATGCCAGAATTGACAGACGATGCACAGGCTCCGGAAAGCAGGCGCCTGGCGCCCAGCACCACCAGGGCAGCCGCCAAGGGGGTGTAACAGAACGTACGGCCTTTCACCCGCATGTCTTGTCCGTAGACATGCGGCCCTTTTATATCAGTGGATTACTGTCTTGTATGGCGGCCGATCGGAATGACAACCTGTAACACCGGGGTTGGCCGATCGACCTGGCAAACCGGGCGGGGGCAGACTCAGGACTCCGGCTGCATCGCCCGCCGCGCGAGGCGCCGGTTGAGTGCCGGCCGTGACAGTCCGAGCAACGTCGCGGCAACGCCCTGGTTCCCCTTGGCGCGTTTCAGCGCCTCCCTGACCATTGCCTCCTCAACCTCGTCGAGGGTGGGGAAGCGCCCTGGAATCACGATCGGCAGGCCGTCGGACGGTTCGGCCGCGTGCTCCTCGGCACCCGTCTTCTGCTGTTTCTGGATAGCCTGGCGGAAGCTGTCCATCGCCAGCACCGACCCCCCGCGATGCAGCGCCATGGCGTTGAAGACCATCGCCCGCAGTTCGCGGACATTGCCGGGGAAATGATAGTTGGAGAGCAGCGTGACGAGCTCGTTCGACGGCTCTGGCGCGGGCTTGTTGATCGCTGCCGCCGCCTCGTCAAGGAAGTGCTGCAGCAACAGCGGGATGTCTTCCTTGTGCTGGCGCAGCGGCGGCACTTCGACCTGATGCACGGACAGACGAAAGAAAAGGTCCGAGCGAAAATGGTTCTGACGCATCATCTGGGCGAGATTGCAGTTGGTCGCGCAAACGACGCGCGCATCACTCGGGCGAGCGACATCCGATCCGAGCGGAAAGTACATGTGCTCCTGGAGCAGGCGCAGCAGCTTGACCTGCGACGCCATCGACAGATCGCCGATCTCGTCCAGGAACAGCGTGCCGCCGGCGGCCTGGGCGATCAGACCGGCACGCGACTGGTCGGCACCGGTGAAAGCACCTCTCTTGTGGCCGAACAGGGTATCCGAAAAGAGCGTGTCATCAAGGCCGGCGACATTGACCTGCACGAACTGTCCGCTCAGGCCGCTGAGCTTGTGCAGTGCGTGCGCGAACATTTCCTTGCCAGCGCCGGTCTCGCCGGAAATCAGCACCGGTTCGGCGGAAACGGCAACCGCTTCGAGATACTGGAAAAGTGCTCTCATCTTGCGGCTGTTGGTGACGATGCCGGCAAAGGCCTCGTTGTTCTGCAGACAATCCGACAGCAGATAGCGCTTCAGCACCCCCATCTGCCGCCGCAACGAGTGCACCTCGAGGGCATGGCGAACACTGGCCACCAGACGGCTTTCCTCGACCGGCTTGACCAGATAGTCGAAAGCGCCTTCCTTCATGCTGCGGACGGCGGTTTCCACATCGAGTGCTGCGGTCATGACGATCACCGGCACTTCCGGGTAGAGGTGAACGATATCCGGCAACAGCTTGTTGCCGGTGATATGCGGCATGAAGAGATCGAGCAGGACCGCACTGGCCGGCTGCCGCTCGAGTGCGGGCAGCAGTTCCCGGCTGTCGCTCACCATCTCGACCTTGGCCACACCGGCACTGTGCAGCACTGCTGCGGTGGCGTGCAGGACCGACTCCTCGTCATCGACCAGGAAAACAGGCAGGCTGGCAAAGGGTTTTTCTTTCATTCACTCCTCCATGGCGATCGGCAGATCGATACTGACCGTCGTGCCGCAGTCGCTGTTCGGCTCGAAGCGCAATGCCCCGCCGTGTTTTTCGACGATCGACGACGAGATGGAGAGGCCCAGCCCGGTACCGCCGCTTTCGGCCTTCGTCGTGAAGAAGGGTTCGCCGATCTGCGCCATCACGTCCTCGGCAATTCCTTTTCCCTGATCCACGACTTCGACGATGATCCGGTTGCTGGCACTGTCCAGCCTCGCTGAAACCTTGACCGACCGGCTGCGCTCTGGCAGCGACTCCAGGGCATTGACGATCACGTTGATGAACACCTGTTCCAGCTGCTGCACATTCCCCCTCACCGTCGGCAACACCTCGGGCAGGTCCAGGACAAAGCGATCGGTGTGCTTGCGAATGCGGGTTTCAAGCAGCGTTGCCACGGCCTGCAGCACTTTCCCGATATCTGCCAGCTCGTCCATGTGCCCCCGGTCCTGTTTGCCGAGATGCTTCAGGTTATCGACGATCTTCTGAATGCGTTTGCCGTTCTGGCCAATGTCGTTCATGCCGCGCGAGATGACCTCCCGCGCCTGCGCGAAGCTCAGGCCGGCAAGCAGGAACGATCCCTGCTCCTGCTCATACTCACCGAGAATCGGCAACGCATCCTGCCAGATCCGGGCCAGCAGCGAAGCATTCGCCAGAATTGCGTGATTGGGATTGTTGATTTCGTGCGCGATGCCGGCCGAAAGCACGCCCAGTGAGGCCAGGCGCGAGCTGCGGATAGCCTGCCATTGCAGCTTGCGGTTCTCGGTAATGTCGGTGACCACCACCATGGCCGCCATCACCGCCGCCTCCGAACTGATCGGCACCATCCGGACTTCCCACCAGGTGGCATCAGTCGACCGGTACTGGAAATGCTCGATTCGCCCACTCGCGAAGACATGTCGGAGCCTCTGCAGGTATCCAGACCGAACGTCCGGCGGCAGAATCAGTTCCGATCGCTTCTCGCCGGTGCCACCTGCCGGATACGGCAGGGGCCGGTTGGTAAGCAGGATGTTGGCCTCACCATCGACCGTAAAGATCAGGTCGGGCGAGTGGTTGAACAGCGTACGCAACTTGGCCTCGGAGTCGCGCAAGGCGTCTTCCGCCAGCTTGTGCTCGGTGATGTCCTCCAGAAAGCCGACGATGCGACTCAGCTCGCCGCCCGTTTCGCGCACCGGAAATCCGCAGACACGCAGCCAGCGCCGGCCACGGTCGCCACTCAACACCGGCAGGACGACGGTGAAACGGCCGCCCTCAACGCGCAGCTGGCTGATCGCCTCGACCAGCGTACGCCGGTCGTCGGCTTCGAAGACATCGAGCATCAGCGCCGGCGCGGGACTGTTGAGCCTGGCCTCGCGCCCGGCAATCTGCCGGAACGCAGGGCCGATGTACTCGAGCCGCGTCGCGTCGGCGTTGATCGCCCAGAACACGACATCGACCGTCTCCGCCAACTGGCGAAACAGCTCCTCGCGCTCGTAGATCGTCTGCGTCAACTGAATTCGATTATCCAGTTCGCGCCGGCTGCGCACCAGGTAGAAACTGAGCAGGGCGGTAAACAGGATACCGCCGAGCAGCACCGACCAATGCGCCTTGGTAAACGCTTCTGCACTACGGAAGGTATGCGTTGCCACACAAGTGACCGTCCACTTACGGTCGCCGACGGGAATGCTGACCACCATCCGCGGCTGATCCTCGTCACCTGCCGGCATCAGACCGCCGGCGGTGGCGGCGGCGCGCGGCTCAAGGCGACTGGCGTAGAAGTGGAGAAATTGCGCATCGGCGCCGGCCGAGTCGTCGCGCACCAGCACCTCGACACCGCGCGGCTCGAGCAGGCTGATGGCGACGTGAACCAGCTTCTCGATGTCGTACACGCCGATCACGAAGCCAAGGGGATCGGACCGTTTGCCGGGCGCGGCGGCGGAAACAGCACCACGCGCGGCACCCGGCGCATAGACCGGCAGCGCCGCGTAGATGACGGACACCGCTTCCCCGCCCGCCCGCGCAAGTTCCATTCGTCCACTGACCGCGACATTGCCGGTCTCTCGCGCCCGCTGGAAGAGTGCCGCCAGTTCGCTGGTCGCGTTCAGATCGACGCCCTGCGCACTTCCGGGGCCAGCACGAGACGCCGAAAGAAGCACCGGCACGCGCCACTCGCCCGCACCGAACCCTTGCTCAGCCCGCGTGGCACCGGTCGCTGCCGGCGGGCGGCCGGGTGCCGTCCCCGGCAGCGCCTGCTGCGGGGAGGTCAGCAGCGGGGCCCACAAAAGACTGTCGATGTACGGTCGGCGTTTGAGCACCGAGTCGGTGAAAACCAGGAAATCCTGCTCGTCGATTCCCTGCGCCGCATGGAACAGCCCCCGGATTTCCAGCAGCGCATCCAGGCCCTGGTCAACCACCGCCCGCAGGGACTGGATGCGGTCCCCTGCGGCCCACTCGAACTCCTTGAGGTGGCTGGTCTGCAGCTCCTGCCGCACATTCCATGACGAGAGGCAGGTCAGCAGCACTCCACCGATCGCCACGGCATAGGCGGCGGCATACTTTCGCAGATTGTCAAACATGGGCGGCCATTAGAAGGTTGCTGTACAGGGCTTCACCGGCGCAACGTCCACAATCGCCACTACCCGATCCAGACGAGCTTAGCAGAAACAGCCGCCGCCATGGGTCAAAAGTGGAAGGCTTGGGGGATAACCGGTTCGGGTCAGGACCCTCAGCCACCGTGGACTGCTCGGCGCCGGCCGGCGCGAGCCGGACGGTACGAGCTGGACGGTGCGCCCTGTGACGCCGGCTGGCAAGGGTCAAACGCACCGAGTTACAATGCAGACTGGGCAGCAATCTCAAGCCTCGAGCCCCGGCCAAGACCCGGACCGGTATCAGGAAGAACGACTGATGAGTAGCAAACTTCGGCGCAACATCTTCCTCCTGGTTTTCGACGTGGTGACGGTCCTGGCGGGGCTCTACGCCTGGCGGCACTCCCGGCCGGCAACCCTGCCGGACGGCTTTGTGATGGGTAACGGCCGCATCGAGTCCACGGAAATCGACATCGCGACCAAATCCGCTGGGCGGGTCAGAGAGGTGCTGGTCAAGGAAGGCGACTTTGTCGAGTCGGGGCAGGTCGTCGCTCGCATGGACACGCAAACCCTCGAAGCCGAACTCCATCAGCTGCAGGCAAAAGTGAAGCAGGCGCAGAGCGCCAACGCCACGGCAATCGCGATGGCGGCGCAAAAGGTTGACGCCAAGGCCAGCGCGATCGCACTGGTCGCCCAGAAGCGTCAGGCAAGAGCCAGCGCGTTGGCCGCGGTCAGCCAGCGCGAGAGCGAAGTTGCTTTTGCCGAGTCCGAGCTGAAGCGCTCCGAGGAACTCGTGGCCAGGGGCTTCATCACCGCGCAGCGCCTGCAGGGCGACAGGACCAAACTGGCCGTCGCCAGCGCTTCACTGGCGGCGGCCAGGTCAAAACTGGCCGAGGCGCAGGCGGCCATCGAAGCTGCCGAGTCGCAAACGCGGGAGACGCAGTCGGCTATCGAGGCAGCCAGATCGCAGGTGAGCGAATCCGAATCATCGATCGAAGCGGCGGTGGCAGCGACAGAAAAAATCAAGGCCGATATGGACGACGCCACCCTCAAAGCGCCACGCGGTGGCCGGGTCCAGTACCGAACGGCAGAACCGGGCGAAGTGCTACCCGCCGGCGGCAAGATTCTGACCGTGATCGACCTCTCCGACGTCTACATGACGTTCTTTCTGCCCGAAACTGTCGCCGGCAAGGTAACGATTGGCGCCGAGGCCCTACTGGTTCTGGATGCCCTGCCGCAATACGTGATCCCTGCCCGGATTTCGTTTGTCGACAGCGCCGCTCAGTTCACCCCCAAGGCGGTCGAGACCGCGAGCGAGCGCCAGAAGCTGGTATTCCGGAGCAAGGCGCAAGTCGATCCCGAACTCCTCAGAAAGCACAGGGATCAGGTGAAGACCGGACTACCCGGCGTCGCTTACGTGCGCCTCGACGCCGCAGCGCCATGGCCGCCACATCTGCAGGCGAACCTGCCGCAGTGACCGAAGCGCGATCGCCGGTGGCACGGCTCTCGGCAGTCACGCTCCACCATGGCAGGACGGTCGCGCTGGAGCAGCTTGATCTGCTGGTGCCAGCCGGGCGCATGGTGGGCTTCATTGGCCCGGACGGTGTCGGCAAATCCAGCCTGCTGTCCCTCCTCTCCGGGACTCGCAAGATCCAGTCGGGAAGCGTCGAAGTACTCGGGGGCGACATGGCTGACCGCCGCCACCGCGACGCGCTGTGCCCGCGCATCGCCTACATGCCACAAGGGCTGGGCAAGAACCTCTACGCGACCTTGTCGGTATTCGAGAACGTCGATTTCTTCGGCCGCCTGTTCGGCCAGGACGCCGATGAACGCGCTTGGCGAATCAGGGAGTTGCTCACCGGCACTGGTCTGGCGCCCTTCGCCGAGCGCCCGGCCGGCAAGCTCTCCGGCGGCATGAAGCAGAAACTGGGGCTGTGCTGTGCGTTGATTCACGACCCGGAATTGCTCATTCTGGACGAACCGACCACCGGCGTCGATCCACTTTCGCGCCGCCAGTTCTGGGAACTGATCGGGCATCTCCGCGCACGCCGGCCGGCGATGAGTGTGCTGGTGGCAACCGCCTACATGGATGAGGCGGAAGGCTTCGACTGGCTGGTGGCGATGGACGCCGGCAGGATCCTGGCCACGGGCTCGCCGGCCGAACTCAAGGCTGGCAGTGCAACCCGCAGCCTCGAAGAAGCGTTCGTCTCGCTGCTGCCGGAGGACAAACGTCGCGAACATCGCGCCTTGCTGATTCCCCCCCGACGGCTTCATGAGGGTCCGCCAGCCATCGAAGCGCACGACCTGACGCGACGCTTTGGCCAATTCACCGCCGTCGATCATGTCAGCTTTCGCATCGAGCGCGGCGAGATCTTCGGCTTTCTCGGCTCGAACGGCTGCGGCAAGACGACGACCATGAAGATGCTGACCGGGCTGCTGCCTGCATCCGAGGGAACGGCGGCGCTTTTCGCACGCCAGGTCAATGCCCGAGACATTGAAACCCGCAAGCGGGTGGGTTACATGTCGCAAGCCTTTTCGCTTTACACCGAGTTGACGGTGCGCCAGAACCTCGAGTTGCACGCGCGCCTGTTTCACTTGCCGAAGGAGAGCATCAGGGGCCGGGTTGAGGCGATGGTCGATCGCTTCGGGTTACAGGCCTACCTCGAACAGCGGACCGAAAGCCTGCCGCTTGGCATCCGCCAGCGCCTGTCGCTGGCGGTGGCGGTGATTCACGGACCGGAGATGCTGATTCTCGATGAACCCACCTCGGGGGTCGATCCGGTGGCGCGTGACGCTTTCTGGCGTTTCCTGGCCGATCTGTCGCGCCAGGAAGGGGTGACCATCTTCATTTCAACCCATTTCATGAATGAGGCTCAACGCTGCGACCGAATCTCGCTGATGCATGCCGGACGGGTGCTGGCCCAGGGATCGCCTGCCGATCTGACCCGTACACGCGGTGCGGAAACCCTGGAACAGGCGTTCATTGCCTGCCTCGAAGAAGCCTCCGGCGAAACGCCCGCTGACCCAGGCGATCCGCCACCGCTTGGACAGGCCCGCCCGGCGTCTGCTCACCAGCAGCGGCCAACCCTGTTCAGCCCTGGCCGCTGGTGGGCGTACGCCCGGCGCGAGGCAATCGAGATCTGGCGCGACCGGATCCGGCTTGCCTTCGCCCTGCTCGGACCCGTGCTGTTAATGATCGCCTTCGGCTACGGCATCTCGTTCGACGTCGAAAACCAGTCCTATGCCGTACTGGATCGCGACCGGACGCCAGAGAGTCGGGCCTATCTCGAACACTATTCCGGGTCACGATACTTCCGGGAGTTGGCACCGCTCGACAACCATGCCGATCTGGAACGACAGATGCGTGCCGGCAAGCTGCGCGTGGCGATCGAGATTCCGCCGGATTTCGGCAGGGACGTCCAGCGTGGTCGCCCGACCGAGGTTGGCGTATGGATTGATGGCGCCGCACCGTTTACCGCAGAGACGGTTAACGGCTACGTGGCTGGCGTCCATCTGGCCTACCTGCAGAGACTGGCACAACGCAGCAGTGGCACGACGCCAGCGCTCCTGCCGGTCAAGGTCGAAACGCGTTTCCGTTACAACCAGGACTTCAAGAGCGTTTACGCCATGGTACCCGGAGTGATCATGATGATGCTGGCCCTGATACCGGCAATGATGACTGCGGTCGGCGTGGTCCGCGAGAAGGAAATGGGCTCGATCACCAATCTCTATGCCACCCCGGTCACCAGCCTGGAATTTCTCCTCGGCAAGCAACTGCCCTACGCGGTGATTGCCTTCACGAGCTATCTCAGCCTGCTGGTCATGGCCCTGCTTCTCTTCCGGGTGCCGGTCAAGGGCAGTTTCATCGCGCTGACGGTCGGCGCAGCGCTGTACGTGATGGCCACCACCGGCTTCGGTGTGCTCATCTCCTCCTTCGTCAAGACCCAGATTGCCGCGCTGTTCGGGACAGCGGTGCTGATCATGCTGCCGGTGATCCAGTTCTCGGGCCTGTTCACGCCGGTATCGTCGCTCTCCGGCGGCGCCCGGATCATGGGGCTGGCTTTTCCGAGCACCTATTTCCAGCGCATCAGCCTGGGCACGTTCACCAAGGGACTCGATTTCGGCGATCTCTGGGTCAGTTTTGCCGCCCTGGCGGTGATTGTCCTGGCCTACCTGCTGCTCAGCCTGATGCTCCTGAAGACGCAGGAGGAATGAGCATGCGCGGCCATTGCGCAAACATCTACCGACTGGGTGTGAAGGAGCTGATCAGCCTGCGTTACGACGTGGTGCTGGTCGTCCTGATCGTCTACTTCTTTACGTACGCGGTCTATGCCCCGGCCAGGGGAACGCAGATGGATCTGATCAACGCCTCGATAGCGGTGGTCGACGAGGACGGCTCGCCGCTCTCGCGGCGCATCCAGGATGCACTGCTGCCCCCTTATTTCCTGCCACCGGTCGCCATAACGGTGCACCAGATCGACGCCGCAATGGATGGCGGAAGCTACACCTTCGTCATCGACATCCCGCCACGCTTTCAGGCCGACCTGGTGAGCGGTCGAAGTCCGACGATCCAGATCAACGTCGACGCGACCGCCATGATCCAGGCCGGGAGCGGCGCCAATCACCTCCATAACGTCATCCGGCAGGAACTCGCAGGCTTCCTGCACTCGTCGAACGTGCCGGCCGTGCGGGTCGTTAGCCGCTCGAAATTCAACCCCAACCGGGAGTCTCCCTGGTTCGTCGCCGTCATGCAGGTGATCAACAACATCACCTTGCTGGCGATCTTTCTGACGGGTGCCGCGCTGATCCGCGAACGCGAACATGGCACGATCGAACACCTGCTGGTCATGCCTCTCGGCCCCGCCGAGATCATGCTCGCCAAGATCTGGGCCAATGGGCTGGTCGTTGTCGTCGCTGCAAGCCTGTCACTGCGCCTGATGGTGCAGGGCGTGTTGCAAGTGCCGATCACCGGCTCGATCCCGCTCTTCGCCCTCGGCGAAGTCATCTACCTCTTCGCGGCGACCTCACTGGGGATTTTTCTCGCCACCCTGGCCCGCTCCATGCCACAGTTTGCGCTGCTGGCGATGCCGGTGTTCATCGTCATGAACCTGCTCTCGGGCAGCAACACGCCGTTTGACAGCATGCCCGTCCCGGTACAGAGAATCATGATGTTTTCGCCGTCGACGCATTTCGTCGCTCTTGCCCAGGCGATCCTATTCAGGGATGCCGGCCTGGCTGCGGTCTGGAAGGAACTCCTGGCTACGGCGGTAATTGGCATCGTGTTCTTCACCGCAGCCCTGCTGCGATTTCGCAAGACGGTCAGCGAAATGCAGGGCTGAGCGGCTGCCCCTTCGGCCTTTGCCGTTCAGACAGGCGCTGTGCGATCGGGCGCCGTACGCGGCAAGGTCAGGGTGAAGATGGCTCCCTGCCCAGGCGAACTCTCGACGCCGATGGTCCCGCCCAGCACGCCAGTGACCAGATTGTACGCAATGTAAAGCCCCAGCCCGCTGCCGCCCTGCCCCAGACGGCTGGTGAAAAACGGTTCGAAAAGGCGATGGAGCGTCGCCGTCGGGATGCCCACCCCGTTATCCACACAGCGCAGGATCACCTGTGTTTCGCCAACTGCCTGCGCCTGCAGCTCGATGCAACCCTGCTCGATACCAACGAAGCCGTGCGTCAGGGAGTTGCCGACCAGATTGGTGATGACCTGTTCGAGCGGCCCGGGGTAACTGTCCATTTCCAGCCCGGCGGGGATATCGAGTTCGATCCGGTGCTGCGTTCGTTTGAAGGTCAGGCGCAGCGTGACGAGCATCTCCTCGACCGTCTGGCGCAGGTCAAACGAGCGACGGCGAGCGCTGCTCTGGTCCACCGCCACCTGCTTGAAGTGGCCGAGCAGATCGGCGGCGCGGGCGCTGTTGCGCTCCAGCAGTTCGACCGCCTCGCGACCCCGGCTGAGAAATCCGTCCAGCTGCGAACGTCGCAGTTTGCCCGCCTCGACCGCACCGGCGAACTCGCGGAACTGCTCGCTGAGGAGGCTGGCAACAATGCGCGTGTTGCCCAGCGGCGTGTTCAGCTCGTGTGCCACGCCGGCGACCAGATTACCCAGTGCGGCCAGCTTTTCCACCTGGACTAGCTGCATCATCGCCTGCCGCAACTCGGCAGTCCGCTCGCTCACCATCTCCTCCAGGCGTTCGCGGTGTCGCTCGAGTTCCTCCTCGGCGCGCTTGCGCTCGGTGATGTCCGCGCCGACGCTGAAGACCTCCACCACCCGGCCCCAGTCATCGAAAACCGCCTTGTTGGTCCACGAAACCCACACCCGTTCGCCACCGCGACGCATGTTCAGGTTCACCTTGTGTTCAAACTCTTCGGGATGCAGGCTGATCGCCTCCCTAAGCGGAAGCAGATTGCTGCCCTCGCTTGCCGTCGGTGGCACGATGGTGCCAACCACCTGCTGGCCCAGCAGTTCTTCCTCCGAATAGCCGAAGAACTTGAGGCCGAACTCGTTGATGAAGGTGATCACGCCCGCCGGGGTCCAGCGCAGGATGATGCTGTTGGCGTTCTCGACGAGTTCGCGGTACTTGAGTTCGCTTTCGAGCAATGCCTGCTCGGCGCGCTTGCGTTCGGTAATGTCGTTGACCAGCACGAGTTCCGCCGGCCGCCCCTCGAAGGAGAGGGGGTGCGAGATGATCTCCACGTCAACCAGGGCGCCATCTTTCCGGCGATGTCGCCAGAAGCCAGCGTAATCGCCTCTCTCCTCCACGGCGACGATATCCTCGCTCAGGAGCGGGCTGTCTTCGTCCGGGCTGAGGTCCATGATGGTCATTTCCTGGAACTCACTGCGGGAAAACCCGTAGCTCGCCACGGCGGCATCATTGACCGTCAGGAACGCCCGGGTTGCCACGTCCAGTACCCACATCGAATGCGGATTGCTGTCAAACAGCAGTCGGTAGCGTGCCTCGCTTTCCTGCAACGCCCGATCCGTCCGGTCGCGCTCGATCCGCATCCGCAGCACCGAGATGCCGAAGGCGAGATCGCCGGCGAGTTCGCTCAACAGGGCAACCTCGTCACCGTCGAAGGCATCCGCTGCCGAGGCGTAGATGCTCAGGGCGCCCAGTGTCTGCTCCCCGAGGACCAGCGGCAAGGCGCACAAGGCGGCATAGCCACGTTCGACGGCTTCGGCGCGCCAGGGCGCGAAACAGGGATCGGCGGCAACATCCGGGATCACGCAGGGGCGGCCGGTACGAATCGCCGTCCCATTGGCGCCACGCCCACGCTCGGCCTCCGCCCAGGTGCTATTCAGGCCCTCGAGATAGCCTGCTTCATGACCCGCGTGTGCCATCGGCCGCACGCTGCGGGAGGCGTCGTGCTCGGCATAACCCACCCAGGCCATCCGATAGCCGCCGACCTCGACGACGATGCGGCAGATGGTGCTCAGCAACTCTGCTTCATCGGTCGCCCGAATCAGCGCCTGGTTACACTCGCTGATCATCCGCAGCTGCCGGTTGGCCCGGCGAAGCGCCTCCTCGGCCCACATGCGCTCGGTGATGTCTACGGCGACACCGATCACCTTGAGCGAATCGTCAGCTGCCCGCACCGGATTGAAATAGGTGTCGAAGAAGGTGTGACCGAAGCGGGAGACGAATTGCAGCGCCTCGCCGGCGAGCGCGCGCCTCGCCTGCGCAGCGATCTCCGGGTGACCGTGATAAAGCGTGAACAGGGACTGACCAACCGCCTCGCCGGGCGCCAGACCGGCACTTGCCAGCCCTTTGCCTTCGCTGAGTTCGAACACGCCCTCCCGATCGAACTGAAAAATTACCACTGGCGCGTTGCTGATCAACGACCTGTAGCGCGCCTCGCTGGTCGCCAGGTCGCGCTCGCGCTGACGAATGGCCAGCGACATGCGATCAAGATCGTTGGCCAGACTATCGAACTCCCTGATCTGCGAAAGCGGCCAGGATTGATCATAGTTGCCCTCGGCAATGGCATGTGCTTGCGCCGCATAGCGGCCAATTCGCCGTGCGAATCCACGCGCCAGCAGCAGGGTGGCGCTGGTCGCCAGCAGCAGCGCCACCAGCGCGCCAGCAGCGAGAACCCAAAAGATGGACTGAAACGGCTGCAGGGCGTCGCTGCGCGGCTGCGCGACGAGCACCGTCCAGCCGAGCTGCGGCACGCTGACCAGCGTGGCGATGAACGTCTCACCGTCCAGTTCGAGCTCATGGCTCACAAAGCGCCCGCGCAAGGCATCGCCGACGATCGGGAGATGACCGAGGTTGAGTTGCTGGCCGCCAAGGAGGCTTTGCGAATTGGCGATGATCTGGCCCTGGCGATCGAGGATCAGGGTCAACATCCCCGCTTCGGCCGGCAGGCGACCGATGAACTCGGAGAGCCGGTCAATCGCGACTTCGCCGATCAGGACCTGATTGGCCACCGGAATCGCCAGACTGACTGTCAGCCGGCCGCTGACAGCCGACAGAAAAACGTCCGACCACACCGGCGCCTGCCGCTGGCGTGCTTCGCGCAGAACAGCCCAGCGCGAGAGGTCGACCGCCAGGAGGTCTTCCCGCAGGCGCCGCTGTCCCGGCGGCAGGCCAACCGCGTACACGGAGTCAGCCGCGTCCGCAACATAGATCGCCGCGAATACCTCGCCGGATCCCACGTGCGCATCGAGAATCGGTTCGAACCAGAACGACGCCGGCTGCAAACCCCGCTGCTGCAGATACTCGGCGACAGCGGACAACTCGCGCCCGGCACTACGCAGGTGCACTTCGACCTGGCCGGAGATGGCGCGAGCCAGGGCCTGGTGACGGGTTTCGATCTCCGCCAGCACCTGCGGCAGCAGCACCCACAGGAGCAGCGCGGCAACCAGCAGCAACGGCAGCATGCCTGCCAGCAGGAAGCGCAGCGCCAGCCACGGCCGAAGGGGCTTTTCCCAGGACATTGATTTACCGGACCATCACGGACGTTTCATAGGACAGGAGCCCCCTGCTCAACGTCCGAGCGCGGGAAAGAGCTTGATCAAACCATCGGCCATCACCTCGACGGCGATCGCCGCGAGGATCAGGCCCATCAGCCTGGTCATCACGTTGATGCCAGTCTGGCCCATGAACCGGCCAATGCGACCAGCCGCCGAAAGCGCCAACCAGGTTGCCAGGCCGATGACCAGCCCATAGATGACGAGCACGCCGAGTTGCCAGAAATCGCGTGCCTTTTCGGCATAGATCACCACTGTCGAGATCGATGCCGGACCGGTCAACAGGGGGATGGTCAGTGGCACAACGGCGATGCTGGCCCCGGAATCGGCACGGCTGGCACCGTCGTCGACGTCCTGTCCGCTTGATTCAGCCGGCTGCGCATTGAGCATGTGCATGGCGCTGATCAGCAGCAGCAAGCCGCCGCCAACCTCGAACGAGGCCAGCGAGATGCCGAAGAACTGCAGCACCTTGAGGCCCGCCAGAGCACTGGTGGCGATGACGACAAAAGCTGTGAACGAGGCGACGCGAATCGTTTTCGCGCGCTGCGCGAGACTGAAATTGCGCGTGAAATGGATGAAGAAGGGGATGACGCCGATCGGATTGACGATCGCGAGCAGCGTGATCAACGGTTTGATCGGGAAATCCATGGCCTCCAGAGCGCCCGAATGGCGACCCGGCAAGGGTTGAAAAGCGCTAGTCTAGCGCGATCGATCGCGCTCTGCCTGTGCTGGAGCGCGCTCCCGCGGCGCCGATGCCGGCCCGCGGCAGCGGCTTCGGAGTAGAATCGGCGCCTTCTCCTCTGCTGAAGCCGTGCAATGCAATCCCTGTGGATGGTCCTGGCCAGCCTGCTGTTCGCCTGCATGGGCGTCTGTGTCAAGTTGGCAGCCGCCACCCATTCGGCCGTCGAAATCGTCTTCTACCGCAGCTTTCTCTCGCTGATCCTGATGTATGCCCTGGTTCGCCTGCGCGGCGTATCGCTCAGGACGCCGCACTGGCGCTGGCAGGTCAGCCGCGGCGTGGTCGGTTTCTCGGCGCTGTTTGCCTATTTCTGGGCACTCACGCTGCTGCCGCTGGCCACCGCGGTGACGCTCAACTACACCTCGGCCATCTTCCTGGCAATCTGCCTGGCACTGTCCGGCCAGCGCCTGACTGGCGGGATTCTCGGCGCCCTGGCACTCGGCCTGGCGGGGGTCGGCCTGCTCCTCAAGCCAGCGCTGCACGCCGACCAACTGGTCGGTGGCCTGATTGGCCTGGGTTCCGGGGTACTCGCCGGCATCGCGTATTTCAGCGTTCGCGAACTGGGCTCACGCGGCGAACCGGAGACGCGCACGGTCTTCTATTTTTCGCTCGTGTCGTCGATATGCGGCAGCGTCTGGCTGCTGATTTCCGACATCCACCCGGTCGACCTGCACAGCGGGGCGTTGTTGCTCGGCGTCGCGACTTTCGCCACAGCCGCCCAGTTGGCAATGACCCGCGCCTACGCTGGCAGCAGGACCTTGATGGCGGCGGCTCTGGCCTACAGTACCGTCATCTTTGCCAGCCTCTTCGGCATGCTGATCTGGCACGAAACGCACGATCTCTGGTCGTGGCTGGCAGTCGCGCTGATCGTCCTGTCGGGACTGGCGGCGACGCATTTCTCGCCGGTGACACTGGCTCGGAGACCGTGAAGCAGAAGAGTGGCCGGAAAAAACGGCCATCCCCGCGCGAGCAGCAAGCGCGTTCGTCGGCAGCAACGCGGACAGGCTCGCCGGAAGAGAGACTGCGGCATTCGGTGCGGTGCTAACGCTCGGGCGCACCATGCGATCAACCTCCCAGTAAGCCGAGCGCCTCACGCGCCGTCAAGATGCGCATGCCCTGATGACTTGAGAGGCTCAGCAGGTCCCTTTTGTCACCGGTCACGAGAA
>ERZ761603.1536-NODE-1536-length-17139-cov-42.088445_pt1 | contig 17139 bp, 14 predicted proteins | sample MGYA00511879_ERZ761603 | MGnify/ENA primary metagenome ERZ761603 (study PRJEB28899, sample SAMN02850040) | bioreactor sludge metagenome | biome: EBPR Sludge; feature: EBPR Bioreactor; material: flocular biomat | place: Australia: Thorneside Wastwater Treatment... | reverse complement strand
GAGTTCCTTGCCCTGATATTCGTGAATTTTCATGCGCTTTCCTTGCTTGAGTTAGGGTTGCAAAACGTAATGAACCAGGGCAGACCGTCCTACCCGGGCTTCTGGCCGCGATACCAGCGCGGGTAATAGCGCCGGACCGCGTCCGAATGCGACTCCAGCGCGTGACAACGGTCGAGCTGATAGGGCTTGTGCCCGCTATCGTCGTTGTCGGGTACGTCACTGGCAAAAGTTTGCAGCGCGGCCGTCGGCAGGAACATCACCAACTCGCTGAGATGCGAGCAGCCGTGCGTACTGCGGAAAAGATTCTTGACCGCCGTCCGGAAACCATGGAAAAGGTTGAGCCCCACCAGCCGGGAGTAATCCGGGGTGATCCGGTCACAATAGCCAACATAGGGCATGGCATCGGTGCAGGCGACGGCGTCGAGGACATTCATCTGATGGTCGATGGTCACCCTGACCCACATGTCGTGCACCGGCTCACCACGCTGCCGCATGCCGGACGACAAGGGATAATCGTGATCCTTGACGTCGGTCAGCCGTGCCTCGATGTCCCAGCAACCATCGCCGCGCTTGTAACCGCCAAGTTCAACGCTGCGGACGTGCATGCGAGTGCGTCGGGCGGTAGGTAGGGGCAGCGGCATCGGTGATCCTGAGGGGATTTGCGAGCTTGTCAAAGCTTCGCGGCTGACATGGAATTCTACACCAAGACGCCCCGGCTTTCTTGGCGAAATTCATAATTATGGATGCCATCAGGCATGCCTGAACGCCCGCCGGGAGATCAGGCCGGGCACAGGCCATCGCCGGTTCAGGCGGCAAGACCCGCTGCCCGCTGCCAGCCGGCTTCAGGAGACGACGAGACGCTTGATCTCGGCCAGACCGGCCGATAGCATGGCCAGATCCTGTGGCTCATTGCTCTTCAGCTCATCGAGCACAGCCCGTGCCGCGGCAGTCGTCGGCAAGCTGCCCTGGAGAATCTGCCGCACAAGGCTCTGTCGCAAAGCAACCAGTTCCGTGGCAAGCTGCGCACGTGCCCGCGCCTGCCAACGGTTGCCACTCGGCAAGTGGTTGACCGCCGTACCGAGCCAGTCGAGGTCGATCTGCGCTTCGAGGTCGGCGAGTGCAAGTGCCACCTGGTTCAAAGGGTAATCACAGGCGCGGGCAAGATTGACCAGCTCGAACGCCGCCACGATCGCCGTGCGCTCTCCGATGAGCGCCGTGACCTGCTGCGCACCGCTCTTGCCGCCACCGATGCGGCCCATGGCTTCGACGACCGCCGGGTGGTAGTCGGCCAGCAGCTGGCCGATCGTCGCGCCGCCCAGATACTGTCTCAGGACCAGCGCGGTGGCCGCCGACGTCATCGCGCGTAAGCCCGCCATCAACGCCATCTGCCGGGCCGCGTCAAGGACCAGGTCGAGTGACTCGATCTCATGCCACAGTGCTTCCGCGTCGAGGACGCTGCTCGCGGCGTACCACGCGCCAGCCACCTGCGCCGGAGATGCCCCGGTTTCGTCACCCAGTTGCATGACGAAGGTGGTTCCCATGCGGTTGACCAGGCGATTGACGAGTTGGGTGGCGATGATGTCCCGCTTCAGGGGATGCGCCGACAAGACGTCGCGGCAAGGTTCGAGCAAGGCCGCCGGAAAGTAGGTCTCCAGCAGTTCGCGCACGTCTTCGCTGTCGGGCAGGTTTGAAGCCAGCAAGTCTTCCTTGAGCGTGATCTTGGCGTAAGCCAGAAGAACCGCGATCTCGGGTGCGGTCAGGCCACGTTTCTGCTGCTGGCGCTCGCCGAGGCCCTTGTCGTCAGGCAGGAATTCGATGCCACGATGCAGGGCGCCTCTGGCCTCGAGGCTGCGAATCAAGCGCCCATGGGCCTCGATCAGTTCCGCAGCCGCGGCCGCTTCAAGCGCAATCGCCTGTGTTTGCTGGTAGTTGTCGGCGAGGACCAGGCGCCCGACTTCGTCGGTCATCGAGGCAAGCAGCGCATCACGCTGCTTGCCGGTCATGTCACCGCGACCAACCAGCCCGGCGAGCAGGATCTTGATGTTGACTTCGTGATCGGAGCAGTCGACACCGGCCGAGTTGTCGATTGCGTCGGTGAAAATGCGACCACCATTGAGGGCAAATTCGATCCGACCCTTCTGGGTCAGGCCAAGGTTGCCGCCTTCGCCGACCACCCTCGCCCTGAGCTGGTTAGCGTCGACCCGCAGAATGTCGTTGCCGCGGTCGTTGGCCTCCTGGTGACTCTGAGCACTGGCCTTCACGTAGGTACCGATGCCGCCGTTGTAGAGCAGATCCACCGGCGCCAGCAGAAGCGTCCTGATCAACTCGGGCGGAGGCATATGGCTTGCCTCGGTCCCCAACCAGCCGCGCAGTTCGGACGACAGGGGGATCGACTTGGCACTGCGCGACCACACCCCGCCGCCGGCTGAGATCAGCGCCGGATCGTAATCGGCCCAGGACGAACGTGGCAGGGCAAAAAGCCGTTGCCGCTCGGCAAAGCTGCGCACCGGGTCCGGCTCCGGGTCGACAAAGATATGCCGATGATCAAAGGCGGCCAACAGGCGGATGGTTGGCGAGAGCAACATGCCGTTGCCGAAGACGTCTCCGGACATGTCGCCAATCCCGACGACGCTGAGGGGTTGCCTCTGCGTGTCGAGGCCCAACTCCCGGAAATGCCGCTTGACGGCCTCCCAGGCCCCTCTGGCAGTAATGCCCATCTTCTTGTGGTCGTAGCCAACAGAACCGCCCGAAGCAAAGGCGTCACCCAGCCAGAAGCCGTACTCGATCGCGATGCCATTGGCGATGTCCGAGAAGGTGGCGGTTCCCTTGTCGGCAGCAACGACCAGATAAGGGTCGTCGCCATCGCGACGACGCACGCCAGCAGGGGGTACGATCTGGCCATCGACCAGGTTGTCGGTCAGATCGAGCAAGCCGCAAATGAAGGTCGAGTAACAGGCGATCCCCTCGGCCTGAAAGGCTTCCCGCTCGGCGGCCGGGGGCAGTTGCTTGCAAACGAAGCCGCCTTTCGATCCCAGCGGAACGATTACCGCATTTTTCACCATCTGAGCCTTGACCAGACCAAGCACCTCGGTGCGGAAGTCTTCCATCCGGTCTGACCAGCGCAGGCCACCACGCGCGACCTTGGCACCGCGCAAGTGCACTCCCTCGATACGCTCGTTGTAAACAAAGACTTCATAGAGTGGTACCGGCGCGGGCAGAAAGGGGATGTCCCGAGACGACAACTTGAACGACAGGTAGCCCTTGACCCTGCCGTCACGGCCGGCCTGATAGGCGTTCGTCCGCAGCGTGGCTTCGATAACCGTCTGCAGCGCCGAAAGGATACGGTCATCATCGGGATTGCTGACCTGCAACAAGGCTGTCGCCACTTCATCGGCAAGGACTTTCGCACGAGCGTCGTCGGCTGTCGGCGCGAAGAACGCCTCGAAGAGTTCGACCAGCGCACGCGTAATCTGGAAATGGGTCGCCAGACAGCGCTGAATATAGGCCTGGCTGAACGGCAGACCGGCCTGACGCAGATAGCGGCTGTAGGCGCGCAGGATGCTGATCTGACGCCCATTGAGGCCAGCCAGCAGGACCAGGCGATTGAAGCCATCGTTCTCGGCCTGGTCGCGCAACAGGTCTTCGAGCAGATCGATAAAGGCGCGCCGTGTCGCGTCACTATCCAGTGCGACCGCCTGCGGCAACTGCACCGCGAAGTCGGCGATGTGAAGGTCACTTCTTGGCAGGCTGAATGGCTCCTCGGCAAGGACCGTCAGCCCCATGTTCTCCAACACCGGCAGGATCGCCGACAAGGGCCGCGGGCGTCCCCGGCGGAACAGCTTCAGGTGTTGGTGAGCGCCATCGTCGCCTTGTGCTGCACTCAGCTTCACTTCAACGCGGCCGCTCAGCTCGGCAGCCTCCAGACGCTCGAGATCAGATACCGCGGACGCCGGCGTGACGCGCTCCTGATAGGATTGGGGAAGTTCCGGCGAATAGCGACGCAGGAGGCCATTCCCCCGTTCCTCACCGTAGTGCCCAACGAGGTTCTGCTTGAGTTCGTCGCTCCAGCCACGCACGATGCGCGCGACCTGACCTTCGATCGCGTCGGCATCGTAGCGATAGCGGGTGCCCACCGGTGTGCGGGCGATGAAATGCAGGCGCGCCAGCCGCGACTCGCCAAGCATGACAAAGAAATCGACGCGCTCGGCGGCGAGGGTTTCGTAGAGCAAGGCCGATATCCGCTTGCGGGTGGTGGTGTCGAAACGGTCGCGCGGCATATAGACCATGGCAGAGACGTAGCGCCCCCAGGCATCGTCGCGCAGGAAAACGCGGACCTGCTCGCGTTCGTGCAAGGACACGATGCCGCGAGCGATTCGCATCAGATCTTCGTGAGCAATTTCGATCAACTCGTCCCGCGGATAGGTTTCGAGCACGTTGAGCAGGACTTTGTCGCGATGGCTGCGCGGCAGGAAACCAATCGCTTCGCGCACCGCAGCAATCTTGCGCCGTAACAACGGCACCTCGGTCGCTGAAACGTGATACACATGTGCCGTGTACAGGCCCACAAAGACTCGCACACCGACAATCCCGCCCCTGGCGTCGTAACACTTGACGCCGATGAAGTCGAGGTAGGCCGAGCGATGGACTGTCGACCGTGCGTCCGCCTTGACCAGAATCACCGGCAAGGGGTCTCTGGCCAATTCCGTGACGACACCTGGAATTCCGGCGAGACAACTGCCAAAACGGGGATGGTCGGTCTGCCGAAGAATCCCCAGCCCACTGTCGGAGACGCGGACAAGTACGGTGTCACCGGCGGCAGCGCGGTAGTCGGCGTAACCAAGGAAAACGAAGTTGTTGGCGGCGATCCAGCGCAGGTAGGCGGCCACTTCGCCGCCATCGGCAACGGTTTCGCCAGCCATCTCCTCGTCTGCTTCACGCATACGCTGCTGCATGGCCGCGCCATCTTCGACGGCCGCCCGCACATCGGCGAGTACGTCGACAATCTCCCTTTGCAGTTGATCGACAAGCGCGGCATCGCCGATACGATCGATCTCGAGGTGAATCCAGGATTCCGGCCGGCTACCGGCAGCGCCGCGTGGCCGTGTGCCTTGCAGCGCCCCGTCGACTGCACGCTCGACTCCCAGGAGCGGATGCAGCAGACGATGGATCACCAGGCCATGACGGTACACCACCATGGTGATCGAATCGACCAGAAAGGGCATGTCGTCAGTGACGATATCGATCACGGTATGGGGCGAATGCCAGCCGTGACGATCGAAATCCGGGGTGTAGAGGGCAGTGGCGGCCTGTTTTTCCGCTCGCACCTGGCCCAGACGAAAATGCTGGAGCGCCGCCCCCAGAAGCTCTTCGGGACTGGCGTCGCTGACGCCAGTCAGCTCGACATCGACGAAATAGAAGTCGAGATACTCGCCGACCCGCGCAGACAGATTCTGCTGGTCGGCGATTTCGTGCAGGTTACGGCGCAGGTTGTGGGTGGACTCTGCCAACGTTGCCATGCCGCTCTCCTCTCTCTCTATCGATCGAGTACCGCCCTGCCCAACATGGCCGCGGGCAGCCGAACCGCCGGGCTGGCTGGAGTGACAGCGCCTGATCGCTTGGCGACTGCGACCGGCAACGGCCACGCATGGGTCAGATCACCAGCGTATCACCCAGCTGCAATCAATGGTGCAGGATCTTGGCCAGGAACTGCTGCGCCCGTTCAGAGCGCGCATGTTCGAAGAAGGCCTCCTTGCTGTCGTCTTCGACGATCCGGCCCTGGTCCATGAAGATCACGCGGCTGGCGACCCGCTTCGCGAAACCCATCTCGTGCGTCACGCACATCATGGTCATCCCTTCCTGCGCCAGTTCGGTCATCACGTCAAGGACTTCGTTGACCATCTCCGGGTCCAGCGCCGACGTGGGTTCATCGAACAGCATGCAGATGGGGTCCATGGCAAGGGCCCTGGCGATCGCCACACGCTGCTGCTGGCCCCCGGAAAGCTGTCCCGGATATTTTTCTGCCTGCTCGCGCAGACCCACGCGATCGAGCAGTTTGAAGCCCTTCTCCCGCGCCTGCTCCTGGCTACGCCCCAGCACCTTGGTCTGGCCTATGCCAAGGTTGTCGATGATGCTCATGTGCGGAAAGAGTTCGAAGTTCTGGAAGACCATGCCCACCGTCGAGCGCAGCTTGGACAGATTGGTCCGCGGATCGCCAACGGACACCCCATTGACGATGATCTCGCCACTCTGAAAAGGCTCGAGACCATTGACACACTTGATCAGCGTCGACTTGCCTGAACCCGACGGACCACAGACGACGATCACTTCGCCCTTCTGGACCTGCGTCGTGCAATCGGTGAGAACGTGGAATGAACCATACTGCTTGCTCACCTTGTTCATCGAAATCATCGAAAATCTCCTCGATTGATGACCTCAAGCGGACTCAGGCCGTCTTGAGCTTGTTCTGGTAGTAGCGAACGATGCGCGACGCGGTAAAGCAGATCACGAAATAGACGGCACCGGCAAACAGCAGCAACTCGACCAGCCGGCCGTCGCGGTCGCCCACCTTGTAGGCGGCGCCGAAGAAATCGGCCAGTGCGGATACATAGACCAGCGAGGTGTCCTGAAACAGGATGATGCCCTGCGTCAGCAACAGGGGGACCATGTTGCGGAAAGCCTGCGGCAGAACCACCAGGCGCATTGACTGACCGTAGGTCATGCCGAGCGCGCTGGCCGCGGCCATCTGCCCCTTCGGCACCGACTGGATGCCGGCACGGATGATCTCCGAGTAGTAGGCCGCCTCGAAGAGGGCAAAACCGGCGATTGCCGACGACAGGCGCATATCCGAACCACGCGGCAGGCCGAACAGGCTTTCCAGCAAATGCGGCACGATCAGGAAGAACCACAACAGGACCATGACCAGCGGAATGGCCCGGAAAAGGTTCACATAACCGGCCGCAAACCAGGACAGGGGTTTGATCGACGACAGGCGCATCAGAGCCAGAAGCGTACCCCAGACGATCCCGAAAATCACCGCGGTGACCGTGATCTCGAGCGAAATCTTCATGCCATCCCAGAGAAATGGCAGCGCATTGGGGATCGAAGACCAGTCGAATTCGTGCATCTCACTTGCCTCCGATATAGCCTGGCACGCGTACGTGCCCTTCAACCCAGCGCATGCCGAACATCACCACGACGTTGATCAGGAGGTAGGCGATGGTGACCGCGATGAACGACTCATAGGGTTGCGCCGTGTAATCGACCAGTTGCCGACCCTGGGCGGCCAGTTCAAGCAGACCGATCGTCGAACAGACAGCCGAGTTCTTGAAGATGTTGAGAAACTCGGAGGTCAGCGGCGGCACGATCAGACGCACAGCCATCGGCAGCATGACGTAGCGGTAGGTTTGCGGCAGAGTAAAGCCCATCGCCAGCCCGGCGTTCTTCTGACCCGGCGGCAGCGAGTTGATCCCCGAGCGAACCTGTTCAGCGACGCGCGCACTGGTAAAGAGCGCCAGACAGACCATCGAAGCGAGAAACTGCTGCAGGATCGGGTTGGTCTGTTTGAAGGCGTTACCCACTTTCTCGGGAAGCAACTCGGGAATCACGAAGTACCAGAGGAAGAGTTGCACCAGCAGTGGGATGTTGCGAAAGACCTCGACGTAGGCGGTTGCAAACCCCGACAACCACTTGTTCGGGACCGTCCGCAGGACGCCGACGACGGCGCCGACAGCCAGCGCGATCAGCCAGGCCGACAGCGACAGGGCGATGGTCATCTTGAAGCCGTAGAACATCCAGCCGAGATAGGTCTCGTCGCCGCCGGTTGCCGTCGGCTGCAGAAATACACCCCAGTTCCAGTTGTAGGCCATCCATGCTTCTCCCGGAAACATGCCAGGGACCAACCGGCCCCGGCATGCAACTTGCTGAACTTACTCGAACGCTTTGTCGTTGGGCGCCTTGTAGAGTTTCTTGACAGGCTCCGAAAGTGGGAAGTTGAGGTTGAGTCCCTTCGGCGGAATAGGCTGCAGGAACCATTTGGCGTAGATTTTCTCGGCTTCCCCTGACGTCATGACCTTCGCCAGCGCACCATCGACCGCCTTCTTGAACGCCGGATCGTCCTTGCGCAACATGCAGCCATAGGCTTCATACGACTGTGGCGTGCCGACCACCACCCAGTCGCTGGCGCGTTTGGCCTTGGCCATTTCGCCGTAAAGCAGGGCGTCATCCATCATGAAGGCAACCGCGCGGCCGGTTTCCAGCGTCAGGAAGGCTTCACCATGGTCCTTGGCGCTGATGATATTCATCTTCATCTGCTTGTCTTCGTTCATCTTGCGCAGCAGGCGTTCAGAAGTGGTGCCGGCGGTGGTGACGACATTCTTGCCTGCCAGATCGGGGAAGTCGTTGATCCCGGAGTCTTTCTTGGTCATCAGACGCGTGCCGATGACGAAGATGCTGTTCGAGAAGCTGACCTGCTTCTGGCGTTCGGTGTTGTTGGTCGTCGAACCACACTCCAGGTCGACCGACCCGTTCTGGACCAGCGTGATGCGATTGGACGAGGTGACCGGCATCAGCTTGATGTCCAGCTTGGCCAGTTTAAGATCAGCCTTGACCGCATCAACCACCTTGAGCATCAACTCGTGCGAATAGCCGATCACCTGCTGTTTGTCATCATAGTACGAAAACGGGATCGACGACTCGCGATGGCCGAGCGCGATGACCCCGGTATCCTTGATCTTCTTCAGGGTACCGTTCAGCTCCTGTGCCATTACGGGCGCAGACAGCAGGGTGGTGGCGAGCGTTGCTGCCAACGCAAGGCGCGAGGCAATATTCTTCATGGCTTCTCCTTCCTTTCGAGTCAAAAAATGTGTTGTCGAGCTTACCCGGATCAATGGATTGTTGGATTGTTGCACGACTGGCGCCGCGAGCCAAGCAATGATCAGGGCATTAATCGTCACTGAAGCCGGCCTTCTGCCCTGCAGCCCCGGTTGTGGTCAGACAAGGTCACAGACAAGGGCTACTTCGCAGCTCATTTTGCCTGGGTTTTTCTATCCGACCGCGTACAGGCCGTACAATTCCGCCAACTCCCGGACACCATGCAACAAGGCGCCAGATGAAACCAGCCACCATCCGCTACAGCATCCGCTCGACCAGGCCGGAAGCGCACCTCCTGGAAGTTTGCTGCACGCTGGCCGAGCCCGATCCGGCCGGGCAGCGCTTCGCGCTGCCGGCCTGGATCCCCGGCAGCTACCTGATCCGTGACTTTTCGCGTCACATCGTAGCAATCCGCGCCGAGGCCGCTGGCCGGCCGGTACGGCTGAGCAAGCTCGACAAGCACACCTGGCAGGCAGCGCCGCTGACCAAAGGTGAGTCCTTGAGTGTGTATTGCGAGATCCATGCCTGGGACCTGTCGGTACGCGGCGCGCACGTCGATCAGACGCACGCCTTCTTCAACGGCAGCAGCGTCTTCCTGCGTCCGCTCGGTTACGAGCAGTCGCCCTGCCTGGTCGATATCCAGCGGCCACTCGGCAAGCCGTTCGAAGCGTGGCGAGTGGCGACGGCGCTCGCGCCCGCACGGGGCGAAAAAGGGGCCGCCAGGCGGCATGCCTTTGGCGTCTACCGCGCCGCCAACTACGACGAACTGATCGACCACCCGGTCGAAATGGGTACCTTCGCGCTGGGCCGTTTCACCGCCTGTGGCGTGCCACACGAGGTCGCGGTCAGCGGGCGCCACGATTGCGATCTGGCACGCCTCACCGCCGACCTCAAGCGCATCTGCGAATGGCAGATTCGCTTCTTTGGCGAGCCGGCGCCAATGCCGCACTATGTTTTTCTGATCACCGCCGTCGGCGATGCTTACGGCGGACTTGAGCACCGCGCGTCAACGGCGCTGCTTTGCACGCGTGATGACCTGCCCTACGCCGGCATGCGCGGCATGCCGGCACGCTATCGGACCCTGCTCGGCCTGTGCAGCCACGAGTACTTCCACACCTGGAACGTCAAACGCATCAAACCGGCGGCGTTCACCGCCTACGATCTGGATGTCGAGAACTACACCACCCTGCTCTGGGCTTTCGAGGGTTTCACCTCGTACTACGACGACCTGACGCTCCTGCGCTGCGGGGTGATCAAGACAAAGGACTGGCTGGAACTGGTCGCCAGGACGATCGACAAGGTCCAGCGCGACCCCGGCCGCCGGCGACAGACGCTTGCCGAATCAAGCTTCGACGCCTGGACGAAGTACTACCGACCGGACGAAAACACCCCGAACGCGGTGGTCAGCTACTACGCGAAAGGGGCGCTGGTGGCACTGGCGCTCGACCTGACATTGCGCGCCAGGAGCGAAAGCCGGATTTCACTCGACGAGGTGATGCGTGCGCTGTGGCAACGGCACGGAGAGCATGACCCGCGCGGCGGCATCGGTGTCGAAGACGAGGACATCCGGCTGATCGCCGAGGAACTGTCTGGCCTCGACCTGGATCGCTTCTTTGCCGAAGCAGTACATGGCACGACGGACCTGGACCTTGCTCGACTGCTGAAGCCCTTCGGCATTCGCCTCAAGTGTGTGGCAGCTTCGGGCACCCCATCGCTCGGTGCGACAACCGGCAACGAGGGCAACGAAGTCCGGCTGACCACGGCCTATGACAGCGGCCCCGTCCAATCCGCCGGTCTGTCAGCCGGAGACCTGCTGCTGGCAATCGACGGCTTGCGCGTCACACCAGCCACCCTCGAACGTTTGCTGGCTCGCCGCCAGGCCGGCGATACAGTCAGGGTCCACGCCTTCCGCCGCGACGAGCTGATGGAATTCTCGGTCAAACTCGGCGCACCAGCCCGCGACCGCCACAAGCTGCTGTTGACAGGGAAAGCCAGTCCCCTGCGACGGCAATGGCTGCACGGACAGCCGCAAGCCACCGTTCAGCCCGGCCCTTGCAGTCCAGCTGCAGCATCTTCAGAAAAACGCTCACGATGACCGATCTCGCCGCCCTCCGAAAAAGCTATGAACGCGCCGAACTCAGCGAGGACGCGTCACACGCCGACCCGCTCAGGCAGTTTGCCCAATGGCTCACCGAAGCGATCCGCGCGAAAATCCCCGAGCCGAATGCGATGACGCTCGCCACGGTGGACTGCAGCCTGCGCCCGTCTACCCGGGTGGTGCTGATCAAGGGCTATGATGAAAACGGGATCACCTGGTTCAGCAACTACAACAGTCGCAAGGGCCAGGAACTGGCGACCAACCCCTGGGCAGCGCTGCAGTTCCACTGGGTCGAACTGGAACGGGTGGTACGCATCGAAGGCCGGGTTGAAAAAGTCAGCGCAGCCGAAAGCGACGCCTACTTTGCCAGCCGCCCGCTCGATTCGAGGATCGGTGCCTGGGCCAGCCCGCAGAGTCAGGTCATTGCCAGCCGCAGTGTGCTGGTCAGCAACGCCGCCCTCTACGGTGCCAGGTTCCTGCTGCATCCGCCACGTCCCTTGCACTGGGGCGGCTATCGCCTGCAGCCTGATAGCTGGGAGTTCTGGCAGGGCAGGAAGAGTCGCTTGCACGACCGCCTGCGTTACCGGCTGGACAGCGATCAACGCTGGATTCGCGAGCGACTGGCGCCGTAACGGGCCACTCAACGCGAACCGTCGATGGTTGCCCAGCCGGTCTATTGGTTACCGGCTGGCGCCACCTTCTCCCAGGCACCGGGACACTGCGTCACTGCCGGGTAGTAGGCCCCCCGTTCACGGCAGTAGTACCAGTAGCCCGCCTCAAGCGACTCGCCGCTGCCAGAGATAGCTGAATCGCTGACTTCCCCTTTCTCGACATAGACCACGGGCGGCGGCACACCGACCACCGGCGGATAGACCACTGGCGGCGGGGAGTAGACGGGCGGCCCCCACGGCCAGCCCCAACCCAGGGGGGCTCCGAAATAAACGCCCACCCTTGGCCCATAGGGCCGCCATCCGGGGCCGTAGTAGCCATAACGGGGGCCATAGTAGGCGCCTCGTGGCCCGTGGCCGTAGGCGCCACCGACGACCACTGTGCCGGAAGCGACATTCGCACCCGACCGTCGTCCGTCAGCCAGACCAATGTTCGGATGGACCAAGGCCAACAGAAACAGAACCGCGAGGGGCGACTTCATGGAATTTTCTCCAGGTTGATGACTCGCCAGAGGGATGACCAACAGTCGCGCTCGCTTGCCTGCCAGCCTGATTGCCACGCCACCCTGGTCGACCGCGTCTGTTGAAATCTCGCGGTCAATCCTCAATTAACGCAGCACCAGCCGCTACGCCGACAACGCCGGTGATTCAAGATGCCTTTCGACAACGCAAGCAGCGGTGCCGCTGCCGGGCGGCCCGGCGCTATCCGAATACCGTCGGCTGCCATGAGCTCGGGCACTGGCGTGACGGTCGTCAGTCGGCAGCCGCGGTCGCGATTTCGTCGACGATGGCTCTCGCGCCGACACAGCGCCACTTGATTTCCAGATCATGGAGACGAAAACCATAGCGCCGCAACGGATCATTGGCATAGGCCGGACGCGGGTCCTGTCCCAGCACCTCGCGAATCAGCGCCTCCAGGCCTGGCCAGCGGCACTCATGCCGGGACAGCTGCAGCCCGGCTGAGGAACTGAAATCGACCGACAGTTGCGGCGGCGGTCCGGCAACGAAACCGGCGCGCGCCGCAGGCTCGCTCTCGACAAACGGAAGGTACGGCTTGATGTCGAGAACCGGCGTGCCGTCAAGCAGATCGACGCCGCCAAACGTCAGCAGAACGCCGCCACAGGTATCCACGGCCAGCAGTTCAACCAGCGAGAGCCCCAGCGAGTTCGGGCGAAAAGGGCTGCGACTGGCGAATACGCCGACTCTTTCATTGCCTCCCAGACGCGGCGGGCGGACCGTCGGGCTCCATTCGCCCGTGGTCCGATGAAAGACAAAACTGAGCCAGACATGCGAAAACGCTTCGAGCCCACGCACCGCCTCCGCCCGATCATAGGGTCGCAGCAGTCGTAGCTGGCCGCGTGCGTGCGGAGCCAGCCGCGGCTGCCGAGGAATGCCGAATCTGTCGCGAAAAGGCGTTGCCAGATAGCCGATCGGGGAGAAGGTGACGTCAGGCACGAGCCTCGTCCGCAAGCCCTGACGTTCGCGCCGGACCGGCAGCAGGAGGCGCCCGGTTGGCGATGGCGGCATACCGCACCCGGAAACCTACCTGCCGGCGAGCGCCAGCGCATGCCTGGCCATCGCCTGCACAACCGACTCCGCCTCACCGACAGCAGCGGCCAGCTCAAAACGGGCATGCGGGTTGCGTTGCTGCAGTTCTTCGAGCAGAAGCGGCACATCGCGCTTCAGATGTCCGCCGCGCGCGATGAACATCGGCAGCACGAGGACGCGCTCGACACCATCGGCGACGAGTGATTCGGCACAGGCGCGCAAATCCGGCTGCATGAACTCGAGAAAGGCAAGTTCGACGCGCATCTGGGGCGCCTGTTCGCACACCGCCGCGCAGACGCGGCGCATCGGCTCGGCCCATTCCGGGTCACGCGCGCCATGGGCAAAAAGGATCAGGGCTTCTGTTGACATCCGTTCACTCTACCGCATGATGCGCCCGCCGACACGGCCCGGAGGATGCGAAAACCTGCCGCCCCCGGAGTGGGCTGCGATTGCCGAGAAAGCGGCGGTGACAGCAGCGACTTCCGCGGTCAAGGACCGACTCGCTGACGTTCAGTGAAGACCGGCCACACCGGCGATTTCTCGGGCATGGTCGACGATGTGGTCGGCGCCCCAGGCCTCGATCGGATCGCCATCGCCAAGATAGCCGTAGCGTACCGCCACGGTGACCATGCCAACCGCACGCCCGGCCTGGATGTCGCGCAGGTCATCTCCCACGTAAAGACAACGCGCGGGGTCCCGGGCAATCAGCTTGCAGGCCAGATGCATCGGCTGCGGCGCCGGCTTGCCGCGCCGCGCCGAGTCGCCACTGACGACGCAGGCGGCGCGCTTGGCATACCCGAGCTGGTTGAGCAGGGGCAGGGTGAAGCGTTGCGCCTTGTTGGTGATGATTCCCCATGGCGAACCGCGACGCTCGCAACGGCCAAGGAGTTCGTCAATGCCGGGAAAGACCGTTGTCTCGACACAGATGTCCTGGCTGTAATAATGCAGGAAGCGGTCGTAGAACTCCGGATAGCGCGAATCCGCCGGGAGCATGTCGAGCCCGGCCTTGAGCATGCCACGCACGCCCTGCGAGGTATAGGGACGCAACCGCCGAGCCGAAACCGGCGCCAGGTCGAGATCGGCACGCAGGCGGTTGAGCGCGGCGGCAAGATCCGGGGCGGTATCGGCAAAGGTCCCATCGAGGTCGAAGAGAACCGCTTCAAACATTCTTCACCGTGTGCAGGAGGTAATTCACGTCGGTGTCACGCCCGAGCGCGTACCGTCCGCTCAAGGGATTGTAGCTCATCCCCCGCAGGTCAGCCGGATCAAGGCCGGCCCCCCTGGCCCAACGCAGGAGTTCCGAAGGCTTGATGAACCTGGCGTAGTCGTGCGTACCTCGAGGCAACATCTGCAACACGTATTCGGCGCCGATGACCGCCAACAGGTAGGCTTTCGGGTTGCGGTTGATGGTTGAGAAGAAAACATGCCCGCCGGGCTTGACCAGCGCAGCGCAGGCAGCAACCGTACTGGCCGGATCGGGAACGTGTTCGAGCATTTCCATACAGGTCACCACATCGTAGCTGCCACCTTGCTGAGCAGCCAGCTCTTCAGCCGCGACCTTGCGGTAGTCAACCGTTCGCCCGCTTTCCAGGAGGTGCAGACGGGCAACACTCAGCGCCTTGTCGGAAAGATCGATACCGGTGACCGTCGCACCTCGATCGCACATCCCTTCGGAAAGCAGGCCGCCGCCGCAGCCGATATCAAGCACGCTCTTGCCGGCCAACTGGCACTGGCCGTCGATCCAGTCCAGGCGCAAGGGATTGATGTCGTGCAGCGGCTTGAAATCGCTGCCCGGATCCCACCACCGATGCGCAAGCTGGCTGAATTTCTCGAGTTCGCTGTGGTCGGCATTGATCATCTTAGGCTGCGCTATCCGTAACAATGGCCAGACTGTATTCGGGATCAGGCCGGCTGTCCAGCCAGCCACGAAGGATCGGATTGAATTCGCTGATGACTATCGTCAGGCCAGCGCCTTTTTCTCTCGACCCCTCCGGATTGGCAGTCGCCCCGACATTCCTGCCGTCCAGAGGGATGCGCTACTCGCCAGGCGTGCAGCATCTTCAGCCTCCCTGTGGCTGCAGCATGCCGGGCTCAGTCGCCAAAATGTCAGCCTCCGCAAAAACTGACACCATGGGTGCCCACTGGCACGACCGGCCTACTTGGCTTGCATGCGGTTGAGATATTCGATCAAAGCGAGGATGCGGGCACGCACGTAGGCTTCGCCATCGTAGGGCATGTCGACATAGTATTCGGCGGCCTTGATCTGATAGTCCCTGCCCCAGATCGGCATATCGCGGGTTCCATGTGACTTCACTTCCTGGCGACCGTCGATGACATCGAACACGCGCGCAACCGGGAAGACGCCACCGTTCTTCCGGGACAACTGCGTGAGATCCATCGGGGTCGCCTTGAGAAAATCGACATAGGCACCTCCGCGCAAGTCCTTCCCGTGGCAGAGAATGCAGTTCGCCTCATACTCGGACTTCCCCACATCGATCCGCTCGGCGGAACCAGCACTACCAAACCCTGCGAGCAGCGCCAGCGCTGCCAGCTTTGTCCGATCGAGTCTCATTTTGCCCTCCCCTGTTGACGCGTCCTCAACCCAGAGTACGTGTGTAAGTCTAGTCCACGCAAGCACGCCAAGCAATCGGCAGCGGAGAAATTTCGTGTTCTCTTGATTCACAAAGGCGCAGCAAGATCCAGTGTCACCGCGCGGAAGCTGGCTCGGCGCCCACCACCTCGGCCCTTACCCATCAGGCGCGCGCGGGGCGCAGTTCGAGTTCGGCGATCAGCGGCGCATGATCCGAACAGCGGGCCCAGGCCATGCCCTTGGGGACATGCATGTCGAGCACCTGGAAACCGCGAACGTAGATCCGGTCGAGGGTCAGCCACGGGGCAAAACTTGGAAAGGTGCGCGCCACACCGGCCTGCGTATCGCTGGCGGTACGCCAGGGGAGTAGCCAGTCGAGGACACCGCGGTCGGGGATTTCCGAGGTCGATGCCACCGCCACTTCCTCGACACCGAGACGGTCGCGCAGCACTCTGTCAACACGCTGTTGCCAATCGTTGAAGTCCCCGGCGATGATCAGCGGCGCCCTGACAGGCACTTCGCGTTGGACAAAGTCGGCCAGGAAGGTCGCCTGGCGGAGACGGCTTCGCTTGATCAGCCCGAAGTGTACACAGATCAGATGCACCTCCCTACCCTTGCCCCGACCAAACCGGGTAACCGCGTGCAGCAGGCCACGCTTTTCCAGTACATGATCAGAAATGTCGTGGTTGGTGTGGGTCACAATCCGGTGGCGCGAGAGGATCGCGTTGCCGTGATGCCCGTGGGGATAGGCAGCGTTCATGCCATAGGCACGGTGCTCATAGGCGCCTGTGGCAAGAAAGTCTAGCTGTGTGCCCGAGGTTGGATAGCCGGGATGGCTGGCCAGGCGTTCGTTGCGGTCCTGCACTTCCTGCAGGAAGACAATATCCGCATCAATGGCGTCGAGCGCCATCCGTACATCATGGATGCGCGGCCGCCCACGAATGCCGGTGACCCCCTTGTGGATATTGTAGGTGGCAACTCTGAGCTTAATGACTGATCCTTTGCTGGAGCTGGCCTGAACGTCGTTCACGGCAGTTGCCCGAAGGTGCGACTGACCAGCGTCGGGTCGTCGAAATGGTTTCGTCCGGACAAAGCCGTCGCTTTCCGCCCCCATCGCAGCATCTGCCCGAGGCAGGCGAGCCAAAAGGTACAGAGTGTATATCACTTGCAGCACCCAGCGGCCAGTGACTTTCGCCTGAACGACCAGCACCCATAACACCGACTGATCGGGCACGATGGTGGCCGCCGACTGCTCTGCTATACTTCTTGCTCTCCGCCACCGTCAGCCGAACGACCGTCAACCATGAAGTATCAGATCATCCCGGTAACCCCTTTTCAGCAGAACTGCAGCCTCCTGTGGTGCGAAC
>ERZ761603.1531-NODE-1531-length-17166-cov-913.140845_pt1 | contig 17166 bp, 20 predicted proteins | sample MGYA00511879_ERZ761603 | MGnify/ENA primary metagenome ERZ761603 (study PRJEB28899, sample SAMN02850040) | bioreactor sludge metagenome | biome: EBPR Sludge; feature: EBPR Bioreactor; material: flocular biomat | place: Australia: Thorneside Wastwater Treatment... | reverse complement strand
GGTGGAAATAGTGTAGTATCCCACCCAGTTGGCAAACTACCTGGAGCTTTATAATATATATTTTTATATGCAGCGGGCTCTCTATCATTTAGATCATAGATCCAATCACTCTCCGAATGAAAATCTAGAGTTACCGAATCTCCAGGAAAAAGAGCGTTTTCTACAGTAGTTGAGCTTGGATATGCTACCAAGGTCTGACCAGCAGAAAATGTAGTGGGCCAAAGGGTCATACAATTAGAAGGCGTGCCCCCGTAATTATACTGAACCTCCAAATACCCCAAAGACACATCCTGTGTTACGGGGAACATCCCAAAGGATCCAAAATCAAACTCAATAGTTCCAGGCGGCAAGCCCAAATACGCAAGAACTGTCTTGCTAGGATTGGCTACAGCCTGGCTAGAACTAGGAAAATCGTGAGGATTATTTAAATCTACCGGATCATCATAATATTCACTTGCTCCTACATCATAACCACAAATAGATCCAACTAGATGAGCAATAACAGTATAACTATAAGCCTTATTCTGCGAAACTTTCAATCCCTGTGTGAAAGTTGCCTTATACTCAAAAGTAGGACTATTGGTCCCTGCTCCTGTGATTGTAGTTACAGGAGTAGTATATCCCCAGGGAATAGTAACCAGTGCAGTTTTATTGGTAGGACTATCTGCAGGTTTTGCGGCAGTAGCCAACGTAGAGCTGTCGTAATACGTTCCACTATGCCAAGTATCTACGTAATCATGTGCTAAAATAGCAATCTGGGTCTGCAACTGCGTAACAAGATCTCTATGCTCTTCCCATTCCTGGCTTTGCCTATTTGCAAATCTTGCGAGTTCTGCAGTCACTGTGCCAGTGGAACCGTAAGGAATCTTGGTCCAACCAAGCTGCAAGTTATTAATTGCACCGTCATTAATGCTAACGACAGAACTAAGCGTAGCATTATCACGAGCCGTTATGAGTTCTGCATCAGTGTAGTAATTGGTGACATTGTTGGTATAAGGATAGTCATCGATAGGAGTTGTTGGATCATCAACCTGAAATTCGCTGATGGAACTATTCCTACCAGGAACCATCTTACTGCCATCTACAGTCCATTCTGCAACCATCCCATAGTCCGATCCTTGAAGAACCTGATCTGTGAGATAATCATTAAGAGGTTGTCCATCCACCAGAGTTGGAAGAGTAACAGGATCTCCGCCAGCGAGAAGAAAACGAACACTCAGTGCTGTGAGGAGATTAGTATTGAAATTCACAGCTCCTGTGATAAACCGTGTGTCAATTACATTGAGGAACAAAAAACGGCCCTGGATGAAATCTACTGCAATAGGATCCCGCGACTGCTTTAGATAGTCATAAAGAGCGGTGAAAACCTCCTTAACCTGGAATCCTCGTGCGATCTGCTTAATGCCAGTGTTTGTGCAGGCATAATGTTCCTCATCAGAAACACCCGTGCAAACTTGTTTAGAATCCCAAATACCTGCGTTTTCAACAATAGTATCCGCGGAGAAGAGCATACTTCCACTAGTGTTATAAGAAACGCCGGTGATGTTCTTCGTGGAATAGATTACGAAGCCATTTCCGAAAGCCCGGATGGAAACAATCCGACCCAGCACATCGTTAAAAATTGCATTTCCTGCGAGTGTTTCAATGGCAGGAGTGAAATCGGAGAAGTCGAGGTTAGAACTCCAAGAAACAGAGTTGGCAGAATCCCAGAATCCCAACCTACCATTGGCGCGAAAAATCCCCATCTGCCCTGACATATTCAAGAAAGACGGAGTAATAGTGGAGAAGGTTCCTGCAAAACTAAACTTACTTACAGTGGTTTCTGCTTGACGATAGATATATAGATCATTCTCAATAATACAGGAGCTCCACTGCTTATAAGTTCCACCTGACAGTGCAGTCATGGCGACGCTTTTTGTCCAACTCACGCTAGCAGTAGTAGGATCCGCAGTGTAGATTCCATCACTGCAAAGAGCTACCAGCCGGACACTATAATCGTTACGCTGGAAGACGATAACATAATCACACCCACCAGCAGTAAGAGAATTAATATTAACGCGCGGCGTAGCATCGAAGTAGCTTCTATAACCATATGCAGTGGGAAGGAAGTTATATCCTTCATATGCCATTACAGGCAGAATCCGCTCTGGGGAATCCTCTCCAGCTGTAACCATAAGATTCGTAGTTACGGTTTCTGGATCCATTGGAAGGAAGGATCGAGTTAGATCAATTACTTGAGTTTTCAACATTTCATTATCTCCTACTAAACTGATATTCTAAGCCAAGGCCGGCCCAGCTTTCTATTACTGTAACACGGAGAGAGCCGCTCCCAGAAAGTGCAATTGCACTAATGCTCATAGTTCCAGGGGAAACTGTTACGACGACGTTTTTAGGAAGAAACATTGCGTCAGGTAGCAAAGTTCTGTCCGCCGGAATACTGGCTGTCGCGCCAAAGCGAACGATGCAATCCACTGTAGAACAAAGTGTTACTGTCTTATAATTTCCGGTGAGCGTTAAAAGCGTGGATGCAGTACCAGAGACGGCAATGCTGTAGAAACCGCGCGGCCTAATTGTTTCATTAGGAACAGGAACTCCGTCAGCAGTAGCTAAAGGATACCTTGCATTAGGATCAGCCATTAGTATAACTCCGCATTGAGTTTGACAGTATGGACTCCGTTGTCGGCAGAACTATTAGTTTTTATGATGAGAGCGTCCTTCGTGGTTCCGGTAGTCGTTACAGTTATAGGGGCATTCACTGTAGGAACTGCTCTCATATCAATTAAATGACTTTCATAACTATCACGAAGGTACAAATCCGCAGTGCGGGCATAACGACAGCATTCGTGTTGAACTACTGCCATACTCTTTGTCTCCCGTATATAGTTTTGATTTGTCTCATCATATATGAGATATATGCCCCGAATAATCAACCGGTCATCGATAGGATTAGTGTCCTCATATGTGAATTTTCCACTGACAGCAATCGCCATCTGAGTAGTAGTTGGTTCTACATATACATATATACTGTGTAATCCAGGATCCAGAGTATTAGGAGGATAGGTATATGACTCACTAATAACCGTTGCTGTAGTCCATCCAGAAGAAGATCCAGAGGCCATCAATTCATTCTCACCCTCTCCCTGGTGCACGCTAAGTGTCAACTCTTCTATAAGGGAGGTAGCAGAGTGCTCAGCGACTAATAGTAGACTCATAGAGAGATTCTGGAATTTTATGACGTCAACACTATCAAAAACCTGCACCAGATAAAAATAGCCAGTTACAAGTCCATCTGTTCTCTCTATGGTAATACCTGGATCAGTAATGTCTCCAGAGATGGTCGTAGTAAATCCTGCGTCATCGGCCTGGCCATACCAGCGAAAACAATGTTCAGACCATCCAGTAGTGGATTCGAAAGCTACACTAAGATGATCATCTGTGTAGTATAAAAAATTTGAATTATGCGCGTAATTCCAAGGGTATGGCAGAGTTCCTGATCCTCCACCTCCTGAAGGAGTACTCCAGGTTCCGTCCCCTCGCCAATATGTTGTGCTACTAGCATCAATACCACTATTGAGATTTGTGACGGGGAGATTTCCAGTTACATCAGCGGAAAGACTTACTGCCGCCCAAGTAGGAGTTCCTGTTGCATTTCCGTGAAGAACCTGGTTAGTAGTTCCTAAATCTGAGAGTGTTGTAAGATCATCTGTAGCATTAGCTACTGCAATTCCATTTACAGTGAATGGGCCAAGAGTGAGACCCGCTGGAGTTTGCCAATTGGCATTAAAGTCTACTGTATCTATTTTAGTAAGAACTTGACCAGCAGACCCGCCCATAGGAAGCCCAGTTCCTGTAGCGTCGGTTTTCCAATAAACATTGAAATCAACGCCGTCTACTTTAGCCAAGACTTGGTTTGTAGATCCTCCGATAGGAAGCTCAGTTCCACCTTCAGTTGGAAGTTCATGATAAAAGGTATCAAATCCCATTAGTGAATACTCCCCAGAAATTCCTTAAACTTAGTTACGACGCCTGTGAGAAGAAGGGCGCCAAGAAGAATAAGAAAGGCATTCACGGCTGACTTTATGGCAGTAGATTTGAGGCTCTTGATCAATTCCTTGCTAGCCTTTTTATCATCTTCCCGTTCGATATGCTCAGTTTTGTGATGCTCTATTCCATAAGGAAATGCCTGCAGGATCTCCTCCAATCTTTCAAGAATTCTATCTATTTTCTCGGCGTCCGATAGTCCATCATACTTTCGTCGATCCTGCTGCATTCTTATTCTCCTTATTATTTTTATTTATACCGCATATCCGTGTTGAATGTCGGTTTCCATTACTTTCAGAAGGTCTGCCCCGGTTTTCCTATTCCCCGCTGCGGCTTGGGTGTCCCCGATAGATTCAAAAATAATAGCCGCAGCTTCGTGAATGATAGCATATGGACAGATATCTAAGAGCCAGAACGTTTCATTATTCTTCAGAGCAGGAGCGTAGGAATAATAACCGACTGCAAGAGTTACCGATGTCGCCGAAGGGTTAATCATAAGATTGGTGCCAGCCATGTAATATATGTCAGTCTGCATAAAACTACCTGGCTGGAACACTTTATCAGGGGGGAGGTATTCCAGATAACGATAGGCACCTGGCTGTTTAACATATTTCCACTTCCGGAAACGAGTAAGTGGCGGAGAGATGGCAGTTAGATCGACCGTTTGCGCGTATAAAGCTGAGTTAATGGGAATAGACGTCTCGACCAGATCTTGAGGGTATTCTCCCTTTAGGATAGCTTTGGAAAGAGCTGAATTAACGGCCATCTCCGCAGCGGTTAATTTATCTGGCCGCTTTACCAAATCTAGAACTATTGTAACACATTCAGAGAAGTTCATTGTTCAGCTCCTTTCTTATTATGGATCCAAACCACTGCCAGCAACGAATATGCTATCAAGCAAACTATTTGACCAACCAGTAGCAAGTCGCATTTGGTTTACTTTTGCATCTGTACGCCGAACAGTACCTGAGTATTTCCAGAAAATTTTCTGAGCTGGCGTTCCTGTGGTAAGAATACCAGTAATATATGCCTCTAGCTCAGTCAATCTAGTCTGTCCAATAGCCAGAGCTCCTGCATGAAGTTGGTTTAGGTTAAGGACAATAGAAGAAGGATCAGCGACTGCATCTGCTGGAGGGATATCTGCTCCGGTAAATACCGTGATGCGCGCCCCATAAGCAATATACTTTGGATCAGGGATTGCCTCGGCTTGGGCTTTTCCGGCAGTCGTATTCGGGAATTTTGTGATCGCCATGTTATCAACCTCCGTACTGAACGATGAATTGCAACGGGATAATGATGAGGGAATCCGTATTGGCCCCCAATTGACCAGAGAACGAAATAGTCTGATCAACTGATGTATCTACCGTTGTAACATCACCACTGTACGTCGGTGCAGAAGATCCACCATCCCATGCGCTTGAGGTTGCATTCGTTCTGTTACCGATCTGCTGGTTCACCACGCCCATGTTGGACCTTGTTGAACTAACTAATTGATCAAGGTTGCCCGTTGTGACTGAAAAGCGTAGAGTGTCAGAGCTGCCAAACCTAATCCTCAGCGTCTTATTCGTTGCAGAATTCGTAGCGAACCATTTCAGCTTGGCGACCGTGGTTCCGTTCGGCCCCATGCTGCCGCCCGGCATCGTGAAAGCCGGGCCAAGAATTTCTGTGACGACCTGCGTGATTCTTCCCGCAGCCAAATGCGGCAGAGGTGTTGGCGATGAAACAAACGCCGGTTGCCCGGTTCCAGAGTAGGTTTCTGAGAAAACTTCGCCATTGGTGCCGTTTATCATGTAGCACCGATACCAACCGCCTGTTACTAGACCTCCTGCTCCCGCAGGAAGGTAGCAATAACCGCCGGAGGCCAGAACATTGAATGCGGAGGCCATCGGGGCTTCAGCACTCAGCGTGAAAACCCCGCGAGTTCCTGTGAAACTCAGACCCTCACTTCCGCCATTGCCTGGCGGAATCCAAAATGGAATACCAGTCTGGTAAATAACTCTATCAGTAGTAAACCTAGTAGCACCCTCTCGCATTGGGACATTCCTAATCCCTCCGCCATCATTATAAACATGTACAAATTCAGCCATTTTTTATTCCTTAGCTAGATAAGAAAAATCCCCATTGTCCAGAAATGGCTGGGAGCAGACCATAAGACAATGGGGATTATAAACCACATAGAAATTAGCCAGTAGCACCAGCCGTAAGACCCTCGATAATCACACAACCGTAGGGATTACGAAGTTCAACAGCCATTTCCGAAGTAAAGCTACCGCCTTGTCCATCAGTACCGTTTTCAACGATCTGACCACCAGCACCATATTGTTCAACTTTGGCATTCCGGCCAGGCATATAAGCCAGCTTAACCGAAGGAATATCAACAATGATGAGACGGCCAGCAGTTTCGTCGTAACCGTTAAGCAGGGAATGCTCCAGAAGCCGCAGCGTGCCTTTATAGAACTTGAAGTTCTGATAATCCATACCGAAAGTAGTAGTTTCCGGAGTGAGCTGAACAGAACCGTTCTTGATAGCAATTTCATTCATAACCTGAATTGCTTTGGCATCACCGAAAGCATAGCGCAGACGGGGATTGCTCAGATCCGTCGAATACTTAAAAGCTTTGGCACAGTAACCAATCAACTGAGTAAGAGTCGTAGTCGCACCAACGGTAGCCGCAGTAATGTAGTTAGCATCCGAAGTATATTGACGAACAGCGTCAAAAATACCCTGCGTCGTATGGATAGGCTGAGCGCCAGAAGTATCCATTTTCGCTTGACCCCAAATAACTGCGGTTTCTTGCTCAATGGTATGCATAACAGCGGCGTCTTTACGGTTTTCAGCCACGTTATTGTAACCAATTTCCATCATGCTAGCAGCAGCCGTACCAGTAATCGCCCATGCATTCCGGAAGATTTGCGTGTAGTTCGGAACATACACAACAGGGAATTGACGAGCGGTAGGACGAGAGCTGTTTTCTGCTTTAGCCGAGCCGACCTTGATGATTTTCTGACCGGAAGTACCAGCGGCATCAGCAATACGACCATAGGCTTTAGTAACAGTCAGAGTCGTACCAGAAATAGCAGTAATCCGCATGTTTTCTTTACTGGTGTTGTTATGGATAATGTCATCCACACCAAGACCATTAGCAGAAGTAACGGAAATAGTAGCAGCACCAATCGAGTAGTTAGCTGCCAGCGTAGTAGCGATGAATTCCGTAGTCTTACTGAAATATCCGTGGGTCGACGCTTTAGCGGTAGTAGTACCAAGCATCGCAGAAAGACCAGAAATAGGACTCGCGCCATTGGGACTAAGACGCAGAAGTTCCGCACAAAGCGACTTAGCATTCAGTTCAGTCGGATGACCAGTGCGGGGGACTGTATTAAATACACCTTCGAGAAGAGCCATTTTAAAACCTCAAAAAGAAAAATTAACCGTTAAGAAAAGCTTCCCAATCCTGAACCTGTCCTGCTGTTTGGGTCTGACCGGGAGTGTCTTGTTGTTTTGGATTTAACGCTGAATAGACCGTGTTGAGGTATCTTACAGCTTCTTCCTTGATTTGTGACGGAGTAGCATCCGGGTTTTCTTTTGCAAGAGCCTGGGCGATTCTAACAAGTTCCTGCTTAACTACAGGGTGATTTGCGTTAGGAACCGATGCCAGTTCGTTGCTAATAAGAGAGCTTTTAACGGCTCCATCAACTAACTTTTTCTCATGTTCCGCACGAGTATTAAGATGCGTATCTGTGAGAGCGGTGTTATGTTGAAGTGCTGCTTTATATGCATTTTGTGCTACTGTATTCATGAGAGCTACCATCGCCGCCGCATCACCACCTGTGGCTTTTTGCAGAAGGTCAGGATTGACTCCCTGAGTGAAATTCAGTTTACCACCAACTTCCTCCAATACCTTTCCATCCAAACTAAAAGAAGGAGTATCAGAAGGTTCTGCTGGTTTATTTGCATTTTCGAGCATCGCCTTATATGAGTCAAGCGGGTTAACTGGCTCAGTTGGCGTTTGTTGCACTGGAGCTGCAGGAACAGGAGGAGGAGGAGCAGCCGGAGTTTGTGAAGCAGGACGACCCAGGATGGAGTCAAAAATACTCATTGTTTTATTCCTTCGATAGAAAGTAAGGTTGCTAGAACTTCGAGTTTTCCTGTCGTCAAAGTATGTTTGTTAAGCACTGACGCAGGTGTTTCATTAAGCACAGGGAGAGCCAAGAGATCCTTCGCACTCTCCGCACCTAAAATATGGAGGTATTTCCTGACTGTAGCATTGGAAAATACCTCATAAATCAAAGCTTCTTCTTCCTGAGTAAGGGGTTGAACTGGGAATAGATTGTCAATCATTGCCTAAGTTCCTCTTGTCGGAGTTGAAGCCCTTGTTCTCTTGATGCTAATTCCTGCTGTCGGAGATCATTTTCTTGCATAATCCTTGCCAAATCCCCTACTGGACTAGCTTGATTTTCTTCGCTTTCAACTGCTTGTTGTACCTGTGGATTATACTCTTCCATACCACGAATACCCATCAATTGTGCAAGGTGAGCTACGATATTTGGAAGCATCATACCGTAGGCTTGTTGAAGAAGCGGACTCTGGCTAATCATCTGAGTCAGGTTAATGATAGCTTCTGTACTTGCCAACTTACTTTTCGGAGTATAGCCATCTGCAACCCGGAATGAAAGAACTTTCTGCCTCATCTCTGAAACTCTGGCTTGCATAATCTGGCCTGTCCTCTGAGAAGAAACTACAGCATCCTCTCCGTACTGGAAGATATTGAACTTAAGGATTTCCTTCAGAGGGACAAAGAACTGATATTCTAGAGCTAGAGCTGGGAGACGAAGCCTTGCATCCGCATTCCCCATGGTGTCGCGCCATTCTGTGACTGATTTATTTCCCTTTTGGAATTGTCCTTGGAGAGGATTATTAAGTCCCGAAAGCTCCTTACCAAAATTAACAATCTGCATTCCGTTCTGAATTGCGTTTTCTGTCCCACGACTATCGAAAGGAATGGGATAGTAAGAATCACTAATTGGACGGTTATTCAGTTGATTAGTCTTAACCGGAATTTTTGGAGCAGGGACAGGAGAATTTACGTCAGAAGGACGAATTACATTCGGATCATACAAAGCTCTGTCAGAAACAGCGCGGCGGCTGGCATTAAATTGGATATTAAAAAGCGTCCCTGCCGCCTGCTGAATCGGGATACTTCCCTCTGCAATGGACTTCGTCTGATACCCAAGTCCGTCTTCAAAGGGCTGACCAAAAAGAATCGGAAGATGGTCATAAGCAGAAATAATTCTTTTAACCTGCACTACCGTGTCCCCGTTCACTATTGTGAATTTGAAGATCTGGGGAGTATTTGGCATGGGACCAGAAATTCCTAAATCCGCCGGAGCCACACGGGCATAAAGTTTGAATACTTCATAGTTCCCTAGGACGCCGCGAGCCCGGTTTTGCGAACCATAACCGAGGAAACTAGCCCAATCAATCATAGTAGTGGGCTTTCTCGAAGCAATGTAATCAGAAACTTGAGGGTGCATTACGTAGTTAGGGGCATCTGCACTGATATAACTTGCAAGAGCCTTATCTACATTAAGGGCGTCACCTTCGATTGAGATCTTGTTAAGAAGTCGCTTTAGCTTGGGCCGGGAAAGAATGCTAATGTAGCCAGCATAATCTCCTTCTTTCGCAATATCCCCGGGATTTGTGTTTTTATCCCAGACAGTATTGTATAGATCAAGACGACGAAGCTTTGTATAATGAACTGCTTTCCTTTTGAGCTTCCGAATTTCATCCTGTGCAATTTCGTCAAGGACGTCATATTGATCGACAGAAGTCCAATCACATTCCACGGCGCCTAAATTATACTTAATGCTATCGCGAAGAAATATGAGAAGCTCACGAGGATAACCCCCAAGAATGCTATGATCGTCCAATAAAGCCTCAAGTGATTCCGCAGATTGTTTATTAGTCGGGTTAGACACAATAGGGAATAATGGGGTTCCGGACAGGAATACTTCCGACAGATATCCAACCATGCTGTCAACTTGGGCCACAACAACAGGAGGAGTAGTAGAAGGAACGTTAAAAACACCAGCAGGGGTAGTAGCAGCATCTATTCCCTCTCCATGAACGACGCCTGTTTTAGGATCTTTGTTTAATTTATACCTTGCATAAGCAATGTCGATTGCTTCCATCTTATCATGGTAGTCGGAATTCTCGCCGTGTTCCATCAGGACGAACTTGGCGTACTCTATGACATTCTTCTGTGTCTGGGGGGAAATGCGTGCCATTACTAAATCCTTAAAAAGGAGTATTATCTCCTATGACCTTACACTCTCCATCGATAGTAAGACCATAGTCCAGTTTTGTAATTTGATGCCAGTATTCATTTCTAACGTCGACGCCATAAGCGCAAGCATCTAGAAGGTCATCACGATTATCGGACTTACCTAGCTTATAGGTTGAGGCTTGCCAGGTGAAATTCCTGCGTGTTTCATGATCATGAATGACATAGTTGCCTTTGTACAGCTCAGCAATCAGTAAACGAATCCTAGCTTCTTTCGTTCTTCCATGCGGAGAGAGGGGAACTACTACAAGAGAATTAAGCTCAAATTGCACTATGTACTTAGTGAGCCAGAATCCCAGTGTCATCTGGTAACCTGTATCCTCAACCCCGATGAGAGAACACTTCCATTTAACTGCAAGGGTTATAGCTGCGAGAATCAGCTGCTCGGGATCGAGAATTCCTTGTTTAGACTCTACGATTACACCCTTTTCTCCATACTTCAAATGCACTACAATTACATTATCGTCACTTGTTTTCCTAAATCCGGCTGGATCAATTGTAATGAAAGCTCCATCCGCCAGCTCAAGTTCATATTCCTGAATTGGAGACTCTGGCAAGGGGTTAGGAAAGATACTTGTTGCGCCGCCTACCGGATCATTCATGACTTCGGCAAACCAAACATGGCTCATTCCTAAGGCTTCGTCATGGTAATAACTTTCCATGAGATCTTCTAGGGAGAATAGTTCTGGCCAAAGTGGTTTTCCATCTGCAAGAATTGCTCCAGTGATCATGGAAATCCAGCCCGGGTTCTTCTTGAGTTTATTTAGAACGCAGGTGTCATTGTACATATTACCTACGTAGATAATTAAACGGTCTCCATAAGGTGCAATAGCCTTGAAAATAGTTCCTACCAGTGTCGAAAGCAGGGTAGTAGAATCTGTTAGACTTTCAGCATTAGCTTTGGTTTGAGCATCGTCGATGAAAATAACATCTGGACGTTGGTGTCGCAAGTTAATTCCTCGAATCCCTGATTTCCACCCCCTTGCTACCATGGAAACAGGTTTTCCGTGGTATTGACTTTTCTTCGTATCTGCGGAATCGATGGAAAGTCCAGCTGCCCAGTCTCCGTAAACTGCTGTGATGTTATCACTTAGGAGGATATCATGGATGTCCGCTAGGAGAAGCTCAGCCAAAGGGGAATCAGAGCAGACGATAAGGATAAACTTCGCTTTATCATAGACTACGAGCCATGCAATAAGAACTTTGATAAAGGTAGTCTTTGCATGGCCCCTCGGCAATCCTAATGCAAAACGAAGGAGTTTTCCGTAATCTACATCGCGGCGAGAAACAAGGAGCTGAAAACATGCTAGGTAGAAGTTAGGGAGAGGATAAACGCAGATTTCAGGAATTGCAAGAGATGCAAAGAAGTTGATATCTACCTTGCCCCTCTCATAAATCTCAGCTGCTGAAGCATTGATTACTGTTACTTCGTGCCTCTTTTGGTCTGTGTGGTCTTCCATTTCTTTGTACCTTCCTTTGTTTTAGAATATATTAATTGTTTATAGCCCTTCCAAACTCGTCAAATCTTCCGACATGATCAGCAAGTTCTCTAGCCTGGCGCATATAGTACTCAGCATTTTGAGGATCCTCGTTTGCCCACCGAATATAGCCTTCTACGTTAAAATTAACATCCTCATTATCACGTCGTCTGATGTTCGTACCAGGGAAAAACCCAAGATCTGGGAGATTTTTTCTTCTAATAGCAACTATATCTCGCTGAACAGGAGCCAAAGCCTTAAGAACGGCATCCTTAAGGCCTTTATCCATTGGATCATTGTTCTTTCCTGCGATTTCCCTGATTGACCCATTCGTCGCGTTAAGTTCAATTGTGGCTTCTGGAATACCATTGGGGCGATAGGAGAACATAAGACTGTCTCCACTCTTAACCCTGCCAAAGAAGTTATCCCCGCTAACAGGAACAGTTCCTAATCCTGGCTCTCTTTTTCCTGTGATCGGATCCCAGGCTGGGACATACTTCCCTGTATTTTGATCTACGCGATCAGCGCCACAACAGATATTTTGGAATGCTGTTTCTGTTGCAAGGTCTTTCTCATTCTCTAGCTGAATGAGCCCCTTTGATTCTGGTGGAAGTTGTTGCTTGGTTTGGAGTTCTACTGTGCGACGAACTGTGTGTTCTGTGAGGGCTTGGACTGATTTAGCTTCCTTTTCTATACGTACCCTTTCTTCTCTCTGGGCGAGTCCTACTAATTGTTGAAGAGTTTTCTTACTAAGTTGTTCTGGAGTATGACCTGCATTATCCAGAATCTCAGCCATGTCAGTTACCCCCTGTAGGATATCCTCCTTGGCATCATAGCGATATAAGCCAAATATTGGCTTTTTATCTCCTATCTGCCCCATGAACGCTCTGGCATCCTCCGCAAAGGTTCGAGAATCCTTTAATATATTCTGCATTTTTGCATCATCCTTTATTGCATAGGGTAAAAATTGTGGGTCATCAATCAAAGTTTTTACCCTATCAGCACGGCTCTGATTTTTACGCAAAAAGTTTTGAGAAGTATAATTCCCCAGGAAATCAGACAGAGGATATTCTGTAGCTAGTCTATCTGTAGGATAAAGCTCTGGGTTTTTTACATGCGGCAGGAAAGGATCAATCTGGAATTCGGGAGCACCATATTTCTGTAGCTCTTTTGGAGATGCCACTTTGGTAATGATTAAATCTTCTATTTTTTCAGTAGCAACTCTAAAATCTCTCTCACCCTCCCGAGGTAAATTACCGCTCGCTACTTCCTGCATTTTTCTATCTAATTCTACGAAAGAAGATGGAAGCAGCCTAGATGCGGAAGGACGAAATGCACCAGCCTGATTTCCTGTGCTGACTGCTTTAGATGGCGCGATAGTTCCAGATTTCATCAATGCTGCCAAAATACCAGCACTTCCTGCAATCGCCGCCACTGCTTTACCTGGGGCAGAAAGATAATTGAGAGGATTAATTGCCTCTCTAGAAAGAAAGCTGACTACTTTGTTAGGATCCTTAGCCCCTTCCCACATTTCTGTGATTTTTCCTTACAAGGAGTTCGGAAACGCTTTCTGTATCAGAAGGGCGGGCCGGGTCCATAACAGAAATATATTTATCTTCTTCTGGTTCTACAGGAACTCTCTTCGGCAGATTCGTTGGAGCATTGGCGGCATGCCAATCAAGGAGGGAGGGGAGAAAGTTCATGGCGTCGTCCTCGGATTAAAGCGGACAATTAGATCTTTTAGCGGGATGTTAGCTTGGTAATCTAACCAAGGAGGTCTAGCAAGGCGATCGTCACTATTGTAATAAAGTCGTGAAGCTGTGGCTCGGGCTTCTACTTCTCCAGCCAGATTGTAATAGGCCATATATGCAGCTTTATTTGTGGCGTCTTTAGGACTATTTCCTGCTTGAATTAGTTTGTCGCGCCAGGTATTGAAGAAGGCATCTGCTTGAGGAATGGCGCCTGTAATAATGGATTCAGAATTTCCTCCGGCGGCGAAGCCTTCCCTCTTTTGAACTGCATGTTGAAGTTCATGTGCTAATACTTTAAGAATGTCTGCGTCATCAGAAGCATGAGCAAAAATTCTACCAGTATCCGGCATGAATTTACCTTCTTGTTGATCACCCGCTCTCTTTGTAATCTTAGAGAAGGTGTCACGAAGAAGTCCAGGATATGCTCTTTCGAAATCTGGATCCCTGATAAGGTCTACCAATTGACCCTGTTGATATTGAACTCCTGGCGCATTCGGGAGTGAGCTATTTTTCCATGCGCCTGGATTTAGCAGCTCCATCCTTATATTGGAGATTTCCTGGCGCGGAATCATATCTGGGGTATCAAGCCAAGTTCCTGTGGTATTCCAAATATCCTCTTTCGACGCGCCCTTGGTCTTTGCCTTTATAGCTTTAATGTATTCGGACTGAAGCCAAGATTTTGATCCGCGAGAAATAAAAGTGCCAGCTCCGCCTCCGATGAAGTTAGAAGGATCGCTAATAGTTTTATCTATGGTTTCGGGAAGATTAGCTGCAATTTGCTCCGCTACGTCACTGGGATTTTCTGCGGTGTCAGAAATCTTCTTCTTGAAAGTGCGAACCTTACTATCTATGAAGGAAAGAAGAGAGGGGAGGATTTCCACATTAAGACTCCTTTTTATTAAAGAACTACTACCCAATCCTCAGCTAACATATCTGTTTGAGAGCAAAGCCAAGGAACTATATCTCCTTGTGCGGTCTTCATATCAACGTGAGCGTGGTATTTAATTTCTGTACCATCAGGATAAATTCCCAAAAGTGGGGAACGATTCACAGTAAAAGTACTTCCAGGAACTAAAAAAAGAAACATGTTCTTACCATTCCAGTTTTCTCGTGTTACTTTAGATCCTAGTTTGAGAGCTTCAAGAGCTTGTCCGAAATTCATGGTATTGTTTCCTATGGGAAAAAGAACTTTAGATGGGCTTCGCCGGTAAGATTCTACTCAGGATCAAAGTCCAAATGAACTGGTTCTTCTAGAATGTGTGCAGCGGTTTCAAGAAGATAAATAACCTGGCGCGGGGATAAGGAAAGGGGCGCAACAATGGATAGAAGTTTCTCCTCATCAAAGAGGATATTCACTTGTTCCATCATTACGCCCCTGAGAATTAGGATTTAGGCTGCAGCTTGAACAACTGCTCCAGTGCCTTTTTCTGGGCCTGTAAGTAAGTTTTCTGGCTCATTGCATTCTCCTTCCTTCATTCTCTTAAAAAGCGCCGTTACCGCATTTGCTGTAAGTGGCGCAAGTTCCCTATCTCCGATTGCAATTACTTCTTTATCCGCAGTGATTTGAATTTCCTGCTGAAAGGTTCGTGCTGGCATTGCAATCTGTACTACTGTTCCGTTAAATATTGTAGCGCCTGGAACCGGGATTGCATTCTTTGGTGCATTCGCCGCGCAGATTATTTGGTAGGCGCGGGCTAGTTCCATGTAAGTTGCTTCATGCTGTCTTGCTGCCAGGGAATCTAGCAGGGAATTCTTTGCTGCAAGAACCTTTGCTTCAAGACGTTCACTTTCCTCATTCTCTGTTTGTCTTTCCAATTGCTTTTCTTCTATCAGTTCTTTGACTGAGGGTTCTGAGAGAAGCTGGGAAATCCGGCTAGGGGAAACTCCCACGATGGAAGCTACTTGGCCGGGCGGAAGTCCGAGACTGAGGAAGTGGATGGCTTTGGCGCGGTTCATAACGGGGTTTCCTTTCTTGCGTTGCGTTCTACGTTAAGAGGATTGTATGCGCAAACGGGGGGAAGAAAAAGTGGCGCGCGGGGCGAAGACGGCACTTCCTGACGGAAGGATATGTGTTTATATTTTTATAGCTCTGTCGATGGATTTCTTTTTCTTTTGTTTCCTTTTTAGAATGGAAAGATATGTCCTTTAGGGGGAAACGGGAAAATTTTAGGAATTTTTTGGAGTTGCTATTGAAGGCCACGGGCGGGGCAGACATAAAAAAAGGCCCATACCCAGGGCCTTTTCCTTGTTCGTTTCATAGATATGAAGATGGCCCTTCTGTCAGTTCGACATGAAGGGCCATCTGGTTGTATTACTCTGCTGACAGATCTTGCTCCTCTGCTGTGCAAATCGCCGCGAAGTCGGCAACGATGTCGCCGAACTTCTCTTGATCTGCTTCACTCAGACCATCGAAGAATGCGGTCAGGTGACGTGCAACGGCGGCCTTGTTGCCAGCACTGGAAACAGACAAAGCGCAGTCTTTGCCTTTGGTGGGAAAATCAGAACCCAAAGCAATGAAAGCTGCCGTCTTGGAAGGGGCTTTCTTCAGTCCCGTGATATACGCTGCCCACGCTGACTTGAATTCGGCGCGCAGCTTCAGCGTTGCGCCCTTCTGACTGACCGCTGAACTTCCCGCGACCAGTTCATCAACTGAAGTCCAAAGCTTGCAGCCCTCTTTCCATTCGACGGATTTTGGCTGCAAGTACGACACAAGCTGCAACTTGCAGGCGCTCTGGATTGCCTCCCAGACCCACTGAGAGATTTTGTTCTTGTAAGTCAGATCGCCATCTTCATCCACTTCCGGCCCTTCAGCCGGGATTCCAAAAGCTTGCAGAGTAGGAACATGATACTTAATCCTTCCCACCTCCACATTCTTTCCTTTCTCCTGCCCGGCCTCTTTGACACGTTCTTGAACAGTATGTTGGAAAGGAATAAAGCCCGTGATGAGATCGGTTTGTGCGTTCATTTTGAATCTCCCAGTTTTGCCCCTAGGGGCATCCCAGAATCTGCTAGGTCAGTGCTACAGTATGTAGCTTATAGCGCACTCAAGTTGGGAATGCGCTATGGAGCTAGACACTAAAGCACGCCGCTGCGAAAACTTCTGGACTATCGCTTGGCAAGAATTCCATCAGATCATAGCCGGATTCATCCTTCGTCCAAACTTCGTAACACTGTGGCTCATGTCCGCATACGCAAGGATCAGGATATATCAAGCTGGTTTTCATCTCGTCCTACCTCTCTCGTCCGCCCTGTCATGTGACAGTGCTGCGATTCTCTCATGCTTCGCTGAAGTCTGTCAAGCCTTTTCGCAGACTTCTTTCTTTTTCCGGCCTAGTCTTAGCTTTGAAAACACGAATGAAGCCATCAAATAAGCACTGAAAGACAAAGGAAGATAGAATGAAAATAAATCTGACATGCACAGTGCGCCTGCCGCGGCCGGTGAGGAAATTGCTCATGGAACTCATGGAATGTAAAGATTGGGAAGACCTGAATTGAAATACCCCCCCCCAGATCGGAAGAGCACACGTCTGAACTCCAGTCACCTTGTAATCTCGTA
>ERZ761603.1530-NODE-1530-length-17185-cov-19.893345_pt1 | contig 17185 bp, 10 predicted proteins | sample MGYA00511879_ERZ761603 | MGnify/ENA primary metagenome ERZ761603 (study PRJEB28899, sample SAMN02850040) | bioreactor sludge metagenome | biome: EBPR Sludge; feature: EBPR Bioreactor; material: flocular biomat | place: Australia: Thorneside Wastwater Treatment... | reverse complement strand
ATCGGCCTTAGCTTATTCCACCCCGGTGGCTGTCCAAACAACCGGAACCACCGCAAAGCTGGAACGGGCCGCACACCCCGGCGCGAACCCGATCGCCATCATCGTCCGCCGCATCATCGGCGCCGACGGCCAGGAGGTTGTCCGCGCCCTCTTCGAGGATAAGGTTGTCGAACGCCGCGCTGACGAGGCCGAAGACGCCTTCATCGAACGGTCAACGGCTGAAGCACTGGCCAGCACTGACCGGCGTCCTTGCCGCGTGATTCTCCAACCTCAAGAGGTACGGCCATGAGCACACTCGAACGTCGCTTGAGCAAACTGGAGGAAGCCTTTCTGACGCCGCCCAAGCAGGCGTTTTGCCTACTGTCGGAGCCACAGAGCGATGCGGCCCCAGAAACATGGGACGATCACCGGCGGCAGATCGAAGACGCGAAGGCCCGCGGGGATTTCGTCGCCATCGTGTCGTCCGTCCGGCCGGGAGACAGAGCGCATGACGATCAAGGCGTGACGTACTACGCCAGCGCATTCGAGGCGAGACTGGTCGAGGCGTCGCGTCTTCCGTCGGAGCGTGGCAACGCTAGCCGGCTGGCCGACATGCTCCAGGAGGCGATGGGCAACGTGGTTAAACCGCGGATCTGCGACCAAGCATAGGCAAGTTTGGTCCAACGGTGACGAGTCGAGCGGCTGGAAAAAATTGCGCCGCACAATGCCATGAACAACGTCAAGCATGAACCGTTCCTCTGCTTGTAGTACCTGACGCTTAGGAGGAATCCGTCACGGCTGGCGCGAGAATTGCTAACGTTGCACCGCGCAATGCTGCTGGCAACCAGTCACCGCGGCGCTCAGAAGCGTTTCTGTGACGTAGTTGGGGGGGAAGGTATTACCGCGAGTCCGATCGCCCCGCCTGCGTCGATTGTGCAAGTCCTCGACGAACTGCTGGCGCGGACGATACTGGTGAAACGGTGCTGAACACACCAAGTCGATAGCGGTATCCACCACGAAGGGTGGTTTTTTGCGCCTGTTGTTCTCTCAATGGGCGGATGCGCCTGTCCGTAAGGCTGGCGGCACGGCTATCGACGTGTGTTCAACATCCGCCCACCCTCGCCTTGAACAGCGGGGCCTTGAGTCTCACGATAGGAGCAACGCCATGCCCAACACCCCCGGCGCATCCTCGCGCCAATCCCTTTACGCATCAAAACTCGCCAGCCTCGAACCCGAAAGCGTTACTGCCCTGGCCATGGCTGCCCTCGCGCTACTCGACGCGATCAACGCCGGCAAGCTGGTTGCTACGGACACCGACACTCCCGCGCTGTTCAAGGCGCTGTACCCTTCGCAGGACGCCTTGCGCGGCGCTTCCGATGCTCTGTCGGCTGCCCTGGCCGGGTTCCTCTCGACAGTGGAAGGGGCGAACCGCGACTCGACCAAGAGCCAGACCGTGACCACGAACAACGCCCCCCGCTACATCGTCGGTGCCGAGCTTTGCGCACCCTTTGCCGTTGTCCTGAAGATCAACACCAGCAAGGTGACGGTTGAACAGTTTCGCGTCGACCTGCCGCGCATCGCTGCCAAGTTGGAGAGTTACCTTGCTGACTCCAGAGCAGACGCAGCACGCTGAACCCTTGGCGTTATCGAGTAGGAACCCAAGACGGCTTGGTCTTGCTGCAGGGGGTCACTCTGTCGGAAGTGTCACCAAATGTGTCACCAATGGTCACGCAAAGCAAAAAGGCCAATCCGAAGATTGGCCTAACTGCTTGATTCTGTTGGCACGCCCGGAGCGATTCGAACGCCCGACCCCTTGGTTCGTAGTTAGGTACGGTGGCACTTCCTGACACTTTCTGGCACCCGCTCACATCAAACAAGAACGCGCAACCTATTGTTATTGCGAAGGCTGTTGTCTATACTTGTCCCATGGGGTCGCGGGAAGTCTCACAAAGTCCAGTTCCATCTTGTACCCGGAGTTGTACCCCAGGAATTCTAACCATCAAGAGTGTATGACATGGGCAAACTAACGGCTAAGGGTGTGGAAAGTCTCAAGGTACTAACGGGCGAGAAGTATTTTGCTGATGGCGATGGGTTGTATCTGCGGGTTCGGGCTGAGGGTACGCCAAAGGTTTGGTTCTACCGCTACACGATGAAGGGCACTCCCCGGAAGATGCAACTAGGGGTGCTCGCTGACATGAGTCTCGCAGAGGCAAGGGCAGAAGCGGACAGGCTTACGGCTATGCGTCGTGCAGACATTGACCCCGTTAGAGCCGCAGCGGAAGCGGTAACGGCAGCGGCAGAAGCCAAGGTGGCACGCGAGGCTGCAGAGATGGCAGCCGCCGCTAAGGCAGCGGCAAGGCTCACAGTGGGGGCTTTGCTGGATCGGTGGCAAGCTGACTACCTCTCACACAAGCGGAAGGACCGCGGAGCGGAAGTGCGCCGCTCGTTCGTCAAAGACGTGTTGCCTACACTTGGGGCCGTGCATGCGGAGGATGTGAGCCGCGGCATGGTGGCAAACCTTCTTGATAACGTCGTTCGTCGGGGTTCTCCGGTCATAGCCAATTACTTGCTTGCTGACATGAAGCAGATGTTCAACTTTGCGAGGGCACGTGACATCGTGGAGGCGAACCCTTGCGATGGACTGAGTAAAGCTCAGTTTGGCGGGGCGAAGGTCGAGCGCGACCGTGTGCTGAGCGAGGGCGAAATCATGGAGCTACTGGCCAAGATTCCGGGCGCGAAGTTGCAGAAGCGCACAGAGGCCGCTATCTGGTTGATGCTGGCTACTGGTTGCCGGGTAGGGGAAATCAGTCAAGCACGGTGGTCTGCTGTCGATTTGGAACGCAAGGTCTGGACCATCCCCGCTGAGGTGGCCAAGAACTCGAAGGAACACACAATCTTTCTGTCATCGTTCGCAGTCAAGTGGTTTGAGGAACTGAAGCTCAGGTCGGGCACTTCGGAATGGGTATTCCCTGCAGAGAACAAGCCGGGTGAGCATGTGTGTGTCAAGAGCATAACGAAACAGATCGGCGACAGACAGCGGGAAAGCCCGCCGATGGCGAACAGAACTCAGGCGGTGGCGTCGCTGAAGCTGAGCGGTGGCGATTGGACGCCCCATGACTTGAGGCGAACGGCGGCAACGCTGGCGGGGGAGCTAGGAACCCCTCCGTACATCATTGAACGGATGCTGAACCATCAGCAGAGGAACCCGCTTGAGCGCATCTATCAACAGCAAAAGCTCGAACCTGAACAGCGGGAGGGCTGGCGATTGATCGGGGAGCGGTTCGAACTGCTAACCAGTGGTGCTGCCAACGTGGTGACACTAAAGCGTACAGCATGACAGCCTGACGCATGGACGGGAAGGAAGGCCCGGAAAAATTCTGGGCTTTCTCTTGGTTCCACTTGCGCCCTTGAGGTAATATTGCGACTTCGGGACGCGCAACACCGAATCCTGAACGCCCCTGATGACGGTGTATCCGCATCATGCGAAGCCGAAACCATGACCGAAACCGCGACCATAACCAGAAGAAGCTAGCGCGGGGTTTCGGGATGGCCTGGACCCCAATGATAATGGCATTTGGAGTCCAGCTTTATGAGCACATCACTTCCCCTCCTGCTACGCCTCCCCGAAGTAATCCAGCTTGTCCGACGCTCTAAGTCTCAAGTCTATCGGGATGTGAGAAGCGGTCACTTCCCCGCGCCCGTCAAGCTTGGTCCTAGGGCTTCCGCTTGGAGGTCTGCCGACCTTCAAGCATGGCTGGGCAATCTAAGCCCTGTCACCCAGAAATGACAACTCCCCGCGCAAGGCGGGGAGTTGCAGTAGCTCATCGCGGGCTACTCGGTTTGTGCTTTTTCGCTGAACGCTTAATGGCACAGCCGCATTATAGGGCAAACCCCGCCTGCGCAAAATCATATTTGCGAGGTACATCTCTTATGAATTACAAGGCCGTAACAGGGTCACTCGACCCACAAATCCCCTTGAATGGGAACTACTTCTGTTGCACGGGCAAGACGAAATGGCAAACCGCCACGGCGCAAAGCCTAGCGGTGATGCTCGCCAATGATCCGCCCGAATTCCGCACTGTGTTGGGCATCATCGCTGACATCGATGGCGAAATGCCCAAGGAGGGCTGGCCGGTTCTTGGTCCGATGTACTTCGACTTCGACGCTACAGACGACATTGACGAATCTATCGAGGGCTTCCAAGCCTTTCTAGCCAAGCTGCAAGGGCTATCTCTGGACTTGCGCATGTGCAGGCTGTTTGCCAGCGGTGTGAAGGGCATGCACATCGAAATTCCTATGGAATGCTTCATGGCGAAGATTCCTGACGAAGGGATCCTTGGCTTGCATCATGTCTACCGGGAAGTGGCGCATTCGCTTTACGTGGACACGCTCGATCCTCGCGTGTTCTCTGGCGGCAAGGGCAGGCAATGGCGAGTTCCGAACAGACAACGCGAGGGAGGCACTTACAAGGTTCCCCTGACCGTCGAGGAAGCTTTGACCTTGACGCCAGCGAGATATGCGGAGCTTGTATCAGCACCGCGACCATTCCCGGCGCTAACTACTCCCGCACTCTGCCCGGACCTTGCCATGGCCTATGCTTTGGCACGTGATAAGGTCACGGTCAAGGCGAATAGCCGCCGCAAGGTGGCGGACACTGAAAGGAGTCTGAAGGCTCGTTTCAGTTCCAGGCTTCCGCCCGTGCTGGTTGCGCTGGGTCAAGGTCGATTCCCTGCCCGCGGTGGCTGGAACCTTATCTGCGTGCAACTGGCGACGTTAGCCCACTGCCTCGGCATGGACGACGATGCAATTGTCGAAGCATGCAAGGGGCTGATACAGAACCATCAATCTGATGGGAACCGGTACAACTCCCCCGGAAAGCGAGAAAGGGAGTTGCGCAGGATGTTCGACTACGTCGAAGGGTCTAGCTATCAGGTAAGCATTGGTGGTATCCGGTCAATCCTGCCGCAAGGCTTGCGTTGCGACGACTTCCGGGGGCTGTAATGGAGAATACTGAACACATCGGATTCAAGCCTCCTCGCATGGAAGATTACAGCCCCGCATCATTCAAGGGTGACACTATAGAAAGGCGCGACCTTGTAAAAGACAGATTCCCACGCGGCAAGGTTGTTCTTCTTGTCGGCGCTGGCGACGTTGGCAAATCCTTCTTGATACTTCAAGCGTTCGAGGCTATCAACGGGGGTGCCTGTACCGAAGCGTTTGGAGGGCAAATAGTCAGCAGGGAACTCCCGTGCATCTGCATCATGGGCGAGGATGATAGATCGTCTGTTGATCTACGCCTGAAATCCATTCGTTCGCAATTCAACGTCAAGCCTGTGACACATGGGGCCATTTTCACGGCCCCCGACATTGGGTACATGGGACTGGTACAGAAGGATTACAGCGGAGCGGTACAACCGACAGATGTCTTGGAATGGCTAGAACTTCAACTGGCCGCGCTAAAAGCTGAAACCGGGGAGCTTGGTTTTCTTGCTATTGATACCTTCAGCATGCTGCTGCCTGTCGATGCGAACAGGCCCGATGAAGTGCAAAAGGCCCTCTCTCTGCTGACTTCCATTGCTGCCAGATATGATATATGCGTCATCGTAACGCATCATATGCGCAAGGAAGAAAAAGACACAGGATCAAGCCCTGACGCCTTGAGAAGTGCAATTAGAGGGTCGACAGCGTTAGTTGACGGGGTAAGGGCTGCTTATGTCATGCACAAGCTGAAGCCTAATGATGCGGCCAGAATTCGCAAGGAACTTGACCTAGAACACGAGGGTGAAGTTGTCGAATTGCTTCTGGTCAAGAACAATCTAGGGCTTCGTCGTGATCCGATCACTTTCGTTCGGATGCCTAACGGTGTGCTGTCCGATGTATCAAGGCTTTTGGGCAAGCGGCTAAGCCCAGAGGAAGCCATGCTGCAAGTGTTGAGAGACGCTAAACAAGCGGGGCGCAAAATTACCAAGACGGGGCCTAGCGGGCTGTACGCCAGTCGCGCACCAAGTTGGCCGGGGGGGCTTGGGGAAATGCCAAAGGCTAAAATCGAGGGGCTAGCCAACCAACTGATCGAGAATGGCAAGCTGCGAGCCAATGACACCGGCTTAGTTGTACTCGACTGACATTTCTAGTCCGTTCCCATCCCCGTCATGTCCGGCAATTCCCGAAAGTTCGGGAACGGAAAAAGTATTTTAAAACAACGGGGTAGGTGCGTTCCCGTGTTCCCGTTCCCAAGCGGGCGGGAACGCGCTAAGTCCTTGATTATAAGCGCGTTACCGGATTCCCAAGCTGTATACAATATAGGGAATCCGGGAACGAAACCCCGGAGTTCCCCTTTATTGTATTGGATCAAAGACGATGAGCCTTGAGACACAAGAGCACCTTGCAAGCACCTTGCCCCGCGCTCCAAACTTGCAACCCTTGAGCCTTGCCGGCCCACGTTCCGGCTCCCTACGACTTGAACTTGACCCTAACGTGGCCGCGTGCCAAGTCCTGGCCGCGCTAGCCGGGGGCGATGTACTGCCCGCGGACGCGTTCGAGACTCTGGCTAGCCATAGTCGCAAGCTCAACGATGCTCCAGACGATGAGATCCTTGATTCACTGACGAGGCAATCCGTCCTCCTTGAATCGCTCTGGCTGCATTTCGCCGCAAGGTCCGCGACCGAGTCCAAGGCGGATCATTCCACCCTACTGTGCAAGGCGGCCTTGAACTGTCAAAAAGCCCTGCAGGGGTGCCTTGGAGCTATTCACCAATTGACAGAGAAAACCCGGAATGCCGAAGCACTTAACTGCTGAGAACCTTGCAAGGCTTCAGGCTCAAGCCGAGAAGTTGCAACTGTGGGAACATGCGCGAGGTTCCCACGTCGGGCCTGTTACTGTTTCGGGCAAGCGCAAGTCTGCGCTGCGGGGGTTGAAGCATGGTCTGGCGGGGCAAGGTGGGAGGGCGATGAACCGATGGTTAGCCTCCTTGAACGTGTTCTGTGGGCAATTGAATATTGGTGCATAGGTGCGAATGCCGTAACGAAGTCTCTTGTCTTGAATTGGGTAGAGGAACAGCGGTTACGTCTTGGGCTAATAATACCATTACATCTGCACGAGAACGATTGGGCACAAATAATGACATCGACACTGAAAAGAACGAAGGTGAGGAGAATTAAAGGAGCCCGGCCCGGGCCAACCACAGTTCGAGTTTCTCGCTTCCCAAGAGAATACGTAGAAGGCCCAATCCCACCGAAACCACTCACACGTAGCGAGCGGCAAAATATGGCGTTATGGGGTGAGCTGAGTTCGTTCGCGTTTGATGAGATCAGTCGTCTAGAGGGACTGTTCAATGATAGGCCTCAACCGTGGATGACATTTGAGCGATGGATCGAGTTGGAGGATTTTCAACGCGCTGAACTCCGAACCGCTATGGACAGGTTTCCCAGCGGGAAGAAGTGGCTTGGGCTTTTGGATGAGAGACGTTGGCAAACACCCCCTGAAGAGTTGAAAGCCAGTCGGAGTGAGCCACGGGAATCCCGATCAACACAAGACCCGACAGCGGCCGATACGGAAAAATCCCTGACAGAGAAGCCTGGACAGAACTTGGCTATGCCAAGGAGGAGTGCTGACGCGGTGCGAATATTCACGCCGCTATTCCCTCGGCCAACTGCGCCAGACTTAGGAAAACCCGTACCGCTTACACCTGAGTATGAAGCCGCGATGCGCGCAAGGGGAAAGCAGATTCCCGATACAACAAAACGAAGGCCCCTTCCTGTGTCGGCGCTTCAGACTGGCAAAAAGAAGAGTATATCGCAAGTTAAATCGCCGGCGCCGGTGGCGACGCCGTTGGCTGATCCGGTGCTGGTGACGACGCCGTTGGCTGCTCCGGTAGCGGTGCCGACGCCGTTGGCTGGTCGGGCGGTGCCGGAGATGGCGCCGTTGGCTGGTCCGGCGGTGCCGGAGATGGTGCCGTTGGCTGGTCCGGCGGTGCCGGAGATGGTGCCGTTGGCTGGTCCGGCGGTGCCGGAGATGGCGCCGTTGGCTGATCCGGTGCTGGTGACGACGCCGTTGGCTGGTCCGGTGGCGGTGGCTGAAAATGAGACTGAATTCACTGTAAAAATAAGAAGAACGCGAAAGCAAACGCGAACGCAGGAGCAGAGTCCTGACTCTCCCCCTAGTGTCGAAGTTACCACCAGAACTGACGCACGGCCGCGGAAAGTGGAGAAACCTGAAGGCAGCCAGAACCCTGATTTAACCGCGGTGGCCGCGATTCAATACAAACGTGACCTGTCAGTAAAGGCATGGGTTTTGCAGAATGCAAGAGGGGTTTGTGAATGCTGCAAAAAAGATGCCCCATTCTTCTACTCAGACGGACTGCCTTATCTCGAAGTGCATCATGTTAGACAACTTCGCGAAGGCGGGTCAGATACTGTTTCCAATGCTGTTGCACTATGCCCGAACTGTCACAAAGAGCTACATTTTGGCGCCAAGAAAAATAAATTGGTAATTGATTTATACGAGACCGTATCTCGCTTGCTTCAAGAGTAGCTGTTCGATGTGAGCCCGAACAGGAAACCGCCTAATGCCTTCCGATAAATCTCAGCTTAGCTTCTCATTGAGCGGTCGGGCTCAGTGGTGCGGCGTGCCTGCTGTCAGGCCTACGCTTCAGCCTGAGGGGAAACAAAAACCAGAAAGCGCCGCGCCCTTTGACGGCGGACTACAAGCAACCCGAGCGCCGCAATCGCGAGTGACGACGTTGCCGGTTCAGGAGCGGCCGCAACCGTCAACAGGAATGCATGCTCCACGCCTCCGTTGTTCAGCCTCATTCCCACGCCCACAATCTGTCCTGCGTCGTTGATGCCCTCAGCGTATTGAAGCACCCACCCGCGGCCGCTGGGGTCTAGCAAGGTATTCAGGTCAATTAAAGCGCCCCCGTCCCAATAGGTTGCGTGCTCGCTGCCATTGCCGGATGTCGTGCTGTAGCCCACCACTTGACCCGCGCTGTTGATACCAGTGGCGAAGCTCTGTGTACCACCCAGTGATCCCAGATCAGTAATGTTTGTGCCATTCCACAATGTCGCGTGAATGACGTTGCTAAAGTTTGATGTATAGCTGTACCCAACCACCACACCAGAGTCATTGATCGCCCAAGCTTCGCTCACTCCTCCCAGACTTCCCAAATCGGTAATCGCGTTGCCATTCCATACCGTGGCATGCGTAATGACGTTGGCAAAATCTGTGCTTGACCCCACTACCTGTCCCACGTTATTAACGCCCTCGGCTCTAGCGTATGAACCGCCTAATTTACTGAGTGGGGTTGCGATACCGTGTTCCCAAACGATAGCATCAGAAACAGTGTGGGTCGGCGAATAGCTGAACCCCACCACCCGTCCGGATTCGTTTATGCCGGTCGCTCTGCTGAAACCCCCCAACCCAACCAGATCAAACAAGGCGCCCCCGCTCCATAGCGTCGCGTGGGGTGTGGCATTGTCCGCCGTGTAGCTATACCCCGCGATCTGCCCACGGTTATTAATCGCCATCGCGGTGCTGTCACCACCCAAAGTGCTCAGAGCCGCGGCTGAACCGGAAATCCAGTAGGCAGCTCGATAACCCGTCCCACTAGACTCATTGCTTCCCCCTACCACCTGTCCAAGGTCATTAATGCCAAGCGCATAGCTGTTTGTTCCACCGAGGGTGCCCAAGTCGGTGATGGAGTACAGCATGGGGGCAGGTGATGCTACTTCACAAAGCAGAACGCTGATAAGCGATAGCAACCACCGCGGCTTTAACATGATTGGCTTTCCGAGGAGTCAAAAATTAATCGTTGATAGTTCTTGGCCTACACACGCCCGATTCACAGACAACTTGAGTCAGCCTGCCGCCTGCCCCTCTCGCTTCGTAGAGACTGAGGTTGCCCTTTTGCTTGAACCGCACTGGTTCGCCAACGAGTGGGAAGCCGGTATCAGCGAGAAATTGAACCACCTTTGCCATTTCGGCATCCGGGGTAACAACAGCGCTAGTGGCCTTGACGGCAACGGGCGCAATTGGCTGGGCAGGTTGAACGACGGCAACCGGGGTAGATTTCTGCGGGGAACTGTTGACGTATCTAAAGGCGACCATTGACACGGTTGCAGGCCCGTTGAACCCCGCCGGAGGACTCCTGGACTCTATGTAAACTGCATTAGCTCCACACCCGCAGGCTTTGCTCTTGTGCTTCTCTATCGCTACGTTGGCGTTATGCACAAAGCTGAAGGAACTATCCCCCGTGATGATACAGAGTTCCTCTATGGGTCCTTGCTTCAAGGCTTGAGCCTGGGTCTGATACACCCGCACGTCGCAACCTTTGTCCGAAATCGGGCCTTCTGATCCGTCCATCATGGTCACTGACGAGCACCCTGAGACAGCGAGGGCTATAGCGAATTGCAGTTTCATGGCGGGGTCCGCTTGGTGGTGCGGCAATCATAGACCTTACTAGTGGCAAGCTCAATGGCATTTGAAAAGTTGCCAAAATGCCGCCATATTTCTTTGGCGGTTGGGGCAACCCTCAATGATACCCGGCTCAAGAATAGCTACCCCGTCACCCGGTAGCCGAATCACGGGCCTGATCGGGGTCAAGGTCAAGGCGTTGGACATTCGCACCGCACAATGCCAAAGACAAGTACAAGCGAGAATCGAGCCAAGCTATGCCCTGCTGGACGTTGAATGGTGTAGCCGACGGTCTGGCGTATAACTTGCTAAGGTGCGCTGCACAATGATAGTGGCAAGAGCTTGCCTGCGGGCCTGTGGAGCGATTCGGGGTGCTGGTGGCAGTCTGGTACAGGTTGGCGGTAGATCGTTCGCTGTAGGGCCAGCGTGAAGGCTTGCGGGGTGCGCCGCATGGTGTCTTTGGGCTTGGCGGTCTAGGTCGATGCAGGGTATCAGTCGGGGTACAAGGTGGAACGTCATTTTCGCCGACTTGTACCCCAAGTTGTACCCCGTCCCCCCATAAAGCACTTAGGCCAATCCGAAGATTGGCCTAAGTGCTTGATTCTGTTGGCACGCCCGGAGCGATTCGAACGCCCGACCCCTTGGTTCGTAGTTAGGTACGGTGGCACTTCCTGACACTTTCTGGCACCCGCTCACATCAAACAAGAACGCGCAACCTATTGTTATTGCGAAGGCTGTTGTCTATACTTGTCCCATGGGGTCGCGGGAAGTCTCACAAAGTCCAGTTCCATCTTGTACCCGGAGTTGTACCCCAGGAATTCTAACCATCAAGAGTGTATGACATGGGCAAACTAACGGCTAAGGGTGTGGAAAGTCTCAAGGTACTAACGGGCGAGAAGTATTTTGCTGATGGCGATGGGTTGTATCTGCGGGTTCGGGCTGAGGGTACGCCAAAGGTTTGGTTCTACCGCTACACGATGAAGGGCACTCCCCGGAAGATGCAACTAGGGGTGCTCGCTGACATGAGTCTCGCAGAGGCAAGGGCAGAAGCGGACAGGCTTACGGCTATGCGTCGTGCAGACATTGACCCCGTTAGAGCCGCAGCGGAAGCGGTAACGGCAGCGGCAGAAGCCAAGGTGGCACGCGAGGCTGCAGAGATGGCAGCCGCCGCTAAGGCAGCGGCAAGGCTCACAGTGGGGGCTTTGCTGGATCGGTGGCAAGCTGACTACCTCTCACACAAGCGGAAGGACCGCGGAGCGGAAGTGCGCCGCTCGTTCGTCAAAGACGTGTTGCCTACACTTGGGGCCGTGCATGCGGAGGATGTGAGCCGCGGCATGGTGGCAAACCTTCTTGATAACGTCGTTCGTCGGGGTTCTCCGGTCATAGCCAATTACTTGCTTGCTGACATGAAGCAGATGTTCAACTTTGCGAGGGCACGTGACATCGTGGAGGCGAACCCTTGCGATGGACTGAGTAAAGCTCAGTTTGGCGGGGCGAAGGTCGAGCGCGACCGTGTGCTGAGCGAGGGCGAAATCATGGAGCTACTGGCCAAGATTCCGGGCGCGAAGTTGCAGAAGCGCACAGAGGCCGCTATCTGGTTGATGCTGGCTACTGGTTGCCGGGTAGGGGAAATCAGTCAAGCACGGTGGTCTGCTGTCGATTTGGAACGCAAGGTCTGGACCATCCCCGCTGAGGTGGCCAAGAACTCGAAGGAACACACAATCTTTCTGTCATCGTTCGCAGTCAAGTGGTTTGAGGAACTGAAGCTCAGGTCGGGCACTTCGGAATGGGTATTCCCTGCAGAGAACAAGCCGGGTGAGCATGTGTGTGTCAAGAGCATAACGAAACAGATCGGCGACAGACAGCGGGAAAGCCCGCCGATGGCGAACAGAACTCAGGCGGTGGCGTCGCTGAAGCTGAGCGGTGGCGATTGGACGCCCCATGACTTGAGGCGAACGGCGGCAACGCTGGCGGGGGAGCTAGGAACCCCTCCGTACATCATTGAACGGATGCTGAACCATCAGCAGAGGAACCCGCTTGAGCGCATCTATCAACAGCAAAAGCTCGAACCTGAACAGCGGGAGGGCTGGCGATTGATCGGGGAGCGGTTCGAACTGCTAACCAGTGGTGCTGCCAACGTGGTGACACTAAAGCGTACAGCATGACAGCCTGACGCATGGACGGGAAGGAAGGCCCGGAAAAATTCTGGGCTTTCTCTTGGTTCCACTTGCGCCCTTGAGGTAATATTGCGACTTCGGGACGCGCAACACCGAATCCTGAACGCCCCTGATGACGGTGTATCCGCATCATGCGAAGCCGAAACCATGACCGAAACCGCGACCATAACCAGAAGAAGCTAGCGCGGGGTTTCGGGATGGCCTGGACCCCAATGATAATGGCATTTGGAGTCCAGCTTTATGAGCACATCACTTCCCCTCCTGCTACGCCTCCCCGAAGTAATCCAGCTTGTCCGACGCTCTAAGTCTCAAGTCTATCGGGATGTGAGAAGCGGTCACTTCCCCGCGCCCGTCAAGCTTGGTCCTAGGGCTTCCGCTTGGAGGTCTGCCGACCTTCAAGCATGGCTGGGCAATCTAAGCCCTGTCACCCAGAAATGACAACTCCCCGCGCAAGGCGGGGAGTTGCAGTAGCTCATCGCGGGCTACTCGGTTTGTGCTTTTTCGCTGAACGCTTAATGGCACAGCCGCATTATAGGGCAAACCCCGCCTGCGCAAAATCATATTTGCGAGGTACATCTCTTATGAATTACAAGGCCGTAACAGGGTCACTCGACCCACAAATCCCCTTGAATGGGAACTACTTCTGTTGCACGGGCAAGACGAAATGGCAAACCGCCACGGCGCAAAGCCTAGCGGTGATGCTCGCCAATGATCCGCCCGAATTCCGCACTGTGTTGGGCATCATCGCTGACATCGATGGCGAAATGCCCAAGGAGGGCTGGCCGGTTCTTGGTCCGATGTACTTCGACTTCGACGCTACAGACGACATTGACGAATCTATCGAGGGCTTCCAAGCCTTTCTAGCCAAGCTGCAAGGGCTATCTCTGGACTTGCGCATGTGCAGGCTGTTTGCCAGCGGTGTGAAGGGCATGCACATCGAAATTCCTATGGAATGCTTCATGGCGAAGATTCCTGACGAAGGGATCCTTGGCTTGCATCATGTCTACCGGGAAGTGGCGCATTCGCTTTACGTGGACACGCTCGATCCTCGCGTGTTCTCTGGCGGCAAGGGCAGGCAATGGCGAGTTCCGAACAGACAACGCGAGGGAGGCACTTACAAGGTTCCCCTGACCGTCGAGGAAGCTTTGACCTTGACGCCAGCGAGATATGCGGAGCTTGTATCAGCACCGCGACCATTCCCGGCGCTAACTACTCCCGCACTCTGCCCGGACCTTGCCATGGCCTATGCTTTGGCACGTGATAAGGTCACGGTCAAGGCGAATAGCCGCCGCAAGGTGGCGGACACTGAAAGGAGTCTGAAGGCTCGTTTCAGTTCCAGGCTTCCGCCCGTGCTGGTTGCGCTGGGTCAAGGTCGATTCCCTGCCCGCGGTGGCTGGAACCTTATCTGCGTGCAACTGGCGACGTTAGCCCACTGCCTCGGCATGGACGACGATGCAATTGTCGAAGCATGCAAGGGGCTGATACAGAACCATCAATCTGATGGGAACCGGTACAACTCCCCCGGAAAGCGAGAAAGGGAGTTGCGCAGGATGTTCGACTACGTCGAAGGGTCTAGCTATCAGGTAAGCATTGGTGGTATCCGGTCAATCCTGCCGCAAGGCTTGCGTTGCGACGACTTCCGGGGGCTGTAATGGAGAATACTGAACACATCGGATTCAAGCCTCCTCGCATGGAAGATTACAGCCCCGCATCATTCAAGGGTGACACTATAGAAAGGCGCGACCTTGTAAAAGACAGATTCCCACGCGGCAAGGTTGTTCTTCTTGTCGGCGCTGGCGACGTTGGCAAATCCTTCTTGATACTTCAAGCGTTCGAGGCTATCAACGGGGGTGCCTGTACCGAAGCGTTTGGAGGGCAAATAGTCAGCAGGGAACTCCCGTGCATCTGCATCATGGGCGAGGATGATAGATCGTCTGTTGATCTACGCCTGAAATCCATTCGTTCGCAATTCAACGTCAAGCCTGTGACACATGGGGCCATTTTCACGGCCCCCGACATTGGGTACATGGGACTGGTACAGAAGGATTACAGCGGAGCGGTACAACCGACAGATGTCTTGGAATGGCTAGAACTTCAACTGGCCGCGCTAAAAGCTGAAACCGGGGAGCTTGGTTTTCTTGCTATTGATACCTTCAGCATGCTGCTGCCTGTCGATGCGAACAGGCCCGATGAAGTGCAAAAGGCCCTCTCTCTGCTGACTTCCATTGCTGCCAGATATGATATATGCGTCATCGTAACGCATCATATGCGCAAGGAAGAAAAAGACACAGGATCAAGCCCTGACGCCTTGAGAAGTGCAATTAGAGGGTCGACAGCGTTAGTTGACGGGGTAAGGGCTGCTTATGTCATGCACAAGCTGAAGCCTAATGATGCGGCCAGAATTCGCAAGGAACTTGACCTAGAACACGAGGGTGAAGTTGTCGAATTGCTTCTGGTCAAGAACAATCTAGGGCTTCGTCGTGATCCGATCACTTTCGTTCGGATGCCTAACGGTGTGCTGTCCGATGTATCAAGGCTTTTGGGCAAGCGGCTAAGCCCAGAGGAAGCCATGCTGCAAGTGTTGAGAGACGCTAAACAAGCGGGGCGCAAAATTACCAAGACGGGGCCTAGCGGGCTGTACGCCAGTCGCGCACCAAGTTGGCCGGGGGGGCTTGGGGAAATGCCAAAGGCTAAAATCGAGGGGCTAGCCAACCAACTGATCGAGAATGGCAAGCTGCGAGCCAATGACACCGGCTTAGTTGTACTCGACTGACATTTCTAGTCCGTTCCCATCCCCGTCATGTCCGGCAATTCCCGAAAGTTCGGGAACGGAAAAAGTATTTTAAAACAACGGGGTAGGTGCGTTCCCGTGTTCCCGTTCCCAAGCGGGCGGGAACGCGCTAAGTCCTTGATTATAAGCGCGTTACCGGATTCCCAAGCTGTATACAATATAGGGAATCCGGGAACGAAACCCCGGAGTTCCCCTTTATTGTATTGGATCAAAGACGATGAGCCTTGAGACACAAGAGCACCTTGCAAGCACCTTGCCCCGCGCTCCAAACTTGCAACCCTTGAGCCTTGCCGGCCCACGTTCCGGCTCCCTACGACTTGAACTTGACCCTAACGTGGCCGCGTGCCAAGTCCTGGCCGCGCTAGCCGGGGGCGATGTACTGCCCGCGGACGCGTTCGAGACTCTGGCTAGCCATAGTCGCAAGCTCAACGATGCTCCAGACGATGAGATCCTTGATTCACTGACGAGGCAATCCGTCCTCCTTGAATCGCTCTGGCTGCATTTCGCCGCAAGGTCCGCGACCGAGTCCAAGGCGGATCATTCCACCCTACTGTGCAAGGCGGCCTTGAACTGTCAAAAAGCCCTGCAGGGGTGCCTTGGAGCTATTCACCAATTGACAGAGAAAACCCGGAATGCCGAAGCACTTAACTGCTGAGAACCTTGCAAGGCTTCAGGCTCAAGCCGAGAAGTTGCAACTGTGGGAACATGCGCGAGGTTCCCACGTCGGGCCTGTTACTGTTTCGGGCAAGCGCAAGTCTGCGCTGCGGGGGTTGAAGCATGGTCTGGCGGGGCAAGGTGGGAGGGCGATGAACCGATGGTTAGCCTCCTTGAACGTGTTCTGTGGGCAATTGAATATTGGTGCATAGGTGCGAATGCCGTAACGAAGTCTCTTGTCTTGAATTGGGTAGAGGAACAGCGGTTACGTCTTGGGCTAATAATACCATTACATCTGCACGAGAACGATTGGGCACAAATAATGACATCGACACTGAAAAGAACGAAGGTGAGGAGAATTAAAGGAGCCCGGCCCGGGCCAACCACAGTTCGAGTTTCTCGCTTCCCAAGAGAATACGTAGAAGGCCCAATCCCACCGAAACCACTCACACGTAGCGAGCGGCAAAATATGGCGTTATGGGGTGAGCTGAGTTCGTTCGCGTTTGATGAGATCAGTCGTCTAGAGGGACTGTTCAATGATAGGCCTCAACCGTGGATGACATTTGAGCGATGGATCGAGTTGGAGGATTTTCAACGCGCTGAACTCCGAACCGCTATGGACAGGTTTCCCAGCGGGAAGAAGTGGCTTGGGCTTTTGGATGAGAGACGTTGGCAAACACCCCCTGAAGAGTTGAAAGCCAGTCGGAGTGAGCCACGGGAATCCCGATCAACACAAGACCCGACAGCGGCCGATACGGAAAAATCCCTGACAGAGAAGCCTGGACAGAACTTGGCTATGCCAAGGAGGAGTGCTGACGCGGTGCGAATATTCACGCCGCTATTCCCTCGGCCAACTGCGCCAGACTTAGGAAAACCCGTACCGCTTACACCTGAGTATGAAGCCGCGATGCGCGCAAGGGGAAAGCAGATTCCCGATACAACAAAACGAAGGCCCCTTCCTGTGTCGGCGCTTCAGACTGGCAAAAAGAAGAGTATATCGCAAGTTAAATCGCCGGCGCCGGTGGCGACGCCGTTGGCTGATCCGGTGCTGGTGACGACGCCGTTGGCTGCTCCGGTAGCGGTGCCGACGCCGTTGGCTGGTCGGGCGGTGCCGGAGATGGCGCCGTTGGCTGGTCCGGCGGTGCCGGAGATGGTGCCGTTGGCTGGTCCGGCGGTG
>ERZ761603.1528-NODE-1528-length-17189-cov-15.948932_pt1 | contig 17189 bp, 18 predicted proteins | sample MGYA00511879_ERZ761603 | MGnify/ENA primary metagenome ERZ761603 (study PRJEB28899, sample SAMN02850040) | bioreactor sludge metagenome | biome: EBPR Sludge; feature: EBPR Bioreactor; material: flocular biomat | place: Australia: Thorneside Wastwater Treatment... | reverse complement strand
TGGACCGCCTGATCTACACTGCGATGAGCGGCGCCAAGCAGAGCCTGCTGCAGCAAGCAGGCGTCGCGCAGAACCTCGCCAACACGACAACGGTCGGCTATCGCGCGCTCGAGAACAGGTTTCGGGCCGTACCCGTACTCGGCCCAGGCGAGCCGACACGTGCGTTCACGGTCGACGCCTCGGTGGCGAACGTCTTCGAACAAGGGCCTCTGGTGACCACCGGCCGGCCACTCGACGTCGCTGTCCAAGGTCAGGGCTGGATTGCCGTTCAGGGAAGCGACGGCCGCGAAGCCTACACGCGCGCGGGGAATCTCAGGACCGACGCCAACGGGGTGCTGCAGAACAGCGCCGGTTTTGTCGTTGTCGGCGAAGGGGGGCCGATCGCTGTCCCGCCCGACAACAGCATTGCCGTCGGTGCCGACGGGACGATCTCCGCGATTCCGCGTGTCGGCGCGGGGCCACTGACCAGCGCCAACGTGGTCGGCAGGATAAAGCTGGTCAATCCGCCGGAAGCGGATCTGGTGCGTGGTGACGACGGCTTGTTTCGGACCCGCAATGGCTTGCCGGCGACCGCTGACGATAGCGTCAAGGTGGTGCCCGAGGCGCTCGAGGGAAGCAACGTGAAGTCGGTTGACGAGATGGTCAGAATGATCAGCCTGGCGCGCCAGTTCGAGATTCAGATCAAGATGTTGCAGACAGCGGATGCCAATGCCCGAGCGGCCTCCCAACTGATGACAATGAACCGTTGAAGGACGTGATGAACCGATGATCGCTTCGCTGTGGACTGCCAGTACCGGTCTTAACGCGCAACAGGTGCAGATCGACATCATCGCCAACAACCTGGCGAACGTGAGCACCAACGGCTTCAAGCAGGCGCGCGGAATTTTTGCCGATCTGCTCTACCAGACCATTCGTCAGCCGGGAGCACAATCGTCGCAGACGACACAAATTCCGGACGGCCTGCAGATCGGCCTGGGCACGACGCCGGTGTCGACTGGCCGCATCTTCACCCAGGGTTCGCTGCAACAGACGGGCAACGCGCTTGATTTGGCCATCGATGGCGCGGGCTTCTTCCAGGTGCTGCTGCCCGACGGGACGACCGCGTACACACGTGACGGCTCGTTTCAGAAAGACAACCAGGGACAGATCGTGACCGCGAATGGCTATCCACTGACGCCTGCGATCACGATTCCGCAGAATGCCCTGAGCGTGACGATTGCCAACGATGGCGTGGTCAGCGTGACACAGCCGGGTTCATCGGCTGCGGTGCAGATCGGCACCGTACAAGTCGCGACCTTCATCAACAACGGTGGCCTGCAGAGTATCGGTGACAATCTCTATCTGGAGACGGCCTCGAGCGGAACGCCGACTCCGAATACCCCTGGCAACAACGGCTCCGGAGTCGTCGTCCAGTTCTACGTCGAGGCGTCTAACGTCAACGTCGCCCAGGAACTGGTGCAGATGATCCAGACGCAGCGTGCGTACGAGCTCAACGCCAAGGTGGTGTCGACGTCCGACCAGATGTTGGCGCGGCTGACAGCGCTCTAATAGCCGACCATGAGCCGCCTCTTGTCCGTCGGCAAGCCAGGGTGGGCGATGACACTGGTCGTGCTGGTCGCGGCCTGTACGACCGTGCCACCGACGAACGTGCACCAGCCGATGACGGCTCGGCCGCCGCACCGGCCGGAATCGATTGCTGCCAGCCTCGCCGCCACCGGTAGCATCTATCAGGCGGGCGCGGCGAGAACGTTGTTCGAAGACCGCCGGGCGCGTAACGTGGGCGACACGATTACGGTGACGATTACCGAGAACACCTCTGCTTCAACCAAGTCCAGCAACAACATCAGCAAAACCGGGAGCATCAGTGCGGCCGCCGGCCCGATTGTCGGCGTGCCGGGCAAGTCTTTCCAGGGTATGGAGCTCAAGGGCAACAGCAGCAACGTCGCCAATGGCAAGGGCGACGCGGCGGCCACCAATGTCTTCACCGGCACGATCGCGGTGACGGTGATCGAAGTGCTGCCGAACGGGAATCTACTGGTATCTGGTGAAAAACAGGTCGCCATTGGTCATGGACAGGAGTACATCCGCCTTTCGGGTGTCGTCAATCCCTATTTCGTCAACGCCAGCAACACCATTGCTTCGTCACAGATTGCCGACGCACGGATCGAGTACAAGGAGAGTGGCGCGATCAGTGAAGCGCAGGTGATGGGCTGGCTGGCGCGGTTCTTCCTTACTTTCTTGCCCTTTTGACGAGGACGGCGCGGTGCCCAGGATGACACTGATTCGTAGCGCAAGACGCTCATCTTGCACCCTGCTGCTGGCCGGTCTTCTGCTTGCATCGCTGAGCCCGTCGGCCAGCGGCGAAAGACTGAAGGATCTGGCGTCCGTACAGGGTGTTCGCACCAACCAGCTGGTCGGCTACGGTCTCGTTTTTGGTCTCGACGGTACGGGCGACCAGACGACGCAAACGCCTTTCACCCAACAGAGCATCATCAACATGCTGGCGCAACTCGGCACCACCCTGGCGACCACGCAGGCGCTCCAGTTGAAGAACGTCGCTGCGGTCATGGTAACCGCTAATCTGCCTCCCTTCGCCCGGATTGGGCAGCAGATCGACGTCACCGTTTCCTCGATGGGCAACGCCAAGAGCTTGCGTGGCGGCACGCTGGTGATGACGCCGCTGAAAGGCGCCGATGGACAGATCTATGCTCAGGCGCAAGGCAGTCTGCTGGTCGGCGGTGCCGGTGCTGCGGCATCGGGCAGCAAGGTCGCGATCAACCATCTCTCGGCAGGCCGCATCGCGGGGGGGGCCACGGTCGAGCGAGAAGTGCCAACGTCGCTCGGTCAGGGACCTTACGTGCACTACGAAATGACGTCTACCGACTTCGGGACGACGCAGCGGGTGGTCGATGTGATCAACCGTGAGATTGGCCCTGGAATGGCGCAGGCACTCGACGGACGGGTCATCCGCGTGCTCGCACCCGAAGATGCGGCGAGCCGCGTCGCTTTTCTCGGGCGGCTCGAGGGCCTCGAAGTGCAGCCAACGAAAACCATGGCCAAGGTCATCATCAATCCGCGAACCGGGTCGGTGGTGATGAATCAGACCGTGACCATCGACTCCTGTGCCGTGGCTCACGGCAGTCTGTCGGTCGTGGTCAGTACCGAGCAGCGGGTCAGCCAGCCCCCCCCGCTGGCTGGCGGCCAGACGGTGACCACGACGCAAAGCGAGATCGATGTTAAGCAGGGTGGCGGTGCGCTGCTCCCGGTCAAGGGAGCGGTCAAGCTGTCGGACGTGGTCAAGGCGATCAACGCGCTTGGCGCAGCGCCACAGGACCTGCTCACCATTCTGCAGTCGATGAAGGCAGCCGGCGCTTTGCGCGCCGATCTCGAGATCATTTGAGCCAGCGGCCGGGTGCAGCCGACGGCAGAAAGCAGTCGATGAGACCTAGTGATTCCTTCAGCAACCGCCTCGCGCTCGACCCGACCGCTGCCGGCGATCTGCGCACCCGCTTGCGCCATGATCCGCAAGTGGCCGTCAAGCAGGCGGCGCAACAGTTCGAGGGTCTGCTCCTGCACATGATGTTGAAGAGCATGCGCGAGGCGACGCCGGGTGATGGCTTGCTTGGCAGCGAGCAGACGCGTTTCTTCACCACCCTGAGTGATCAGCAACTGGCGCAGGGTCTGGCCGCGCAGGCGCCACTCGGCTTTGCCGGAATGATCGAGAAACAGCTTGCGCGACAACTCGGCGAAAAATCCGGTCTTGCAGGCAGCGCCCCGATTAACGCGCTCCAGCAATCGCTGCTGAACCACTATCCGCTTGTCGGCGATGGGATGTCATCGCCTGGGCGTCGAGTCGCAGCCGGCGCTGGCGGTTCCAGCAAGCCTGATGCGGTTGCTGGCGGCAAAGGGTCTGCGACCTCGCTGCCGAGTAGGCGCGCCTTTGTCGACCGTGTTTGGCCGCACGCCGTCGAAGCCGCTGCGATCACTGGGGTGCCACCGCATTTCCTGGTTGCCCACGCTGCGCTCGAAAGCGGATGGGGCGCGCGCGAGATCAGGGCTGCCGACGGCTCGCCGAGCTTCAACCTCTTCGGCATCAAGGCTGGGCGCGGCTGGTCGGGTCCAGCGGTCGAGGTGTCGACGACCGAGTTCGTCAATGGTGTCGCGCAAACCGAGCGCGCCAAGTTTCGCGCGTATGGTTCGTACGCCGAAGCTTTTCGGGATTATGCTCAACTCTTGAGCAGCAAGTCGCGTTACGCGGCAGTCATCGGTCAACAGGATGGGGCGCAGTTTGCGCGTGCCCTGCAGCAAGCCGGCTACGCGACCGACCCGATGTACGCCGACAAGCTGTCACGGATCATCGGCGGTGCGACACTGCGTCAAGCCTTGACTGCCGTCTGAACGGTCACGGGCAGCGGTGCTAAAGATCTCGTTTGGTGGGCCGTTTACTGAACAATCAAAGAGGATCTGAAGCATGGGTACAGGATTGATCGGCAGTAGTCTGACCGGCATGTCTGCCGCGCAGCTCGGCCTCCAGACCACCGAGCACAATATCGCCAACGTCAACACGCCGGGGTTTACGCGGCAGCGCACGATTCAGGCAAGCAATACGGGTTTGCTCTCCGGTGCCGGCTTCATCGGGCAGGGCACGCACGTGTCGACGATTGAACGTCTGTACAGCAGCTTCCTGAGCGAGCAGGTCAACCGTTCGCAGAGCAGCGCGAGCGAACTTGCGAGTTACGCCGCCCAGATCGCGGAAATCGACAACATGCTGGCCGATCCGAGTACTGGTCTGGCTCCCGCTTTGCAGGAGTTCTTCGAGGGTGTGCAGCAAGTGGCGGCCAATCCCTCTCTGTTGCCAAGCCGCCAAGTGATGCTCTCCAGTGCGCAGGCACTGAGTGCCCGCTATCAGGCGATTGGGGGTCGGCTGGAGCAAATTTACGCGGATATTGATGGTCAAGTGGTCGCCAGCGTCGCCTCGATCAATGCTTACGGGGAACAGATCGCAGCGCTTAACCAGCGGATTGGCGTTGCCGAAGCCTCTTCCGGTCAGCCGGCGAACGACCTGCGTGATAGCCGCGATCGCTTGCTGCTTGATCTCAACAAGCTGGTCAAGGCGCGTGTCACCGTCGCCGATGACGGTGGCTACAATGTCTTCATCGGTAGCGGCCAGCAGCTGGTCGTCGGTGCGGAGTTCAACGCTCTGACGACAGTTGCCTCGGCCAGCGACCGCACGCGCTTGGTCGTCGGGCTGCAGACCGCACTCGGCGTCCAGGAGATGCCTGAGCGACTGATCAGCGGCGGCAGCCTCGGTGGATTGCTGGCTTTTCGCAGAGAATCGCTCGATCGAGTCAGCCATGACCTCGGACGCACAGCGGCCTCGTTGGCTCTGACTTTCAACGCGCAGAGTGCGCTGGGCCAGGATCTGCTCGGTCAATCGTTGCTGACCCCCTCGCCGAACAGCTTTGCACCGACGTTTTTTTCGCTGGCTCCGCCCAGTGTGCTGGCGAACACCAGTAATCCGGTCGCAAGCCCGATCGTGAGCGCCGCTTTTGTTGAGCCCCCTCCCTACAGCGGTAACTTCTACACGGATCTGCAGAGTAGCGACTATCGCCTTGATGGCAGTGCAGCGGGTGTCACGCTGACGCGCTTGGCCGACAACAAGGTCTGGAGTGCTGCCGACCTGACGGCGCTCAATGCGTTGCTGGCAGGCGATCCACAAGGCTTCACCCTGTCGGCTTCGGCACCTGACCTGACGGGCGCCAGCTACCTCATTCGGCCGACTCGTGACGCGGCACTCAATCTGACCATCAACCCGGCGGTGGCCACTGATCCGCGCCTGATTGCTGCCGCTGGGCCGATCCGCACCGAGCTTGGAAAGAGCAACACCGGTCTCGCAACCATCTCGGCCGGCAGCGTCGGTCCTGGCTATCCAGCTGCTGCCGCGGTCGCCAGCGTGCCGATCACGCTGCGTTTTCAGAGCGGCAAGCTGCTCGACTTCCCTGCTGGTGTGCTGGTGTCCGTCAACGGCGGCGCGCCGGCGGCGATTCCTCTGAGTGGTCTGGATTACCAGAGTGGAGACAGCATTACCCTCGTCGGTTCGGCAACCACAACGCCTCCATCCGGTTTCACGTTCATGCTGACGGGTCTGCCCAATAATGGCGACACTTTCGTGATTTCGCGCAACAGCGGGGGAACAGCCGATTCGCGTAACGCGCTCGCCCTCGGCCAGCTCCAGACACAGCACACCATGTCCGGGAAAGCAGCATCCTATCAGGACACCTACGCGCAACTGGTCAGCAACACGGGAAGTAAGGCGCGGCAGATACAGGTGAGCAGCGAGGCGCAGCAGGCGCTGCTGCAGCAGGCAGAAGCAAGCCGCGATTCCTTGTCGGCGGTCAATCTTGACGAGGAGGCGGCCAATCTGATCCGCTATCAGCAGGCCTACCAGGCTGCAGCCAAAGCACTGCAGATCGGCACCAGTCTGTTCGAAGCGATCCTCCAACTCGGTTCCTGAGCAGAGGCAAATCATGCGTATCAGTACCAGCCAAATCTATGACGCGGGTGTACGGAACATTCAGCGCAGCCAGGAGCAACTCGTCAGACTGCAAAACCAGATTGCGACCGGCCGTCGTATGCTGACGCCAGAGGATGATCCTGTAGCCGCAGGGCGAGCGTTGACGCTGTCACAGGCCAAGGACATCAACGCGCAGTACGCCGCCAATCAGAACGAGGCAAGCGATCGTCTGCGACTGGTCGACAGCCAACTGGCGGCAGTGAACGATCTGCTGCAAAGCGTTCGTACGCGCGTCGTTCAAGTCAGCAATACAACCCTGGCGGATAGCGATCGGCAGGCGATTGCCACTGAACTGGCTGCGCGCTTTGATGAACTGCTGGGGATTGCCAACAGTCGCAATGCTCAAGGCGACTATCTGTTCGCCGGTTACCGCAGTGACGCGCCTCCATTCGCCCTGGCTGCCGCGGTGGCGCCGGCGACTGCGCCGTCGGTCGGCTATCTAGGGGATGATGGCCAGCTGTTGCTGCAGGTGGGTGCCGCCGAGACCATGCCCACGAACGTGAGCGGCAACGAGCTGTTCATGAAGATTCCGGAGGGCAACGCCACCTTCACCACCAGCGCCGGCCGCAGTGGGTCGGTTGCGCTCAACCTTGGCTCAGGATTGATTGATTCCGGCGCTGTGGCTGATCCAACGCTTTGGCGCGACGCCTTGAACGCTTTCCCCTGGCAGGGCACCAGCAATCGTGGGCTGGAAATACGATTTACCGTCGTCGGCGGGGTAACGCAATACCAGATCTTCGATACCTCAACGCCGCCTGGAGCGGGACTGCCGCCACTGGCCGTCAGCGACCTGCAGCCATTCACTCCCGGGATCGCGATACGCTTGGGGACGAGCGTTCCACCGGCGGCCGCAGCGCTTGACTTCGGAGCTCAGGTGGTCATCAGCGGCACGCCGGCAGATGGCGATGGCTTTCAGATCAAGCCCAGTGTCAACAAAAGCATATTTCAGACGGTACAGGAAGTCATCGAGCTGTTGCGTTCGCCGATCGGTTCGGCCGTCGCGCGAACCGATTTCTCTGGCAAGCTGGCTGGGCACCTGACCAATCTCGACCAGGCGCTGGGCAACGTCAATCGTGTTCAATCCGGTGTCGGCGCGCGCTTGCAGGAGCTCGACGCGCTGAGCGCCACCGCATCCGCGGTCGATATCCAGTATCAGCAAACCCTTTCGCAGCTGCAGGATCTGGACTACGCACAAGCCACTTCCGACTTCACTCGACAACAGGTTGCCCTGGAAGCGGCGCAAAGATCGTTCGTCACCATCAGTCGTCTCAGCCTGTTTCAATATCTCTAACTGTCTGAAGGAGCGCCACATGCGTCTCGTCGTTACGCTTCTGCTGGCCGCGACCGTGCTAGGGTGCGGCACGATCAGTTGGGAGATGCCGCCGCGGGCCGCAGAGAGCAGTCCTGAGGTCGTGTTTACGCAGTCGCCTAACCCGACCGTCAGTCTGCCGCCGGTGCAAGCGCTTGCCCTCGTCGGAGCGGCGGCTTACGCCGTCAATCAATACCCTACAGCGGCGGTAAACGTGAATCTGGCGGCTGCCGCGCTAGTGGCCGCCTACGTCATTTACGATCCGCTGGCACCCAACTGGACGATTCAGGAGCGAATCGTCGATCGTGACACCTACGCGTTGTCGATGCGCGCGAAGAGCTTCCGCATCGGCGGTGACGGAGAGTCCGGCCTGATCCTGCGCCGGCGCGCATTGCAACTGCAACAGGAGCGCGGCTATCCCGGATTTCGCATCCTCAACTACTCAGAGGGGGTTGAATCGAGCACCCCCTTCACCCACCGCTATGCCGAAGGCACAATCCAGCTGGTCCGTGCCAATGCGGCCAAGACCCCTTAGCTGGCTCTGAGGACGAAGTTTCCCAGCATCCCGCGTAGCCCGTGTTCGAACCACTGTTGCAATGGAGCAGCAAGGTACGACAGGCCAACGATCAACGCGCCGAAACCGAGGGCGATGGTCAACGGGAAACCGATGGCGATCAGGTTCAGTTGTGGCGCGGCGCGGCTGAGCACGGCCAGCGCCAGGTTGCTGATGAGAAGCGCGATGATGATCGGCAGAGCGAGGAGCAGACCCACCGAAAAGACAAGAGCACCGGACTGGGCGACGTTTGACCAAGTGCCGGCGACCAGTGCCGGGGTGCCGACCGGGATCACCGAAAAGCTGTGGGTGAGGGTGGCGATCACCATCAAATGACCGTTGATGGCGAGGAACACCAATAACGCCAGCAGGCCCAGGAACTCCGAGATGACGACCGTCTGACCGGCGGTTTGCGGGTCATACGCGGTGGCGAAGCCGATACCCATTTCCAGACTGATCAGGCTGCCAGCCATGTCTACTGCACCAAAGACGAGACGCATGGTAAAACCCATCGCTGCACCGATGACCAGTTCCTGAGCCACGATCAGCAAGCCAGCAGCAGACCCTGGATCGACGCTCGGTACGCGCGGCAACACCGGTGCGATCGCGATCGTCATCACCAGTCCGAAGACTAAACGGATGCGCACGGTCAGGGCGGGGTTGTTAAACGGTGGCGCACTCGCCAAGAGGGCGAGAACACGCGTCAGGGGAAAGAAAAAGGCGCCGATCCAGGCGTTGATTTCGGCGGTGCTGAGACTGATCACTACAGCTTCAGCCGATCAATAAGGGGATGCTTTCGAACAGTCGACGCACGTACTCGACCATCATCTGCAGCATCCAGGGGCCGGCGAGCAGCAGGATCAGGAACATTCCGACGAGCTTGGGAACAAAGGCCAGTGTCTGCTCGTTGATCTGCGTCGCTGCCTGGAAAACGCTGACGATCAGCCCGATGACCAGCGCCGCGAGCAGCAGCGGTGCCGAGAGCAGCAGCGTCATCTCTACCGCTTGCCGGCCAATGTCCATGACCAGTTCGGGCGTCATGCGCCGAAGCTCGCGACCAGCGAGCCGAGCAACAGGTGCCAGCCGTCAACGAGGACAAACAGCATCAGTTTGAACGGCAACGCGACCATGACCGGCGACATCATCACCATCCCCATCGACATCAGCACGCTGACGACGACCATGTCGACAATCAAGAAAGGAATGAAGATGATGAAACCGATCTGGAAAGCCGTCTTCAGTTCGCTGGTGACGAAAGCCGGAATCAGCAGACGCATCGGAATGTCAGCACTCGACTGGAAGCGTGGGGCATTGGTCATGCGGGCGAAAAGGGCAATGTCGGATTCCCGGGTCTGTTTGAGCATGAACTTGCGCAGCGGCACGGAGCCCCGCTCGATCGCCTGAACGTAGGTAATGCGGTTCTCGGATAACGGCAGGTAGGCGTCGTTGTAGATTGCGTCGAACACCGGCGACATGATGAAAAAGGTCAGGAAGAGCGACAGACCGAGCAGGACCTGGTTCGGCGGCGAGGTCTGTGTTCCCAGCGCGTGTCGGAGCAGCGAAAGAACGATGATGATGCGGGTAAAGCTGGTCATCATCAGCAGCGCTGCCGGGATGAAAGTCAGTGCCGTCAGCGTCAGCAGGGTCTGGACTGAGAGCGTGTAAACTTGACTACCGGCACTGCCGGGGGTGCTCGTTACTACGGGCAGCCCGCCTGCCTGTGCCCAGACTGCCAGCGGTGACCAGAGCACAGCCAGGAAGACCCCCCGCGCCAGCACGCTAGCCACCTTCATTCTTGCGCTCTACGATCTGTTTGAGCCACTGGGCGAAAAGCTTGTCGCCATCACCCGCATTCTTGATCTCGCCTTTCGGCAAGACATGCAGGGTGCGAATCTGCCCGGGGACCAAGCCGACGATGAGCCAGGTATCGCCGATCTCGACCAGGACGATACGCTCGCGCGTACCCAACAGCAGGCCACCAACGACCCGTAGCGGGCCGTGGCTGCCGAAGCCGCGGCCGCCATTGACCCGCCGCAGCAGGTAGGCGACGAGGAAGAGAATGCCGACCACCAAGGCGAGCGCCAATCCCGTCTGCAGCATTGTCGTCACCGAAACGCCCAACGTTTCCGGGGTGGCCGTCTGCGCCACGACACTATCCGCGAGCAAGGCACCGCAAAACCCGAGAGCGTAGCGAAGGCCCCGGATCTGGTGCAAGGAAGACAGATAGTGAGTCAAGATCATCGGCCGGTAAGCGTGCTGCGCACTATCTTAAACCGAAACCGGTTCGGCAAAGCTGATTTCCAGGAACTCGACGACGGCCCGCAAACGGTGTCGCGCAGCGCAGCGGCCGCCCGTTCGTCAGTTGCCGATCTTGCGCGCCCGTTCGGCCGGCGTCACGATGTCGGTGAGCCGAATGCCGAACTTGTCGTTGACGACGACGACTTCTCCCTGGGCAATCAGCGTGCCATTGACCAAGACGTTCAGCGGTTCTCCCGCCAGCGCGTCGAGTTCAACCACCGAACCGTGCGCGAGCTGCAACAGGTTCTTAATCGTGATCTTGGTGCGCCCGAGTTCGACCGATATCTGGACCGGGATGTCGAGAATCATCTCGAGTTCGTTGATCAGAGAGTCGGTTCGGCTCTGCTGACCGAAACTGGGGAAGATGTCGGCCGGTTGCGCACCAGCAGCCGGCGCTGCGTCGGCGAGTGCCTGTTCGGCCATTGCGGCAGCCCAGTCGTCGTCGGCGCTCCCGTCGTCGGCGGGCAGACTCCCAAAGTCGTCGAGTTCTTTAGCCATGGCGTTCTCCCTGCGGCCCTTCGTGGATCTCGGAGGCAATAAAACGTTCGATCTTGAGCGCGTATTGTCCTCCCTGCTGGCCGTAGCGACATTCCATCAGCGGCACGTCGTCGACCAACGCGATCACCTTCTCGGGGATGTCGATCGGCACCACGTCGCCCACCTTCATCTTGAGGATCTGGCGCAGGCTGACCGTCGCTGTCGCCAGCGTGGCCGTAATCTCGAGCTCGGCATGCGTCAACTGCTTGCGCAAGTTGTTGATCCAGCGCCGATCGGTCGAGAGCTGTTCACTTTGCATCGTGCTGAACAGGAGGTCGCGAATCGGCTCGATCATCGAGTACGGGAAGCACACGTGCAAGTCGGCACTCGCGCCGCCGAACTCGAGCGAAAAGGTCGTCGAGACGACGATCTCCGAAGGAGTGGCAATATTGGCGAACTGCGAGTTCATTTCCGAACGGACGTATTCGAAGGTCAGATCGTAGACCGGCTTCCAGGCTCGCGCGTACTCGGCAAAAACGACGCCGATCAGCCCCTTGATGATGCGTTGCTCGGTGGGCGTGAAGTCGCGGCCTTCTACGCGCGTATGAAAACGGCCGTCGCCGCCAAACATGTTGTCGACCACCAGGAAAACCAGGCTGGGGTCGAAGACAACCAGCGCCGTTCCCCGCAGTGGTTTGGCAGTAATCAAATTCAGGTTCGTGGGAACGACCAGATTGCGCGTGAACTCGCTGTACTTCTGAACCCGGATCGATCCCACCGAAATTTCGGTGCTGCGCTGCATGTAGTTGAAAAGACCGATGCGCAGGTAACGCGCAAAGCGTTCGTTGACCAGTTCCAGCGTCGGCATGCGGCCGCGAACGATCCGCTCCTGGGTACCGAGGTTATACGAACGAACCCCTCCCGGCCCTTCCGCGGTAGCCTCCGGTTCGCCGGCTTCGCCGGTGACGCCCTTGAGCAGGGCGTCTACTTCATCCTGGGAAAGGAAATCACCACTCATCGCGACTACTGAATAATGAACGAGGTAAACAGAACCTCTTTGATCGGTCCCTCGCGCTTTTTTACCTTGCTCGCAGGGTCGAGGATGCCATTCACCTGGTCCTTGATCTCTTGCGCTAGCAGTTGCTTGCCTTCAGTGGTAATCAGTTGCGAGGCCTTCTTGCTCGACAGGAGCAGGGTCAGGTCGTTGCGCAGCTTGGGCGTATACATCTTCAACTGATCGCCCACCTGGGCATCCTCAACTTCCAGGGAGAGAACCAGTTGCAGAAACTGGTCGCCATTATCCGGCACCAGATTGACCGTGAACGCTTCGAGCGCGACGTAGATCGGTACGCTCCGCTCAACCTTTTTTTTCTTGGCGGGCTTCGTCTTCTCGACGGCCACCTCCTCGTCGTCGTGCTCCGGACTCGGCTTGAGCAGGAGGTAGGCCGTCACCCCTCCAAGACTGAGTAGGAGTACTACTGCGATGGCGACGACAATCAGCAGCTTCTTGCTGCTTTTCGCTGGAACTCCTTCGCTCCCTTCTGTTGCCGGCTTCGCATCCCTGGCCATTGAGCCTTCTTCCCCCTGGTGTCTGCTGTCAAGCGTTGCCGCCTAGCTCGCCGGGGCCACTGTCGACCCAGCTGTAAGCCGGCTTCTAGGCGAACGTATCGACCAGCGAACTGCCGTGGCGGGTGAGGGTCATCGATCCTGACAGGCCACCAGTCGACCCAATGCCAAGTATAGCTTTATCGCTTCCGATCCGGGGCTGCCGTGCTGCTTGCCGCTCACCGCCGTCGGCTTGTTGGCGGAACGACTCGCCACCGACACTGACCTGTCCCAGCTCGACCCCGGCGCTCGCCAGCATCTCGCGCAGGCGGGGCACTGCCGATTCGATGGCGCTACGGACTTCCGGGCTGGCGGCCACAAAGTGTGCCTGAGCGCTGTTCTTGTCGAGCTGCAAGCTGACTTCGATCGTCCCCAGTTGCGGCGGGTTGAGCGTCAGTTGTGCTGCCTGGCGGTCGTTACCGGCAAACCATAACAGCTTCTGTCCGAAATCGCTGCTCCACGCCGGGTCGTGCAGGGGGTGCGCGAGGCTGTGTACCGGCTCCTGCAGCCCATTCGATCTGAGCTGGGCATGGTAGGCGAAGGTCGGCGCAAGGTGTTCGGGTGGCGACAGTCGGGAGATGGGTTGCTGCGGGTCGCTGCTGTCCTCCGGGACCTGTTCGTGGGGCAGCAAAGCGAAGGGGACAACGCTGCGCGGCGGCTGGTTATCGACGAGCGGTTCGCCGTTGCTGGCCGGCCCGCCGGGGACCACCACTTCGGTCGCGACAAGCTTCTGCTCTGCCGGCAGAGCGGCAACTTTTGCCGCCTTCTCGTTGCCGCTCAGGGCAAGCGTTGGCGCGGCCAGCGCGGCGCCACCTGTGGTCGGCGCGTGTGCCATCGGCGGCAGGTCGGTGAACACGATTGCAGTTGGCAGGGAGTCTGCAGCCAGCTCATCGTCTTTGGCAAGCGGTGGCGCGGCACCGGTTTCGCCACGGCTGTCCGGAGACACGAAAGTGATCCCGAGTGTTGTCAGCAGCGCCGCGTCGCCGTCCGGCAGCCCGTTTGCGACCGGGTCCTCGCGATCTTCGTTGAGCGCAGCAACAGGGGACGTCCGTTCCAGCAGCATTCCCGGCAGACCGAGCAGAACGCTCGCGAAATCGGCACCCATGCCGCCCTTGCCCGCAGTGGAGGCGGTCGCCGACGCCAGTTCCCCAGGGGCTGCCGAGACTGGCATGTGCGGCAACGATGAAACGACGGCAATACCCATGATCGATCCTTTCGGCAGGTGCAGGCCAGTCGAAGCAAGGATTGTGCCGACGCCTTTCAGTGTCCACTTTTCTGCGCCGGATTGCGGGCGGCGAATTCGTCCTGCCTCTTTTGTTCCTGGCGTAACTCGACTTTGGCTTCGTTCGCGTGATGACGTTGCGCAAGCGTATCGAAGGTTTTCAGCCACGTACGCTGCTGTTGCCAAGCGGCTTGGCCGGCCGCGGTCGAGCCTTCCTGACGGCGGACCACTTCGCCTTGCTGGGCGATGGCGTCGTCGAGGCGCTCCAGGAAGTCTTGATAGTTGCGCCATTCGGGCTGTCCGAGCCCCTCCTGTGCCGCTAGCCGGAAACGCTCTGCGTATTCTTCGCGATATTGTTGCAACAAGGCCAGCTTGTTTCTGGCGTCGTTTTCCGCTGCGATCAGTTGGGCAAGACGTTGGGTGGCCGCGTCCGAACGGCTCTGCATCAGTTCCAGAACGGCCTGCAGCGAGAAGGGTCGGGTCACGGGGGGTGCGCGCGGCTAAGGGACGACAAGAGCTGTCATTCTAGCGCGCCATTACCTAGTCTGCGCCGGCGAACAGCGACTGCAATCGGCCGCGGCTGCCGGTGAAATCGGCCTTTTGCTCCAGGCTTTGCTGGAGGAAGGTCTCGAAGCGCGGGTAGATGGCAATCGCCTGATCGAGCTGAGGATCGGAACCGGCAACGTAGGCACCGACGTTGATCAGGTCACGCGAGCGCTGGTAGCGGGAAAACAGCCGTTTGAAATGCCGAATCTGTTCGAGATGCCCGGGGGTAACCAGGTTGACCATCGCGCGCGAAATCGACTGCTCGATATCGATCGCCGGGTAGTGACCGGCGTCGGCAAGACTGCGCGAGAGGACGATGTGGCCGTCAAGTATGGCTCTCGCTGCGTCGGCAATCGGATCCTGCTGGTCGTCGCCCTCGGCGAGGACGGTGTAAAAGCCGGTAATCGAACCGCCGCCATCGGCCCCGTTCCCGGCACGTTCCACGAGCTGTGGCAGGCGGGCAAAAACGGACGGCGGATAACCTCGGGTTACCGGTGGCTCACCGATGGCGAGCGCGATCTCCCGCTGCGCCATTGCGTAGCGCGTCAGCGAATCCATGATTAACAGCACATGCCGGCCACGGTCGCGGAAGTACTCCGCGACGCACGTGGCGTAGGCGGCACCTTGCAGACGCATCAGCGGACTGACGTCGGCCGGCGCGGCAATGACTACCGAGCGGTGCAGCCCCTCTTCACCGAGAATCTGTTCGATGAATTCCTTGACCTCACGACCCCGTTCGCCGATCAGGCCGACGACGATGACCTCAGCCTCGGTGTAACGCGCCATCATGCCAAGCAGGACGCTTTTGCCAACACCCGACCCGGCAAAAAGACCCATGCGCTGGCCGCGGCCAACGCAAAGCAGGGCGTTGATCGCGCGCACACCGACATCGAGTGCACGCTCGATCGGGGCTCGCGACATCGGGTTGACCGGTCGACTGTGCAGCGGGCGCATTGAATTGGCATGCAGCGGGCCGAGCCGGTCGAGCGGACGACCAGCGCCGTCGAGGACGCGACCGAGCAGCGACTCGCCGACCGGGACCAGCTTCGCGCGGTCAATCGAACGACGGCGAGCCGGTGGCAGGCGATCAATGCGCGGTGCGGGATTGCGGGTTTCGAGCGCGACCACGCGGGCGCCCGGAGAAAGCCCATAGACGTCTTCCGAAGGCATCAGGAACAGTCGTTCGCCATTGAAGCCAACCACTTCGGCTTCAATCGGCGAACCGCCGAGGGGAGTGATGCGGCATGAACTGCCGAGCGGCAACTTGAGGCCGGAGGCTTCCATCACGAGTCCATTGATGCGCGTTAGATGGCCGCTCGGAAGGAGTGAGTTGATCTGTCCGGCGGCGCGTCGACAACCCTCGAGAAAGTGATGCCAAGCGGCCAAATGTGGGTTAGTGGGGTGCCCGCTCATCGCGTTGTTGGGGCATTCTGTTCGGCATCCGCGAGCCACTGATCGCTGATGCCGATCGCTTCGATGACGCGTCGCCAGCGTGTTTCGAGGGTGGCATCGACTTCGCTGGCGCCGAGTTCGACGCGACAGCCGCCTGCCGTCAACGCAGCATCTTCCATGATGCGCCAGTTGTTGTGTGCCAGCTGATCGCCGAGACGGCTGCGGATCAGCGCGGCATCGTCGGGACTGACGAAGAGCAACGGCTGTCCGTGATGCGCGTGCAGGCTCATCACCGCCTCTCTGACGATTGGCAGAACGAGTTCGGGACGAATGCGCAGGCTTTGGCGCAGCACTTGACTTGCGATCTCGACACCGAGCGCAAGCAATTGATCGGCAATTGCCTGATCGATGTTCGCCAGCGCCTGCTGCAGTTGGTCGAGCAGGGCAGCCAAGCGGGTAGCCTTGCTTTGGGCAGCACTCAGTCCTTCCTGGTAGCCTTCCGCGTAGCCGGCGGCGTGCGCCTCGTGATGCAGTCGTTCCAGGTCTTCGGCCGTCGGCATGAGAACCGCCGCTTCCTGGGGCAAGCTCTGAGTGCCCGGCGGGTCGTCGCCACGGTCGACCGGCGGTGGCTCGTCGACTGTTGGCTGTGCGGCCGGGGCGTCGGCTGGCTGGTTGAAGTCCGCCAGTTCCCAGCGCTGGTAAGCCGTCAGCTTTTCCTTCGGGATCCATTGGCTCATTGCCGTCGCATGCTCAGATCATTTCTTCGCCAGCCGCTCCGCCGATGACGATCTGGCCCTCGTCGGCGAGACGGCGGACGATCTTCAGGATCTCTTTCTGCTCCGCCTCCACTTCGGAGAGGCGAACCGGGCCGCGCGACTCGAGATCCTCACGCAGCATTTCTGACGCACGCTGCGACATGTTCTTGAAAACTTTTTCACGCAGCGCCTCGGTGGCCCCCTTCATCGCCAGGATCAACGATTCAGATTGGACCTCGCGCAGCAGCAGCTGGATCGCCCGATCGTCGAGGTCGAGCAGGTTTTCGAAGACGAACATTTCGTCGAGGACTCTCTGCGCGAGGTCGGGGTCGTATTCGCGGATCGCGTCGAGGACGGCGGTTTCATTGGCGCTACCCATGAAGTTGAGAATTTCGGCGACAGTCCCCGCGCCGCCCTTGGCCGCCTGCTTCATGCTTGCCGACCCCGACAGGAGGCGC
>ERZ761603.1527-NODE-1527-length-17204-cov-150.950784_pt1 | contig 17204 bp, 6 predicted proteins | sample MGYA00511879_ERZ761603 | MGnify/ENA primary metagenome ERZ761603 (study PRJEB28899, sample SAMN02850040) | bioreactor sludge metagenome | biome: EBPR Sludge; feature: EBPR Bioreactor; material: flocular biomat | place: Australia: Thorneside Wastwater Treatment... | reverse complement strand
GCTACACGGCCGCCGGCTACCTCGTGCGCGCCAGCAAGCGCAAGCCGCGCACGCTCCTTTCCGAAGACAAGGCCCGAGAAGCCGCGATGAGTTTGATCCGCACCGGCGCACCGTGGGCGGCCGTCTATGCGCTGGTTCCGGTCGGCTGCGCCCGCCGCGGCGTGGATTGGTGGTCGGCATGATCCGCCCCGATCTCAAGCGCATCAGCGCCCAGGTGCGCGCCCGCCTGCAATCCGGCGAGGCTCTCACATGGCGCGACGTGTGGGCCATGGCCCCCGACGCATCGCGCACTTGGGCGCACGACACGCTGCGCAAGCTCTACCGGAAAGGCGAGATCCACGTCGCCGACTGGACCCGCAGCATGCAAGGACCGGCGATGCCGACCTACCGCTGGGGCGCGGGCGTGGATGTGCCGCGCCCGCAGAACATGACCAACGCCGAGAAGTGCGAGCGCTGGCGCACCGCCCACCCTGAAAAGGTCGCCATCGCCCGCAAGCGCACGACCTTCAAGAACCGCCGTAGCCCCATCCTCGATCCCATTGCCGCCGCCATGCTCGGCTACACCCGGCGCGGCGCCGGATGGGTCAAGAAGAACGCCGCATCAACCACTCAGGAAGCAACGCAATGATCCTCACCGGACTCGCCCGCATCGGCAAAGACGCCGAGCTGCGCTACACCGCCAGCAACGAACCCGTCGCCAACCTCTCGCTGGCCTTCAACTACGGCCGCAAGGGTGACGACGGCAAGCGCCCTACGCAGTGGATCGAGGCATCTATGTGGGGGAAGCGCGCCGAATCACTCGCCCCCCATTTGCTCAAGGGAAAACAGGTCGACGTCGTGCTCGAGGAGCCGCATATCGAAACCTTCGAGGGTCGCAACGGCACCGGGTACAAACTCGTCGGCCGCGTCCTCTCGATCGAGTTCGCCAGCGACGGGCAGCAGCAAGAAACCCGCGCACCAGCCCCGCGCTCGGCCGCCGCACCCGCCCGGCCGCAGCAGTCCGGCAGCAGCCAGGGCGGATTCGGTGACTTCGGAAACGACGACATCCCGTTCCTTCGCCACGGCCACGGCGCCGCCTGGAGAGCCCTGTAATGCCTGCCCCGAGCATCCGCATCGACTGGCAGCGCGTCGCCCTCAACCTGCGCTCGCACGGCATCCAGTTGCAGGCCGCATCGCGGAAGCTCGGCAAGCATGCCGGCTGGCTCGGCCAGATGGCGCGCGAAGAGATCGGGCGCAGCGTCGAGTTCCACGACGGCCTGCGCCTGCTCGACTACCACCTTTCCGTTTGCGGGGAAGCGGCGCACCTCGCGCTGCTCTCGCCGCAGCAACCCCTGCCTCTTCAGGAGCCGACGACGTGACAGCGCCCACGCATGGGAACGAAGAGCGCGGCAGGCGGCGCTTGCCATTTAACGCGCCGCAGCACGCAAGCCTTGGACATGGACAACAGGATTTCTACATGAACAGCCAACCAATATCGCTATCCCGCGCCGACCGCCGCAAGTTCGAGAAGGCGATGCGGCGCGCGCCGCGCGCTTCCCGCCAGAAGCCCAGCCGCGCCGATCTGCCGCTGCGCCTGATCCCATGGAACATCCACGGCGTGTGGGCGCCGCTCGATCGCATCCTCGCCAAGCTCGAGATCGACGGCACCGCCGAGTATTCCGGCGGCGAGCCGGTCCTCTACGATCCTGGGACGAACGACTGGCACAACAGCGCCCAGGCCATCCGCGGCATTGCCGAGTTCTACGAGGTCGCCGCGCGGCGCAAGGGCTGGCCGGACGTTCAGACCGAGCCCATCACCCGCTTCGCGCGCCTGCTCGAGCTCGACGACGAGATCACCCAGCAGGACATCGACGACGTGCGCGCGTGCTCGATCGTGCTCCGCAAGCTCGCCGGCTCGCTCACTCTTCGGGAGGCCCGCGCCTACCTGGACGAGACGTGCATCAAGATCGAGGTCGAGAAAGCGGGACTCACGGGGAGTGCAGCATGAGCGCGAAGAAGATCCCCATCACCCCGGTTTTCCTGGACCTTCCCACCGTCGCCCAGGCTGTCGCCCTGTCTACCGCAACCATCGAGCGCCTGGAGCGCGAGGTGCAGGAATGGGCCGAATCGCGGCCGGTGTCGAACTTGCCGCCGCCGCCGAATACCGGGGCGTCGAAGCGGAAGGAGGCGGCGTGAAATTCGGATCTGTTTGCAGCGGCATCGAGGCCGCATCCGTCGCTTGGCATCCGCTCGGCTGGCAGGCCGCATGGTTTGCCGAGATCGAGCCGTTCCCGTGCGCCGTCCTCGCGCACCACTACCCGACCGTGCCGAACCTCGGCGACATGACGACCATCGCCAAGCGCGTGATGACCGGCGAAGTCGATGCCCCGGACGTGCTCGCGGGCGGCACCCCTTGCCAGGCGTTCTCCGTCGCCGGCCTGCGCGAATCGCTCGCCGACGAGCGCGGAAACCTGACCCTGAAATTCGTGGAGCTTGCCGATGCAATCGACTTTGTTCGCGTTCGAGACGGACGCCCCCCCGCAATCGTCTTCTGGGAAAACGTCCCCGGCGTCCTCTCGACCAAGGACAATGCTTTCGGGTGCTTTCTGGCTGGCCTTGCCGGAGAAGATGAGCCGCTTCGAGCGCCAGGGGGAAAATGGGCGAACGCTGGTGCTGTGTATGGACCCGCGCGTGCAATCGCTTGGCGGACCCTGGACGCCCAATACTTCGGACTGGCCCAACGCCGCCGCCGTGTGTTCGTTGTCGCAAGTGCTCGAGACGGGTTCGATCCCGCAACGGTACTTTTTGAGTGGGACGGCGTGCGCCGGGATTCTGCGCCGAGCCGAGAAGCGAGGGAAGGATCTGCCGGCCGCGCTGAAGCAGGCGCTACAAGCGGTGGCTACACCCCTGAAGTGACCGGCGCGCTCACCGCTCGCAGCGTTCGCAACATGGGCCAATCTAATGACGACGTGAATGGCCACAAGATCATCTCTATGGCCCACGGCCAAGGCGGCGCCGAGATCGGCTTAGACCGTAGCCCGACGCTGACATGCAATCACGAGGCGCCGATCGCGGCCTATCCAGCGACCACGCACACGCTACGCGGCGAAGGCTTCGACACCAGCGAGGACGGGACGGGGCGCGGCACGCCGCTGGTTCCAGTCGCCTTCTCGTGTAAAGACTACGGCGCGGATGCTGGCGAGGTTGCGCCGACGTTGCGCAGCATGGGGCACGACAAGAGCCATGCGAACGCAGGCGGTCAAATCGCCATCGCCTTCAACGCCCGCCAAGACCCCGACCACTGGCACGACCGCACCGGGCCGCTTGATACGGATGGCAGCACGCAGGCGGTCGCGTTCGCACAGAACAGCCGCGATGAAGTGCGCCTCGAAGGCGGCGACGGCCAGCGCTGCGGGGCGATCAGCACCGGAGGCGGCAAGCCGGGACAGGGCGTGCCGATGATTGCCACGACGCAGGTGGCCGGCGCGATGTCGGCATCCGGCGCGACCGAGAGGAAGCATGGTTTCGGATGGGGGCAGCAGGATTGGGAAAGCGGGTATTGCCAGCCTGATGCGCACATGAGGGTGCGCCGATTAACGCCCACCGAATGTGCACGCCTCCAGGGACTTCCAGACGACTACCTGGACATCACCTATCGCGGCAAGCCCGCTGCGGACGGGCCGAAGTACAAGGCGATTGGAAACTCGTGGGCCGATCCTTGCGTGACATGGATCGGGCAGCGCATTGCCGCGAGCCTCGAATTACTCACCCCGGCCGCGCCAGCTCCTCCAGCCTCTCGGAGAGCCGGCGCAGCCAGGTTACGCCACTTCCTGCGCCGGCCGCGCATCAACCAACCTCGGCAAACCGCCCTTCGTCCATCACGTCGCGCCGAGTTCGCGGCAGATAGACTCCTTGGTCTGCATCGCGTATCCGGCGCTCGCGGTTGCGCACGCTCTGCCACATCTGCGGCGGCGTGATCCGGCGCCCGGGATTGACCTTGTTGAACTCGGCGATTGCGCTGCGCGCCTCGGTCATGCCGTCCTGGTCCTGATCCATCGCAGCCCGAGCGAACTGCGTCATCAGATCCTGGCGGCGCTCGTTGAGTCGTCGATCGGCGCTCATCACTGCGCTGCGCCCCTCGAAGGCCAAGCGGATCTCGGACGGCGAGAAACCGGACGCCTGCCCCAGCACGCCAGCCAAGCTCACTTCGTCCTTGATGACCACGCCCGTGCGATCGACTTCGCCTTCGCTGTACTGGCGGTACGCCTTGATCGGGTTGCGCGCGAAGATCGGCAGCATGTCCTCCAGCCCGCGGCCGTAGTCTCCATCTGCCATCTTCTGCGCGCCCTTGGCGGCATTCACCCCCATGCCGATCACCGGGCCAAGCATGGCGGTAGCGAACGATTCGGCCCAGCGCTGCCCCTCCAGGCTCTCATTCACGTCCGGCAGCAGCAGTTTGTCCAGGCCGACGCGGCCGGAAATGTCCCACGGCGTCAGGCGCGAAAAGCCCTTCGCGATCACCTCGGCCGGCTTCGTCCCGAATGTGTCGGCCAGCATGTTGCGTAGCGCAACCTCAGCGGCCCACGGCTCATCGTCGCTGCCGCCCAGCGCGGATGCCAGCGTCAGCAGCGTTCCCACCATCGGCAGGCCCAGCACGCCCGCAGCGGCCGCGTGCGTGGTCATCAGCGCCCCGAACACCTTGCGCGCCTCGCGCCGAACCTCGGGCGACTCGCCCTTGACTGACTGGTAGGCGTTGCGCGCGAGCGTGTAGATCATGTTCTGCGCGTACTGCTTGAACAGCAGCACTACCTTGGCGACGTTGCCCTGCATCACCCGCGGCCGGTTGCCGGTCGAGTAGTCGAAGTGCCCGTCGTAAGTCGCCTTCACCGCCTGCGAATAGGCGGTGTCGTGCTTGGCGCCAGCGTCGCGCGCCAGCCGGTAGGAAGCCAGGAACGTCGCTTGACGGTTGAAGCGCTCGGCGTGGTGGAACAGGTAGCTCGCCAGCCGCATCACCGGGCGGATCTTCCACATCACCTTGGCGTCCTCGCCCTGCGCGATGCCGGCAAGGTCGTGGGCCATCGTCACGTCAATCACGCCGGTTCGCACCGCCTCGTCGTAGGCGGCGATCTCGTCCTGGTGCTTGCGCTTCGCCTTCGGGTCTTGCTCGTTCTTCAGCCGGTCAGCCAGGACGGCGCGAAGGTCGTTCTTGCCTTCCACCACTTCAGCCGAAGCCGCCATCAGCGCGGCGCCCGCCTTCCTGAACCCCCACTTTGCGCCCATCACCGGGTAGGCAACCAGCGGCGTTTGCGACAGGTTCACCACCGCAGCGGCCGGCGAAATGCCCAGGTAGTAGACAAAGCCGAAGCTCGTGAGCGCAGTCGAGAGCGGGTTCCCCTTGGGGTTCATCGTCGCTTCGTGGCGCTTGTTCATCTCATCCACGACACGCTGCGCCGCCGGCTGATCGAACCCCTCGATCGGTGCCATCTCATCGACGTGCTTCTGCATCCGATCCAGTTCGGTCTGCATCTGGTCGCCGTACTTCAGCTTGGCGAGGTAGCGCGCGCCGTGGAACGTGTTCTGCGCGAACGCGCGCCGCGCATCGCTCGAGAAGCCCGGCGTTCCCTTGCGGTGGATGCCGTGCTTCGCCCACGACAGATCGGGGAGCGACGACAGGTAGAGCTGCCCCAGGGTGTCTTCGAGCTCGGCCTGCACACGCGGATCCAGCCCCTGCTCGTCCAGCGCCTCGTAGAGCTCGGTCATGAACCCGCGGCCCACCATGTCGCGGCCGGCGATGAACTCCTTGCTCAGTGTCACGCGCCCGACCTGATACCCATCCCTGGCCGGGAACGCCTTCACCATCTCCGCGCGCATGGCCTCGGCCTCGGCCATGGTCTCGGCGCGCGACACGCTCACCACCTTGCCGGCATCGTCCTTCGTCACCACGACGTATTGACCGAAGCGCGACAGCGGGAAGTACACGCCCTTGATGGCTTTGAAGAAGTCGGCGTCCATGCGCTTCAGCAGCTCGGCGCGGCGCTCTTCCCGCAACTCGCTGCGCATGATGCGATCGATGATCGCCTGCCGCACCGCAGCGTGATGCTTGCGGTAGTGGTCGCGCGCCTCGCGATAAACCTTCTGCGCTTCGGTCGAGAGCTGGCCGAACTGCGCCTTGAGCGCTCGGCTCTTGGCAAGGTCGTCGCCTGGCACGTACTCGACGGCGGAATCTGCGTCGATCTGCGCCAAGGTGGCGTCGTGCATCAAGTCGGCCAACTTGCCCTCATCGGGCAGCTTTCCCCAGCGGCGGGCGAGCTCGTCGGCAGCCGCACCCACATCGTTCTTGTCGGCTTCCATCTGCGCAGCGAGCCGATCGTACTCGGCCAGCGGCAGCACGTCGCCGTATACATCCACGATCTGCCGACGGCCAAGGAACTGCAGGCCCAACTTGAGCCAGTCGGTCAGCCTGTGCTTGCCGGCCCTCTTCACGTCCTGCACCGTGATCGCCTTCAGGCCAGCGCCGATGTTTTTGGCGGCCTGCTGTGCGTTTTCGAGGCCGGATCGGCTGAACTGCAAGTCATCTGCGCCACGCTCGGCAGTCTGCACAATGCTGCCGCGTATCTGCTGCTGCGCCATCCTGATGTTGCGCTTGTGCCAGAACGCCGCGCGCCCGGCATTCGGGGCGTCGTCGGTCAGGATGCGCTCGGCCACGCGCAGCACCTCAGACAGCGCAGTGTCGTTGCGCGCGCTCAAGCCCAGCAGGTTGCGCACCGCCTGAACGAAGTTCGACCACATCGAGCCCGAGCGATAGGGGATCGTCTCGAGGTAGGCTTGCGCCTCGCCGCTCGACAGCGCCCAGGCCAGCACCTCGTCATCGCTGCGGAAGGCGTTGTTCGCGCCCTCGCGCATGTCCTGCTCGAACTCGGTCAGCGTTGCCTTGCCGGCGTCTGCGGCGTCGAAGCGCTTGCGGATGTGCTCGGCAATCGCATCGGTCACGGCCATCAGGTCGCGCGCATGCTTGCCGGCCAGCGAGCCCGGTGTCTGCGTGCCATGGAACACCATGCCGGCCGTGGCGGCATGCACCAGTTCATGCAGCAACACCTCTTCTTCCGTGCCGACCTTGCCGGTCACGTCCGCGCCGTTGAGCCACACAACGATGTCGCGGCCCTTCTCATCGAATCCGGTCTCCGTGTAGCCGCGCGCATTCACCATGCTCGCCGGGGCCATGTCGCCGCGGTGGACAATCTTCAGGTCGAGCGTAACGCCGGCTTTCTCCAGGCGCTGCAACTTCTCCAGCACCTTTTGCGCAACGGCCGCTTTCGCGCCGTCTTTCGAGCGCGTCAAGAACTGCGCCGCTTCGATCAGCGTCTTGCCCTCGATGGCAGACTGCACGCGCTGCGCTTCTTGTGCAGGCGCGTCGCCGACTGAGCGGCTGAACAGGATGTTGTCGTTGTCCGGATCGTAGTCGCCATTGTTGCCCACGGCGGACTTGATCTGCTCTGGGCGGAAGGCAACGAATATGTCAGTCGTAGGAGATGAGTGCGCATGACCTGTTGCAGAGTCTGTCGTATTGCGCAGCACTAGCCCATCATTCCCGTTTTTGATCGCCCTTTCAACTAGAGATGCGTATGTCTCATCTCGATACGTACCACCAGAAAACTCGTGGTATAGCGGGTTTTGGATTGACAGATACACCGGGTAGACAACACTTCCATTAATTCGCGTGGCGAGAAATTTTCGCTCCCTATCGCTATCTTCAGCAAGAGAATCCCATTCATAGAGGTCTTTTTTGTCGGCGTCTTGCTGCTCTTTTTTTAGTTCTGATATACGCCTTTCAATTTCTTCTTGCCTTGCGAGCAGATTTCTCCTGAAGCCATCTTTATCTTCGATGGCGTCAAGGGCTTTTTCTTTATCCTTCCTTCTTAGGACAAGACCAGCCTCAATGTTTTCCTTGATGAGCAGCTTTATTTCATTTGCTCTGCGAATATTTTCGCGATCAAGAAACGCATACGTACTTGCAACGTCGGGGTTGCTTGCGAAAAAGAATCCATTTTTTGCGCTTTTTGCTGATGTTGTTTCACCTAAACGACTGGCATCGAAAACAGAAAAGTCCGCTTGGGTGCCGTGATACACCACGAGCGGCTGCCCCCGCTCATCGACGACCTTCGAGTCACCGAACCAGCGGCGGAAGGCTTCGGATTGCGGGGCGCGCGATCCGATGCTCGCCTGAGCATTCGCCCGCCCGCGCACCTCGCCCGCGGCCGCCCGGTCAAGCCCGGCCATGGCGTAGCCCACGAAGTCATCCACGGTCATCGCCTTCGCGCCCAGCCCGTTGCGCAGCATCCAGGTGCGGATCATGCCGGCGAACGAGCGCAGGAAGTCGCCCACGCGCTTGCCAATCTTCGCGTCCACCCACTGCATGAAGGCGCCGTCGGCGAAGGTGTAGCCGGCGCTACGGCCTTCGATCACCGCTTGCTCCACGATGTAGGCGGAGGCTTCTGCGGCATTGCCCACTTCGCCCGCGCCGATCATGCGCAGCATCACGCGATCGAGGAAGGCGCGCAGATCCTCGTCTTTCAGGCCGTGCCGGTTGCGGACCATTTCCAGCGCGCGCGCGTCGATCTTCTGGCGCTGCTGGCCGTGCATCATCTCGTGCAGCATCACCGCGGTGGCTGTGACCGGGTTCAGGTTCGGCGCCACGAGGAAGGTCAGGCCGGTCTTGGGGTCGTAGAAACCGTTGAGCCGCCCAGCGCTCGAGAACTTGCGCATGGTCGAATCCAGCTTGCGCCCGGTCCGCTCGGCCACAATGCGGCCGATCTCGGCATTGTCGGCCGTTCCGACCACGATCACGCCCCCGCGCTTGCCGGCCCTGCCGCGCTCCAGCAGCTTGCTGGTGACGTCGGCGAGGCCATCGAACTGCAGGCGCATCGCGCGCACCAGCCCCTTTTCGGTGATGCCGATCCGCACTGCGTTGCGATCGCGCGGCAACGTCGCCGAGAAAGCCAGCGAGTCGCCAGCCGGATCCTGGCGCGCGAAGGTGCCATCGGCGTTGCGCAGCGGGTTGGCGGGGGCGAACTGCGCGGCGCGGTCGACAACAACATCGGCCGGCGCATCTGCGGGCGCGGCGCCCTCCTTCTCCTTCTCAATCACGACCGGCGGCACAAACTCGCGCTCTTCGTACATGGGCATGCCAACCTCGTCGGTCGCCTCCATGTACGGGATCAGGACTGTGCCCTTGTCGTCCTCGGCGATGACGAACCAGCCCTCCTTGCTGTAGCGGTGGCCGGTCACGATGTACGGCCGCTTGTTGCGGTGGACCTCGGAGTCGATCGGCGCACCCTGGCGTAGCCATGCCGGTGGTGGGACCGGGTTGATCTCGAGATCCTTTTCCAGATCCTGAAGCTGCTTGGTGATTCGCTCCAGGTCCGCCGCCTGGGCGAAGGGCTGATTCATCGCCGCGCGCATGTTCTCGGCGGTTGAGCGCTCCATGTCCCGGCGCTTGGCCTTGTTCTCGATGACCGACGGGAAGTTGCGCATCTTCGCCTCGGCGCCCGCAATGCCCTTGCCGGCGAACTCCTGCCCGAAGGCGTCGATCTGCGTGACCGGGGCGTCCATGTGCCGCGGCCACTCAATGCGCAGCGAATGGCCGGCATACTCGCCGACCGTCTTCAGGCTGTCGCCGATGCGAACGTTCGCCTCGATGAACGCCTGCAGCGCATCGGCGGCATCCTTGCGGGTGTCGTAGGTCGTGCCGTCGATGGTTGCCGCAAACGCCTGCTGCTGGCTTGCGATCAGCGCCTCGACGTTCGCTTGCGTGCGACTGTCGGCCAATTGCTTGAGCTCGCGAGTCAGGCGATCGGCGAGTTCCGCGCTGCTGCGCTCCTGGCGGCGCATGTCGGCGATGCCCTGCGTGTACATCCGCTCCTTGCGGTTCAGGGTCTCCAGCTTCTTCTGCATCTTGACGCGTTGCAGAATCCGCGGATCGCCGGCCGCCTCGGAGAAGGACTCCAGGATGTCGCTCTGCTCGTCGGCTGCGGCCTCGCCTTCGATCACCCGGGTGCCGGCGGCAGCCTTCATGAACGCGTTGATGAAGCGCTGCTTGACCGCGAGGATCTGCCAGCGCTTGCCGTCCAGCCGATCGGTCATGTAGCGGTACTCGAGCACCGTGTTCCACTGGTTGCCCTGGCGCAGCCCGCGGCCGTTGCGCTGCTCCAGTTCGCCCGGCATGTAGGGCGCGTCGACGTGGTGCATGGCGCGCAGATTGCGCTGCATGTTCACGCCCACGCCCAGCGTGTCCGTCGAGCCGATCACGACGCGGATCGTGCTGGCGTTCATCGCCTCGGCGATTTCCTTGCGACGCTCCTTGCTGGTCGAGCCATCCACGATAGCGATCTGCTCGCGCGGAATGCCGCCCTGAACCAGTCGCTCAACGATGTCGTGCATCGTGGCGAAGACGGGCACGGTAAATTTCTGCTTCTCGCCGTCATGAACGCCCGCGCTGCGGGTGGCCCTCTTGCCAAATCCGTTCTCGGAGAAGATGACTTGATTGGCGTTCGCGTGGCTGTTGTAGATCTCGAGCACGTTCTTGACGACGCGGCTGGCCTTGCTCGTCGGCTCGTCGGGCACCCTGCCCTCTTGCCCTGCAAAGCCCTCGTCGTCCAGCAAGCGCACATCGAAGCTCGCCTTGTTCGCGATCCCTTCGGTGATGATCGGCGAGCGCACATCGCCCGCCCGCATCCATTCCTTCTTCTGCTTGCCGGTGGCCGCCCGCCACTCGCGCGCGTACTGCTGGAGCCGGGTGAAGATCCCCATCTGCTCGGCGGTCATATCGGCCGAGTCGTTGATGACCTTCTTGTAGGGGCGGTCCTTGGCGCCCTCGGTGCGCCCGTTCAACAGCTCGGCGCGCTCGGCCTCGGTCAGCGCGGAGTCTGAGAGCTCCTTGCCATTGACCTTGCGCGGGCGCATCTCCGGCATGTCCTCGGCGAACACCGTGTCCATGTACTGCCCGACCATCGCGCGCAACTCAGGCACGTTCACGAAGCCCGCAAGGCGCGAGACCATTTCGTAGTCGCCGGCCGCCGTGAGCTCGACATCCTGGACCTCGGCGGCGAACGAGCCGAACCAGCCATCCCAATCTGCGATGGTTGCCTGCTCCATTTCGGCCTCCATCACGTACCGCATCTGGTGGTAAATCTCGGTGATCGTGTTTGTGATCGGCGTTCCGGTGAAGGTGTGGACGTTGCCGCCGTTGTTCATCTGGCGCACGTAGCGGGTCAGGAACTGCAGCGCAATCGAGCGGTTCGAGACCTGCGTATTGAGCCCCTTCATCTTCATGCGGGTGACGATGGGCGGCTTCTTGAACTCGTGCGCCTCATCCACCAGGATCATGTCGACGCCCAGGTCTTCAAAGGCGATCGCGCCTTCCTTGCTCGACTTCTGCGCCTGCTTCTTGATGTTCTCGATGATGCGCTTGCGGGCCTTGGCGAGCTCCTTGGCGGTGACGGAGCGAATCTTGGCGATGTCCTCGTCGTCGTCGAGGTCGATCGTTTCGGGGTTGATGTTGTCCTCGCGGGCGGCATCGAAGAACTCGGCCTCCAGCGCCTTGATGTCGTCCTCGGCCATCCGCATCATCGTTTCCTCGCGCAAGGCAAGGTTGCTGATGAGCGAGTGCGGAACGACGATAACGTCCCAATCGTCGTTGGCGATCTGCCGCAGGCGAATTTCCTTCTTGTCGCCCTGAAGGTTGTCGACGTAGAGCACGCGCGCCGACGGGTACATCATCCGAATCTCAGCCGCCACGGTCGCGCTGTTGGCGTTGTGCGCCAGCAGCATCGGTTTCTTGGCGATGCCGTAGCGCCGCGACTCGACGGCGATGCCGCCCATCGTGAAGGTCTTGCCGGTGCCGACCTCGTGCGCGTTGATGCTGCGCCGGTTCACGATCGCGCGCCAGATCGCATTGACTTGGTGCTGACGAAGCTGGAAAGCGCCGTTGCCCAGCGTGAGCGCCATGCCCTCGAAAGTCAGGAAGGAGCCGTCATAGGTTGGCGTCGCCCAGGCGTTGCGCGCCTCATTGTATTCGCGCTCCAGATCCTGTCGGCGCTCCGGGTCGCTCCACAGCCACGCGCCGAAGTCCTCGCGGATCTTGGCGATCCGCGCATTGGCCTCTTCGGTGCGCTCTGCGTCGTAAACGTCGTTGCCGTTCTCGTCCTTCGAAGTCAGGCGCAGCACCTGATTGCTGATGGCTGCCTGCACCAGCCGGCTGAACGGATACCCGGGCGTGCCGTAGTTGGCGGCGGCCTCGGGGATTCGGCTCAGCCCCGGCTCCATCTTCACCTTCCAGCGGCCGGCGCGGAACGAGACCTCAATGCCCTTCGGGCTGGATTGCCCCAGCATGTGCGCGATGTACTGCGCGTAGGCTTCATTCGGCACCCAGGTCGCGCCGAACTGCGTCTCGATGTTGAAGTACGGCACATCCTCGGGCATGACCTCCTTGAGCGCGGCGATGTTTGCACTCATCGCGGCGTTGCCATCGTCCAGCGCGGCCTGAGCCTCGCGCAGCTTCTGGCGGACGTTGCCCGACAGGTAGATGTCGGACGGCACCACGTCGCCATTCGGCGCTTCGAACACGGCGCCGCTGCCCAGCAGTTCGGCCTTGACGGCTTGCTCGGACTTGCCGGCGAGGCGCGCGACCTCGGCCACGCTCGGATTCACCGACTGGTTGCGCGCGAGCACGTAGGCGTCGCGCACGCTCGGGTTATCGAGCGTGCGGCGCCCTCGCGTAGTGCTGCGCTCCATGACCGCAGCCGGCGTGCCGTCGTCGTTCTCCAGGGCGGCGAGCTCAGCGAAGAACGGGTCGTTGATCCTTTCCAGGTACTCGAGCGCGAACGAGTCACGCAGTCCGCCGTGCGCCTTCACGAAGGCGTCGTATGCGCCCCGCAGCGCCTTGCGCGCATCGTTGGCCGGCCGGCCTCCGCGCTCGGCATCCACGAGCGCGGCGTGCTTCTTGCGAAGGTCGATTGCGGCGCGCAATTGCTGCTCGCGCACGGCGGTTTTCTTGGCGTCCTTCAGCGCGTATTTGCGCGCCTCGTTGGCCTCGACCAACTGGTCACCGACAGCGATCATCAGCCGATCGTTCACGAGCGCCAGCGCGCCGTGGCGCTCGCCGGTCTCGTTGGCGTAGTAGGTCAGGTGATCGACCTTGCCGCGCGGCAGCATGGCGCCCTGCGGCACGAGTTCAATCGCCTTCTGCAACTGCTCGGCCATGTTCTCGGGGCGGCGCACGATCATGCCGGCGCGGAACGTGTTTGTGCCGCTGCCAAAGTCCAGCGTGCCGATGATGTTCTGCGGGTTGTCCAGGTAGTAGCGGTTGACCTTGATCGTCTCGCCGGCTGGCGTTTTGTAGTCGCCCGTCTCCACCCAAGTCGCGTCGCTCGGGGTAGCGACGAGGCGCTGCGGGCGCTTGCGCAGGACCACGATGTCGGTCACCACCTTCGTGCCGGCGTACTCCTCGAATGCACCGGACGGCAGGCGGATTGCCGCCACCAGCTCGGCCTGCTTGGCAAGCTCGCGGCGAATCGTGGTGTTCTGCTTGTCCATCGAGCCTGCGGACGTGATGCCGATCACGATTCCGCCTGGGCGAACCTGATCCATGGTCTTCAGGAAGAAGTAGTCATGAAGCATCGGGTTCAGCTTGTTGTAGCGGCGATCGGCAACAGGCGTGTTCTCGAAGGGCCAGTTCCCGATAATCAGATCGTAGAAGCCGTCAGGCGTCTTCGAGTCCTGATAGCCCATGATCCGCACGTTCGAGCGGGGGAAAAGCTGCTTTGCGATCGCGCCCGTTGTCTCGTCCAGCTCGATGCCGGTCAGTTGGCTGCGAGCCTTCAGGTCGGCCGGCATCATGCTGAAGAAGTTGCCGGTGCCCATGGAGGGCTCCAGCACCTTGCCGCCATCAAAGCCCATGCGGCGCACCATGTCCCACATGGCAAGCACGGTCGGGGGGTCGGTGTAGTGGGCGTTGGTGATCGAGCGCTGGGCGGACTTCCAGGCGGACTCGCCCAAGGTGTCGCGCAGCCACTGGCCGCGCTCCTTCCAGATGCCCTCGTCCTTGTAGACGGGGCGCTCCCACGAACCTTGGAACAGTTCCTGTCCGAACGATCCCCATCCGATGTAGCCGGCGAGCACCTTTTGCTCTTCCGGCGTAGCTTGACGACCTTCTTCGGTCAGCGTCTGAAGCAGCTCGAGCGCGGCGCGGTTGCGGTTGAAGCGCTGAACCGGCGAGCCGCCGACGATCTCAAGCGGGTTGTCGACGTGCAGATCCCGCGCCTGCGCCGACGTTGCGGCGGGCGAGCTTACTCCGCCCAGGTCTCCAGCGCTTCCGGCTCCTCCGGCTCCAGCATCAGGTGATCCCGCTCCGCCTGCTCGCGCGCGTCCGTCACCGGAAGCCCGGCCCTTCGGTTGTCCTTCGCTGCGCGCCACATCCGCTCCTGGCACACGAACGCCAGATCGTCCAGGATCCCCTGCTTCTCCAGCCGGGCGACCATCTTCGGACTGTCGCGGCGCCACGCTTCCAGAATCTGCTGGTGCAGATCCGGGTTGTGAATCACCTCTTCCGCCTCGTACTGCTTCCGCTCGGCCTTGATCCTGAGCGCCATCTGCAGCGGGTTCATTGCCTTCCTGCTCCTGTTCCATTTGAACCTTGCCGTCTCGCACGTCCTTTACGAACTGCGTGACGTAGGGCTTCATGTTCTTCGCGGTATCGGCGCGACGCACAACGAAACCGCTGCTGCCGGACGAGACCTCGCTTGCCGGGGCGACCTCGTGTGTATCCTGCAGACCAAGGCGGCGGAGCTCGCGCTCAGCGGCGCCCTCGGATGCAAACGCCCCTCCGTCCTTCGTCGTGATGACGTTGAAGAGCGGATTCCCCGCCATCTCCTTCGCGCCCTCGGCCTGCTTCTCGCCGGTCGGATCCAGGTTGTCGCGGTGAATCCATGCCGTCCTGCGCTTGCCCTCTTTCGTGAACGTGGGCATGCGCTCGCGGGTGCTCGAGAGGTCGGCGGTGCGCACGGTGACGGTCTTGCCGTCGCGGTCCTTCAGCGTGGTGAACTCGGGGTTTTCGGCTCTGCCCGTCTTGCCCTCGTCGGGGCGGGCAACATCAGCGGAGGGCTGCGCCAGCGCCGCGGCCGCCGCCGGTGCCTGTGCCTCGCGAATGACGCGCTCTGCATCGCCGACGCGGATCCCGGTGGCCTGATGCACCTGGAAGGGCGTCATCGCCACGCCAGCCTGTTCCGCCTCGCGCACGGTCGCCACGGCATCGGCCAGCGACACGAAGCGAACTTGCGTGCCGGCGGTCACGCCTACATCGGATTCAGTGCGCTCGCTGTCGGCGCCCTTCTCCCATAGATCGCGCTCGGCCTGCGTGCGGGTCGTGCCGGATTGGCTGTCGAACCTTGGTGCGGCGGGCTGGGCGGATTGCGGCTTGTTGGGCTGCGCCGATCCAGTATTGGATGTCTGCTTTTTCTGGAAATCACCACGCGACTCCATCGCGGAAAGCTTGGCGTCTTCAATGGCCTGGTCAGCGGCTTTCTCGCTCTTTGCTTCCCCGCTTGCGATATGCACGCCTTCACGTTGCATGTCCCACTTCCAGACGTTGCCATCGCGGCGTTTATCTGTCTCATACCACGGCTTGCCCTTGAGGATGTTTTCCCGCAGGCTCTTCCCTTTACTCCACCCCTGTTGATACGAAACCTCTAGGCGCACCCCTTGATCCTTCGCCTTGTTCGGCGCCCCGAGAAGGAAGTCGTAATATCCCTGAAGGCGAGCCTTTTCAGCAGGGTTCGACGCTGCGTTGATCTTCCTATTAATTCTTGTCGCTGCGGCACTCTCTGGCGTCAACGAAATGCTTATTGTTGCGCTTTCAATGCGCTGCTGCTCAATGGCGTCTAAAGGAGCGGCACGCTCGCCGCCTGCCGCCTCGCCTTCCTGTCCGCCCGCTTCTTGCGCTTGCGGAGCCACTTGTTGAGCCTGGGGCACATTGGCGGTCTGCTCTCCTTGCATCAGGCGCTCGATGGTCGCCCGGGTGGTCGGGTTGATCTTCGTCCAGTTCTGGCCGGCGATCTTCTTGCCGATGACGTTGAGGCCGCCCTTGGCGGTCGCCCATCCGCCCGGCTTGGTCAGGATGGCGGTGCGCTGCTCGGCGGTCATGCCGTCCCAGCCTTCGGACGTGGCCGGCGGGATGGCCTCGGATGGCTGCGCCGATTCGCTACGCGGGCTCGGCGCGGGCGTCTGAGTCGGTAGTTCAATGGCGGGCGAGGTCGCGGCCGGCGCTTGCGCGATGTCGGTTGGCGCTTGCTGCTCGACGTCGGCCTGCGCGGCCGGCTCGACCGCGGGCACGGGCGTTTCTGCCGGCTGCTGCGTCGCTCGGCGTTTGATCTCGGCCACGGCCGCCTCGCGCCAGCCATCGCGCCCAGCGTTCTCCAGAACGCGGAGCTGCTCGTCGGTGCGCCCCGAAACGTCGATTGCCGGTGCGGGCTCGACCATTTCGGTAGCAGCACCGGATTGGTCGGCAGTTGGCTCGATCTTGGCGAGCTCGGCCTGCAGTCGGTCGCGCTCTTCGATCGTGCGCCGATCCCATCCGCCATTCACGCGGGCCTGCTGTTCGATGAAGCCCAGGCGTTCGCGCATCTGCTCGGGCGTGTCGGTCGCCTGCTTCTGCTCGGGAACCTTCGCGCCAGCTTCCAGGATCTCGCCGGTTTCAGGATCGACGGCCTGCGCCGCCTGCTGCATCGTCGCCGATGCGCCGGTATCGACCGCAAGTGCAGCGGCGGCCGACATCGGGCCGGCAGCGGGGTCAAGGCCCATCTGCTGCGACGGCGTGGCGGCGGGCTCGAGTGTGCGCTCGTTGATGATCGGCGCGGGCGCGGGCGGGAAGATGCCGGCACGGCCCAGCGCGGATTCGTCAATAACCGGGCGCTCGGAAGTCGGCGCGAAGCCTTGCGGCGGCGCCGCGGGTGGCTCGTTGCCGGCAGCCGGCGGCGGCAGCCCGCCATCCTGCGGCTCGGGGCGCGTCATGCCGCTGTAGAGCGACGCACCGCCACCCATCGCCATGCCGGCCAGCGTGCCCATTACGGCCGCGTCTTCGACGCCCTCGGACCAATCCTTGCCCAGGGCGAGGTTCTGAATGATCTGCTCGGAGATCGACTGCGGCAGTTCCTCGAGGAAGCCCTCGGAGATTG